>OIGD01003051.1_pt1 | contig 11874 bp, 6 predicted proteins | sample 1582211 | NCBI WGS metagenome assembly OIGD01 (sample SAMN04414078, study PRJEB24778) | human gut metagenome | material: faecal | host: Homo sapiens
CCTGGTCCGTATCAAAAGGATTACCTGCAAATTCGACCCGCACATAACTCAATACTCCTGAATTATCCGCATTGTCATTTCCTCCGTGCTCGGTACGCAATCCTCCTTCAATAGTCATTTTTCCCTGATTATTCACCGCTTTTCCGCACAGGATAATACCTCCCCAATCTCCGGGTTTACGCGAACCGACAGGTTCGTTGGAAGTAAACACAATAGGAGCATCCTGTCTACCCCTGGCAATCAGTTTACCTCCAGGCTCGGCAATAATCGCTGCTTTGGTGGCTTTATCCCCTTTTATGACCGTACCTGCTTCTATTTCGAGCGACGAACCATCGGTAATATACAACCACCCTTTCATCACATATACTCCCTTGGGCAACTTATAGTTTCCGTTTATCTCCATCTCATCCGCCCCATTGCCCAGCTGAGTACCGTTTTCAAACAGAATATCACTCAGATTATCTCCATCATCATCGCCGTTATCCCCATTACCGCCGTTATCATCACTACAAGCAGTAATTCCAAGGGTTAAGACAAGCATTAAAAGCATCTGCCATTTCTTCAAAATTGTTTTCATAACGATTAAAATTAACTTTTATAGATTACAAATGAATACTCACACTTAAGGTAAAGGATCTCCCCGGTGCAAAACGCTTTGTGGTTTGTTCCCTTTCCACGATCTGTCCATTCGCGTCTTCAAACCTGGGAAATTGTTTAAACACAGCATCCTGCCCGATGACGTCCTTCGCATTTAGTTTCACCTCTACTTGTTTTCCGAACTTTTTGCTCAATACAATATCGAGTGCATCATGAGGCATTTCGTACATATCCGGGATATCGTTATTGATAGATCCTCCCACACTCATATCCGACCGCCCGATTCCGACAATCCTTTTTCCTATCCGGTTATAAAGCACTCCGGCCATCACGCCTGCTTTTTCCGTCTGGTAAAACAACCCTGCATTCACCAGGTAAGGCGATTGGCCCTGCATCGGCCGGTCATGCTCCAGGCTATTCTCACTATCGAAAGAAACTTTACTCTTTATCCACGACCCATTCAGGTTCAACATAAAATTCCGCAAACCGATAAATTCCAAATCTTTACGAATATCTACCTCCACACCATAATTCCGGGCCTTATCGGCATTTTCAAAAGTATAGGTATAACTTCCGCCACCATCCCGGAAAGTCCATTCGATCGGATGCCGGAAATGCTTGTAAAACAAAGCTACAGATACCGATTCGCCACTAGCCGGATACCATTCGTAACGTAAATCCAGATTATGAATATAGGCCGGTTTCAAATCCGGATTTCCTTTTACATCACTGAACAATTCGAAATCTTCGTACACAGACGACGAAACTTCCCGAAATTCCTGCCGGTTCACCGACTTACCGTAAGCAAAACGGATCAATTGTTTATCTGTCAGATTATAACTGACATTCACAGAAGGGAAAAAATCGGTATTGTCAAAGTCAGTGTCTTTAGAAATCCAGGCATTCGAACTGATATAATTGGTCAGTGTCATATTCCTGTTTTCCAGCCGTACCCCTGCATAAACATTAAAACGCTGCCAGGGGATATTCAAAGCCAGATAAGCCGCATACAACAGATTATTCCCTTTATAACTATTTTTATTATCCGTATCATCATAGAGATAAAGCTTGTCAGCTCCGAAATTTTCTGCCTGCAAAATATTTTCCACCACCGGCTCATAAGCGAATCCTGCAGGCATATGATCTTCATAAAACCGGTAATAATAGGCCCGGTTTTTATAATCTCTCTTACAATACTCTCCATATACCCCCGCTTTCAGGGTCGGCGTAAATCCTCCGCTTTCATTGAAAAGATAATTGTAATTCGCACCGAAAGATACAATGTGTTCATCCAAACGCAGGAAATCCCTATAGATATCGTTTTGGTCGATCCTCATTTTTCCATAGTTCACATCCCCTACGATATCGTTTTGCTGACGCTCGATAATCCGCCTGTCCGGCTGGTTTTTATTTGCATACGAATAACCCAGATTCCAATCCAGTGTCCCTGCCGGCAAATCGTGGACTCCCGAAAATTGCCCACAATAGGTACTGCGGCTGCCATAAATATATTCTGCTTTTTCCTGAATATATAAAGAACTGATATTCTGCCAACCACGACGTTCGGTATATCGGTTACTTCCCAATTGGTTAAAAATATTCCGGAAATAAAAACGGCTTTTACTCCCCGTAAAGGCCAGATTCAGCATCGCCCCCAACCTGGCGTTCCGGGTATATTGGTTATCGGTATATTTATACTGATAAATCGGCTCATCCTTTACTTTGTTATACACACCGAAACGGGAGTTTTCCATGCCGATATAACTTTTACCGGTATTGCTATAATTCAAGGCTCCGGTTAAAGCCAGTTTCCTGTCTTCTCCTCCCTTGAACACCTGGCCGAACATGAAAGAGAAACGCTGGTCGGGAAAGGGCTTTTTATGCCTCACTTTCCAATCATTGTTAAACCCCTGTTTTGTCATCTCTTCCACCGAAGCCGCATCTTCATTATCGAACACTCCTTTTATCCCCCCTTTTACCATTCGCATCCCATTGTCAAATCCAAGCCAATCGGTTGCACTTCCCTTATTGTATTTGAAATTCCTGAAATGAGTCCGATCATTCACACTAACCCCATAACTCAGCATATATTGATTTTTTTCAGGAGTATCTTTCGTACTGATTTTGATAAAACCTCCGGTAAAATCGGCCGGAATCTCCGGAGAAGGCGACTTCATGATCATAATATTCTCGATCTGGGCACTAGGAACGATATCGAAAGAAAAAGCCCTCGAATCCGCCTCCGAACTAGGAACAGCACTATTATTGATCCATACATTATTGTATCGCTGGGATAATCCCCGGGCAATAACGAACTTATCGTCGATAATCGATATTCCCGGAATACGTTTTACAACCTCCGAAGCATCCCGATCCTGGCTTTTGGTGATCAGCTGACTGGAAACCGCACTCATCACTACAGGCGAAGCCTTAACAGCATTCACCATGGCCACCTCGCTGTTCATCTTACGGACAGCCCGCACAGTCACTTCCTCCAATGCTTCGGTAGCAGCTTCCAGCACGATCTTCAGTTCCACGGTACGATCGTCCGTTATTTCAACCCCTTCCACCTTCAAAGTAGTATAAGACAGACAAGAAACATGCAGATTATATTTCCCTGCCGGTATCCCGGAAATCGAAAAGCTACCATCCAGATCGGTAGCAGCCCCTTTCAGCGTCTGCTCGAGCATAACAGCAGCACCGATCACCGGTTCCCCACTGTTTTTATCCAATACTGTCCCTTTTATAATCCCTTCAGCTTTCAACAATGCTGTGGGACAGGCCAACCCGATAAAACCAAACAAACAGACCTTAAAAAACACACTTGACATCCAATTCATCATTTGCAATATTATATCTTAAATTCCATTGCAAAGATGAAAAGAGGATGTTACAGACTTGTAACGAAGCTGTTAAGTAAAAATGAATAGAAAAACAGGATTTTTCCGATTGGTCACATAAAAACGACATGCCGTTGTAGTATCGAAGTAATCTTCGGCCGTAGCTGACCGGCATTTATAGGCTTAGACATATAGGCATTAAAACCGTTGTCCATAGCCTTCTGTTCATCCGATGCATAAGCAAAAGCAGTCACCGCAATAATCGGCACTTGCAAAGAGAACTTCCGGATCTCACGGGTGGCTTCATAACCGTCCATCACCGGCATATTGATATCCATCAAAATCAACTGCGGTTCGTATTCCCGGTATAACTCAATAGCTTCCTTCCCGTTCCAGGCATGCAAAAGATGGTAATCCTTTCCCAATATCGATTCGATCAGTTTAAAATTACTCCCGTTATCCTCAGCCACCAAAATAGTCAGGGTCTTTTGTTCGATCCGCATAGGCTCGATCTTTTTTTCCGCCTGAAATTTTTCTGCCGGAGCAATAAAAGGCAGGGTAAACCAAAATGTCGCCCCTTCACCGGTTTCTGACTGTAAGCCGATTTCTCCCCCCATATGCTCTACCAACATTTGGCAAATCGAAAGCCCGAGGCCTGTCCCCTGAGCAAAGCTGTTCAGCTTGACAAAACGTCCGAAAACAGCATCCTGCTTATCCCGGGGTATCCCACAACCGGTATCCCTGACGTAAAAATACAACTGCCCACTCTCCCACAGTTGATAGCCGAAGCGGATACTTCCCTCTTCTGTAAACTTAATGGCATTGGTCACCAGATTGATGATCAGTTGGGACAAGCGGTTTCGTTCCAAATGGACATAACATTCCTGTAAGCCGGGTTCGAAACAAAGTTGCACTTCTTTGGCCGGATCTAATTTTAAACGCAGGGAATTTTCCAGTTCGTCCATCACTTTATTCAGCTCAAAATCAGAATAAACAAACTCCATCGTTCCTGCTTCGATCTTTGATAGGTCCAAAATATCACTGATCAGTTGCAACAACAAAGCATTGTTGTTCTCGATGATACTCACATACTCTTGTTTTTCCTGTCCCTCTTCAGCAGAAGCCAAAATTCCTGAAAAACCGACAATGGCATTCAATGGAGTCCGGATCTCATGACTCATATTGGCCAGGAAGGCCGATTTCAAACGGTTCGATTCCTCTGCCCGTTCCTTAGCCGACAATAATTCGGCTTCTATTCTTTTCCGCTCGGTAATGATCAGCGAAGAGCCAACCAAAGTCAGAGGCTTCCCATATTCATCACGGGTTTCGACTGCCGCCTGAGCTTCAACCCAATCTATCCGGTAATGGTCATTCACTTTGTCGATCACCCGGTATTCCTCTTTCACTTTTGCAATACGCCCTTCGATCAGGTCGGCATAAGCTTTCTTCACTTTCTCCAGATCTTCCTTATGGATTTTTGAAAAATATTGCCAGTCCGGCACAAAAAGTTGCTCTTCATCCACCTCCGTCTCCTCCCTGCTTAATTCGATTGGCCGGTTGACATCACAGAGAATCGTATGAGCCTGTAAATCCCACTTCCAGGGCACAATATTCGCAACATCCAATGCCATGGAAAGCTTTTGGTTGGTCAAGCCCAACTGTTTCTGGGCATGATGAAGCTCCGTACTATCCACGCAGAATATATCTACCCCATGGCCGTCTTCTGTGACATTTACTACGACATCGTAAAAAATATCGATTTTTTTATAGTAATAGGGGAAAGTCACCGACCGTTTCTCCCAAAGAGCTATATTCACAAAATGCAGAAATTACGGCATCGACTCCGGAAAGACCTCACTCCCCAGTTTCCCGATAATCTCTTTCCGTTTGAAAAAATTATTTTCAAAATAACGATTTATATCTAAATATCTCGTATCGACAACCTTTCCTTCTGCATCCTTAATCAGCTCTTCATGCATATAAAGGATCGGCATATTATCGATCAGATCCAAGTACCTCTCATTGGCCTGCAATTCTCTGCGTTGTATCATTTTTATCTTTTCCAGTACCCGCAAACGATGATATTGGAAAATTAGCAATACCCCTACTAAAAGAAAACCGATCCCGATCAGTATATACTTATATTTCTCCCAAAAGGTAGGCGGCATATTGTAAAAAACAGTTCCCGGCGGACACAACTCAGGATCGAGGTTACGCTGCAACAACGATTGATAATTAAACACAGGCGTCCCTTTCGGGCCATAGTAAAAAGGGATATCACGTGCCTGACGCCCACCGATAATCTCCCTGATCGTTTCGCAAAGATGAGCGACATAATCTGTTTTATTATAAATAAAACCTCCGATAATTCCTCCTTCCTCTTCGATTCCGACATTCTTAAAAGAAAACAACGGCACCGAAGAAGTGGCTATAATCCGATGGCTGTTAGCATACAACACGGTATTGCCGGCATAAACTCTTTTTTGAAACCAGGATGAAAATAAAATACCCGTTGTCCGGACATCTATCTGATTTAAAATAGTGAAAAGACTATCGATACCGATATCCCTGGAACATAGAAAACGGTATTTCAATTCAGGATATCCGGACTCCATCAAATGTTTCAGATCATAATCATTCTGCTGACAAATATAAGTTTCATCACCGATATACAATACTTCCTTCATACCGGGAATCAACCGTTTCATCAAATCCAGGTTTTCTTCGAAATAGACCTGGATCGGCATAGAGGTCATATTATATTTACCCTGCCAAGCGGTCAAGGACATACGCTCTTCCGGAGTCAGCGGTTGTTTTTTCAACACCATATCCTTATTTCCGGCATAATCCCGCTCTCCACACAATATGATCGGGATATCCGGCCACTGACGATCCAAATCCTCACACAGAATAAAACTGGCTGTCCCCAATAATACAATCAGTTTCGGAGGACGGGTCTCAAAATCCTTAAAAATATTTTTCTCAAATGCAGCCAATTCCTCTTCACCATCCATCATCAACATATTCATATGCTCGGTATATACCCCCAATTTTTCATCTTGTGAAGCCATACTGACAATCGGATAAATCATGCTGTTACTCCAAGGAGTCGATTCCGTATAAGTATTGATTATCAAGACATAGTTAACATCTCCCTCAACATTTTTACCACACAAGGTATGCACACAACACAAAAGGCAGGCAATCCAACATGCCGTCCTGTAAATATTTTTCATAAAAATTTTAAATTTTCACCCTATTTTATATATCAGGATGCGTAAAAGTAAGGAGAAATAACCATACAGGCAAGAAAATACCCCAATATAAAAGTCCGGATACTTTAAAAAACAAGGACTTAAATGCTCGTCTTTCAAGTTACCCGAGGATTTAAAATTTTCATCGTATAAAATTAGTCATGACCCGAAGTTCCGGTTCCGGCCGTTCTTCCCGTTTCACTCCTTTCAGCAACCAAGCCATATTCCGGCCCAGCATACGCATAGTCTGAAGTCCTTCGGCATCCTCTGTTGCTTCTCCGGGCCGCATCCCATGAACGCTATTCCAGTATTGCGAAGAAACTACCGGCATATTCAGGATAGTAAAATATTTGTTCAACCGGTCGAAAGTGGCACTCGCCCCACCCCGGCGACAAACAGCCACCGAAGCTCCGGCTTTGTAAGCCAACAATTCCGAACAGGAATAAAACACCCGGTCGAGCAATGCACAGAGCGCCCCGTTCGGACCGGCATAATATACCGGCGAACCAACGACGATACCATCTGCTTCCTGCAATGCTTCTCTGACCTGATTATAAAGGGTGTCCTGAAATACACAATGTCCCAACTCTGCACACTTATTACAAGCAATACACCCTTGCACCGCTTTTATCCCAAGTTGGATTATCTCCGTTTGTACACCTTCTTTTTCAAGTGCCCCCGCTACTTCCGAAAGGGCGATAAACGTATTCCCTTTCCGGTGAGGACTTCCATTTATTAAGACGACTTTCATGGCTATTCATTTTTATACCTGCAACAAAATTAAAAAAGAATCATCGGTCTCTCCCATTTCAACCGAGATATTTACTCTATATACGCTTAAAAAAAGCCTCTACAGTAGGTGCCTGAAACTGAAATTCCTTTTCCAGCAAACGGGTAGGTTTCACACATTGGCCCTCGGTCAGCAAAACAGCCCCCTCCCCATAAAACAATCGAAAAAAAACAGTCGGGAGTTTTACGGTTAATCGGGCATGATACCGTCGGGCCAAAGCAGCGGTAAAAGCAGCGTTAGTCGTCTGCTCCGGCGTCACAAAATTAAAAACCCCACTCCATCCGGGCTGGTCGATCACAAATCCCATTGCCCCGATCAAATCAGTTAGAGCAATCCAGGTAAAAGGTTGATTCCCGGACCCGATCACCGTTGCCAATCTACTCTGCAAAGGACGGATAAGTTGCAGAAAAGCCCCACCCTCAGGGGATAATACCACCCCAAAACGCGTAATGATCAATCTGGCCGACTTCCGGATCAGTCCAGCCTCTGCTTCCCAAGCCCTACACAATCCGGCCAAAAAACCATCGCTTTTCACATGACTATATTCATCGTAACAGCCCCGGGAAGGGTAATATCCTACCGCCGAAGCCGAAATAAAAAGCCGAACCCGGACAGTCCGGTTAATCGCATCGACCAGCATACGTGTAGGAATGATCCGGCTATCGTACAATTCCTGTTTATATGCCGTCGTCCAACGATGATTGACAGGGGCTCCTGCCAAATTAATAACGACATCCATTCCTTCCATCAACTTTGCCAAATGATCGGCATTTCCCCGACCGAACCATTTCCGTCCAAGTCCTGTCACTTCATGCCCCTGTCCCGATAAATAACGGGTTAAATGTGTACCGATAAAACCGGTCGCTCCACTAATTGCAATTTTCATCTGCTTGTTTTTCTGAGTTGAACGGAAATAACTCAGTAAAGTTTTTGAACAATCGTTATTCCGCAACTACAACCTCAAAAGAAATAAACAGACGAAAATATTTTTTATATTTTATCCATATGACCAACCTTGAAACACGCAAACCATCACAGTTCGTAACGGTATCTCCCGGAACAACAACAAAAGATCTTCGGGCACTTCATCAAACTCAATCATTTCTCACGCCACACCAGCCCCGCCGTTAGTCAGGGATTCTATTTATTCAGATAAGCATCCGCTTTCTCTTTCATCCGGGACACCCGTTTGGCACTATCGGGATGACTAGAAAACATCTGCTGAAATTTAGATGCCTTTTGTCCCTCGGACAAATTATTCAACTTCTCCAGTGCATTAGCCATCCCATAAGGATCGAAACCATGTTTGATACAAAATTCAAACCCATATTCATCGGCTTCAGTTTCTTGTTTTTGTGAAAATTGAGCATTCGACAAGGCTTGGGCAATCTCCCCCAGTTGTGAATCGGTCAATTTTTCCAATACTCCTCCTGCAGCTCCTGCCGCGCTCTTTGCAGCAGCAGCCAAATAGGCATTTTTCATGGCATCCTTACTGTCGGTATGTACGACATGACCGATTTCATGACCGATAACTGCCATCAGTTCGTCGTCATCCATCAGGTCCATCAAGGCCGAAAATACCCGAATACTCCCGTCTCCGCAAGCAAACGCATTGATATCCACCACCTCATATACCTTATAGTTCAATTTCAAACCTTCTACCTCCCCTACTTTTTTCATCAGCGAATCCAAACGTTTAGAATAAGCCGATCCGGGGTCTGAAACCGGATTTTGCTCATCCATCCATTTCACCGACTCACGGCACAAAGCAGCTACATCCTCATCCGACAAGGTAATGGCAGAAGCCACTTCCGAAGCCGCATTCAACACTTTCTTCGTATTGATCGTACGGTTTCCGATTTTTATCTGAGCCTGTCCCCAGCTCACACTTCCGGCCAACACCAGAACCACTAACATCCATTTTTTCATTTCCTTCCTATTTTTCATATTAAACCGCACAAAAATATAAAATAGTTCTTATAATCAGAATCACCACTCGATTTCTGCCAATCCTTTACTCCGGAAATAGGCATTGGCTTTACTGAAATGCTTGCATCCGAAAAAGCCCCGGTCTGCAGACAGCGGGGAAGGATGGGGAGCCGTCAGTACACAATGCCGAGTACGGTCGATAAAAGTCCCTTTTTTCTGAGCATACGCCCCCCACAACATAAACACGATATGCTCCCGTTCATCATTCAGTCGCCGGATCACGGCATCCGTAAACTCTTCCCAGCCTTTTCCCTGATGCGAACCGGCCTGATGTGCCCGTACGGTCAGAATGGCATTGATCAATAATACTCCCTGATCCGCCCAGCGCTCCAAACGTCCCGAACAGGGAATAGGCTTCCCCAGATCGTTCTGTATCTCTTACCAACGAAGGCGGGAAAGGAACTCCATCCATCACCGAAAAGCAAAGTCCGTAATACTGCCCCGGCTCGTGATAGGGATCCTGCCCCAGAATGACTACCTTTACCTTTTCAAAAGGACAAGTATTGTAAGCATGAAAAATCCGACTTCCCGGAGGGAAAACCGTATAACGCGCATATTCCTCTTTCACAAATCCCACTAAATGCTCAAAATAGGGTTTATCGAACTCTTCCTGTAATTGTCTCCGCCAGCTTTCTTCTATTTGTACTTTCATAGTAATTTGAAATCACAGACACCACTACATATTTCATTTATTTTTGCAAAAATAACATAATAACCACAAATAAAAAAATGAATACAGGGAATCGGATCTGCATTCCCTGATTCGGTTGAAAGATCACCTTTACAAAGAAAAAAATGCTCCATGCATATTTACACCAGGACCTCATACCTACGTTCCCTGGTCCTGAATTGTCTCATCCACCAGATAAACGATCGACTCATACGGTTGTTCGATATGGTCCTGCATCGCAATCTCACAGGTCCGTGCCAAAGAATAACAACCGTCGAACGATTCATGGCCAATTTCATCCCGTTCATCCCGGGTTGCCGAATCAGACAACTCCGGAAAAATGAAACCACGGTCACCGGAAGCCCCGCAACATCCCCAATTATCAGGTAATATAACTTCCCGGGCACATTTACGGGCAATATCGAGCAACACCGGAGTAAGTCCCATGATCTGACAGGAACAGGTCGGATGAAGTAAAATCCGATTTTTCGGGCGAATAACTTTGATTCGGGGTAAAACAACTTCTTTGAGCCATTGTGTGATATCCATGATTTTCAATTGCTTGTATTTCTCCCGGTTTTCGGGGGTAAGTATGTCCCCACCGGTTTCAAACAACAGTGTATGTGTACACGAAGTGGTATCACAGAATATCGGAATCCGTCCTCCGCCCGACCATTTATAAAAACTTTCTATCGTACGGTTGGCGGTCAACCGCTGTCCCGCAGGATTTCCCTTATGTTCCCAAATCTGTGAACAACACAACCCATGCGCCTCTTCTGGCAGACTTACCCGAATCCCGGCTTTACCGGCCAACCGCAGTACTACTGTGATCAAATCGTCTTTATGCAAACCCGAAGCACCGAAAATACGGGTGACACAAGCCGGGAAATAAACAAAATCGGGATTCGCTTCTTCCCGGTAATGTAATTTTCGGGGCATCGGAAAATGAGACGACCAATGAGGCACCTGATGCGATATCCTGTGTAAAAAATCGGTAGCCCAAAGCAGAGGATAAGGTGAAATAACCCGTTCCGTACCTACAGCCACCTTCAACATAGCACGCAGGTCGGTTTCCACCGCTCCGAAATGTTCTGCTCCGTAGTGCAGGATATCCGACTCTGCGGGAGTTGCCTTTTTAGCCCGGATAGCATCGGTGACCACAGCCGTGCTGATCCCCATAGGACAAGGCACCTGACACATCCCATCCGCCGCACAGGTCTGTTCGCCGATATAGTCATATTCTTTTTCCAGCTCCCTGCTACCGGTCCGTTCAATAATTCGTCGGGCCTGCAATCGCTGGCGAGGTGTTAGTGTAACATAACGAGAAGGACAAACATGCTCACAAAACCCACATTCGATACATGTATCGGCCTTTTTATAGTTCAACTCCCCGGCAAAAAGTGTCATCTTCTTGATCGAATGTAAATGGGCATCCGGATCTTCATTCAGGATCACTCCTTTATTCAGTATACCCTTCGGATCTGCCAGTCTTTTCAGTTCCTGCATCATAGCGTAAATTTCAGTTCCCCACTCCCGCTCGACAAAAGGGGCGACAGCACGCCCGGTACCGTGTTCACCTTTTAGCGAACCGTCGAGCGAAAGTACCAGTGTGACCATTCCTTCCATAAAGCGGGAAAAGTTATTGACCTCGGTTACAGTCTCCATCCCCGAAGTCACCAAGGGATGTACATTTCCATCGCGGGCATGTCCGAAAATAGAACCTTCATAACCATG
>OIGD01003055.1_pt1 | contig 11856 bp, 7 predicted proteins | sample 1582211 | NCBI WGS metagenome assembly OIGD01 (sample SAMN04414078, study PRJEB24778) | human gut metagenome | material: faecal | host: Homo sapiens
GGTCCTTCGGGTTACCGGTGCTGATCGGCTCATGGAAGAACAGCAGCACCGTATAGCCTTTTTCGCGCGCCAGCGCAAGGTCGGCACGCAGCAGCGGGACCTGCTCGTCGCGGAAGGTGCCTGTGCCGTTGTCCATCTGGATGACCATGACCTTTTCCTTCAGGATGCGCGAGGTGTAGAGAATATCGTGCTCCCATGCGTTGGCAACCAGCTGTTCGCGCTCCGTGTCGGACAGCGTTTCGTCAACCGTGCCCTGCATTTTCTGCACCCGCTCGTGGTTGCCGAGGGCGACCAGCACCCGGCTGACCTTGCCGTCGGCATCGCGGTAGCGGTCCCAAACCGTCTTCTTCAACAGGTTCAGACTGCCCTCGGAGAGGTAGTCGGTTGCGTCACCGGTGATGACGATCTGGTCGGGGTTCTGACTGTCGGCGTAATCCAGCGCTGCACTGGCGTTCGGGGCAAATTTGCCGTTTGCGCCCCATTCGCGGTACCGCCAGGTGCTGAGAAGCGTTGGATTTTCCAAATCCGTTTGAGTCATGGAGGACAGGTGCAGGTCGGTCAGCTGAATGACGGTTACGGGGTCGCCGCCCTTGCCGGAATCGATGGAAATTTCGCGAATTTTGACGGATCCTGCCATGCCGTAGTGCCAGGGGTCCTTCGGGGTGACCGGGTCATCTGTCTTGGCGGTGGTGGATTCCGCCCCCGGAGAATCGGTATCGGTTGCAGCATCGGTGTCTGTATCGGTTGCGGGCGGGGGATTGTTGCCGGTGGCACACGCTGCCAGGGCAAGCGCCAAGAGGCAGGCGAGCAGCGCCAAAAAGCGTTTTTTTGTGGGTTTCATAGGTTCTCCTAAAATTGGGGATAGGGAGCAGACGGTTGGTCTGCTCCCAGGGGAAAGTGTTTACTTTTCGAGCCAGTCAGCCAGGTCAGCGGCAACCTTGCCGCCCTTGCCGATGGATTCCAGCGCGGTGGAAAGGGAAGGATAGGTCCCGTTTGCAACATTGACCGCAATGTCACCGATTCCGCCCGGATTCAGGTAGTGACCCAGGTCGAAGTTCAGGGTGCGGCGGATGATTGCCAGGCTTTCCGGGGACTGCGCATCCTTCACCGCCTGTGCGGAGACAACGGTATCGAAGTAGAACGGCACGATGTCGGTGTATCCGATGTAAGCCAGGCATTCCACAACGTCGCCGATGCGCTGACGGTTAGCCTCGGTGGTCTGTGCAAGAATCGCAAAGGTATCGGTACCGGAGCCGGCAAGCGACTGGTAATCCTTGACATCGGTGCTGTACTTCGGGAAGGGGAGGATACCGAAGTCGATGTCTTTGTATGCGGTGGTTGCGGATTTGATGTTATCATCAAAGTAGACCAGATTGCCGTCAGTGAACAGTTTTCTCGCTTTCCCGAGGTCATCCTCCTGCTTTGCGCAGGATTCCTTGAGGAAGGCGGTGAAGGCATCGATGGTATCATAGCAGCGCTGGTTCTGAATGTCGATGGTGAAGGTTTCGTCCTCGTTGATGACGATGGTGGAGTGACCGGAAGCATAGAGGGCATCCATTGGACCGCGCCAGATTTGGCTGACGTAGCCGTAGCCGCCGTTGCTTGCAACCGTTGCGCCAACGTTGCGCGCGGACTGGAAGAAGGTTTCAAAGGTCCAGTTGTTGTCGGCTACATACTCGTAGGGGCTGGTAGCCTGCGCATTGTTGACAAGGGTTTTGTTGAAGTACATGCAGTTGGCAACGCCGATGCTGAGGTAGGAGATGTCGCCGTTTGCGGCGTAGAGGGCGCCGCTCGGGGTCGACCATGCAGTCTTAATGTTCTGGCTCCACCAAGGGGCATCGAGGTTGACAGTGGGGAGGTAGCTCCAGTCGAGATAGTAGCCGGAAATTGCCTCGTGGAAGATCTGTCTGCCGTGGTTGATGACCAGGTCATAGGCGTCAATTTCGGTCAGCGCGGCGTTCTTGACGGCGGCATGAACGTTATCCATCGAGTCGGTGACAAAGGTGAGGGTGACACCCATTTTGCGCTCAACCTCGCGGTTGCGGTAGTAGACCTTTTTGTCAAGTTCGGTTGTTGTGGTGGTGATTTTGTCAACCGCCATTTCGCGGACGTATTCATCGTCCTGGCGCATCAGGATTTTAAACTCGGTGTCGTCATAGGTGTTGCCGGAGTAGTTCGGGGTCAGCTCCTCATCGCCACCGGTGGTCACCTCTTCTTTGGTGCTTGTTTCGGTATCGGTCTTGTTCGGCTCGTTCCCGTTTGTTTTGCAGGCGGCAAGCCCCAGCGCCATAGCCAGCGCCAGCGACCCAAGCCCAAGCCGCTCTAACAGGTTCATGTTGTTTTTCATTTTTTGTTTCCTTCTTTGGGATAACGTTTGGTTATTCGCCCCAAACCTCGCCATAGGATTTGGCATCATCGTGATATTTCTTCTGGACGCCGGAAGTTGCGATAACATCGCAGGAATCAACCGGCAGGAGGGTCATACTGGGGTTTAAATACTGCTTTTTCATTTGATAAACTCCCTTTTTGTATTCTTTTAGTATTCGACCGTGATTTTGAGGGCGTGACCCTGCTCATAGCACATGCCTCTGAGCAGAATCTGGGGGATATTGCGGGTTTTGCCGAGGATTTCGCTGTAGAAATCGCCGTGGACGTGACCTGCAAAGACAGCGGCAACGATGTCGGAGTTATCGCGAATCAGGTTCCAAATGGCTCTGCTTGCAGCCGAGTCATTCTTGGTTCCTGCCGCAACGTTTTCATAAAGATTTTGGGTTTTGTTGACGCCACTGTCGTATTTTGGAGTATCCGGGTCATAGGTGATTTGAACCGACGTATCTGCCGGGTTGCCGGTTCCAAGGGGAGTGTGCATGAACAGCAGCACAACATAGCCGTTCTCTCGTGCGGTTTCCAGGTCTGCTGTCAGCTTTGCAACCTGTTCCTCATGGAAGAGCTTGCCGAAATGCGGTCTTGCAATCTCGTCGCGGTCATCCAAGCCGTTGTCCATGGTGATTACCATGACCTTATCCTGCAGAACGCGGGACGCGTAATACAGGTCATGGTCCCAACCGCCTCGAAGCATTTCGGTCCGTTTCGCAACCGTTAGGGATTCGTCGACCTCTCCACCCATTTTCTGTACCAACTCATGATTCCCGGGGGCAATCATGACTTGGTCGTTGTAGGGGTTCCAGATTTTTTCTCTCAGAAATGCCAATCCACCATAGGAGAGATAATCCAGAGCATCGCCGGTAATTACAAGCTGATTGGCTTTCAGATTGTCGAAATACTTCAGCGCACTCGTCAGGTTGCGGTTCACATTGTTTTGATCCGGCCAGTTGCGCTTATAGAAGGTACCATTCTTCTTTCCATCTTTGCCCATAAGTGTCACATTGTTCTTGTCGCCTTCATTGCAAAGACCAATATGCAGGTCGGTCAGCTGGAGAATGGTGACGGTGTTTCCGCTGTTTCCAACTTTGATGTTGAAATCGCGAATCAACAGATCGCCGCTATTGCCGTCCTTGTACGGGTCGCCCGGTTTAGTGGTTTTCATGACTCTTTTTTTTTAGCGTATTCTTCCAGCAGTACGCGCTGCGAAGCGGTGTAGGGGCTATAGACGGTCTTGCCATCAACGACCGTTGCATTTTGGTAGTCTCCTGTTTGGGTTTCGTTGATGTCATCCAGGGCAGCTTGCGCAATCCCGGCAAGGCTGCGGCAATTACCTGTGGAATCAAACGCAGAGTAAACGATATGCTCCTCGCCGTTGATTGTATAAACAACGTAGGATCTTGCTGCAAAGTTTGTGGTAATCTGGTCGTCAGGCAGCCCGATAATCGAAGCATTGAAGGTTCTCTTACCATCCGCAATCGTCCAGCCTTCTTCGGTTGCTTCAATGTTTGCAAACTTCAGCTTGCCTTCCTCTTTTGCCTTGGTCAATGCCTCCAGCGTAAACGCGCCGGCTTTTTCAATATCCTCTGCCTTTACAATCAGCGTGCCGCATTTGACAAATGTTACAAGGCCGTTTGCGTTTGCAGCAAGTTCTTGCAGGGTAGAGCCGAACATTATTCCGTTCTGATCGCCCACAATGCGGACAGCCGCGCCTTTATTTGTTGTGGGAGCAACGGCTTCAATGTAGGTTACATCTCCGAATGTAGCAAATTCTTTCTCCACAGTACGTGTCACATTTCCGGAGACAATATAGGTAACTTTGCCTTCAGACAATGCGAGGTTGTCAGCCCACTCAAGCTCTTGTACTGCTTTGATTGTTGCATTGTCAAGCACCTGAATGGTTGCTTTAGTCATTTTATAAGAGTCAGTATTTCGGAATTTAATAGCACTTTTATTTGATACCAATTTGGCATTGTCTTGCAAAGTCAAATTGAAACTATTTGCATTTCCATGTCCGCTAATAAAGATTGCACAAGTCCAATCCGCGTCAGTTGTTTGAATTTCAGTCTGTCCCGCTGCCGTGACAACTACAGAAGACTGAATGCCGCTAATCTGAATTGCACGGTGCTCTCCGTTAACTTTAGAGGTACCGTCCAGAGAGAGCAATACATCAGCCATGGTTTCCTTGAATTGCACCGCATGACCTTTGCTCTCTAAGGTTGTATTTACCACATTGACTGTGACGGCGTTTTTATTTTGGTAGATATAAAGTGCATTGTTATCTCCACCATTTCCCGTGCTTTTTACTGTGCTACCTTCTAACGAGATATTTACTGTGGAAAAAGTCTTCGGCACTGCAAAAACTTGCTTTTTAGCAGTCAAAGTAGATTTCACTACTGTGATATTTATTGCGTCTTTATTGTTAGTATAATCAAACAGATTGGCATCCGCTGTAGCTTCAACATTGGAATCGGCAATTGTAACAGTAATATTTGTAATACTCTGAGTGGTCTTGATTTTCGTTCCATTCTTTATTTCCAGCGTTGCTTTCTCGGTATTTCCGAGTTTCAGTTTTGCAATTTCGGAAATATCAATGGTTGTATTATTCAGTTTCCATGTTGCGTTACCGTTTCCGTATTTGGCAAACACAGAACCAACTTTTTTTACAGTAGTTTTATTACCATCTGCATCAGTTGTTTCAGTAGTTTGAGTTGCAAACTTGCTGTTCTTATCAATGGAAAACTTGCATCCAATTAGTTCAAACGCAATATTAGCACCGGTATTTGAAACAAAAAGCCCATCGCTGTTACGGTTATAACCTCTTGTAATATTAAAGGTGCAATTGCCAAAAGTCAAAGTTCCACCGCTGCTAACAATGCAACCAATCTCACTTGTCGAACTGTCTTTTGTAACAATGATTGTGTTTTTAACCGTCAACGCTCCTTTTTCAAGACGAAAAGCGGCAGATGTAGTCAACGTCTTATTGTTTCCGTCAAGGACAAAAGTGTTACCGTTCGTAACTACAATGTTACTCTCCAGAGTGGTATTATCAATCAGGGTAACCGTAACCGTCTTGTTGTTGCTTTTAAGTGCTTCTGAAACTGCGGTATTTACATTGTTGTAATACTTGCCTTCGCTTGCCTCTCCAACCCGGCAAACGTTGCCGGCTTCTCTGGCGGCTGTGTCACGAGGGTCTTCTGTGCCCTCTGCCGCCACGGGCAAGAGACACAGGACCGAGGTGAGAAGCATGGAAAGCGCCAGGAACAGGGATAACAGTTTCTTTTTCATTGCATTTCTCCTTTGTTTTGTTTTTTTCGGCACGCCCTCTAAATTTCCATTCTTACTCTGTCCGGACAGAAAAAGGGAAGAAACCTGTTTTGAGCGCGTTTTACAATCTTTTTTGTTGAACTCGCCGAATGCGTGCCGATGTTTCGAGACCATTATAGCATAATCCGTCAGGTATATCAAGTGTTGTTTCAATCCGATTATCTTGAAATTTCAATCTTTTCGCTTGACAAAACAGGATTGAAATGTTATAATAGGAATGGAACCAGATTTGCCTTGTCGGTTTATTCACAGGAGGCTCACAAATGGTCATTACGCACATCCGGGAAAACACCACAAAAATCTTTTTCCCCAAGACCGTCAGCCAGGCGCCGCTCCGCGTCCTGGAAATCGGCAGGAGCAACCCGCCCGTTGGCTATGACTCCGGCAGAATGCCCCGCCCGGTCTGGGTGCTCCACTTTATCCTCAGCGGGCACGGCATCGTCTGCGGCATGCCGTTTTCCGCTCCCTGCGCCTTCCTCTTTACCCCCGATACCGTTCAGCGCTACACCGTTGACCCCGACAGCGACTTTTTTGAGCAATACTGGATCAAGTTTTCCGGTCCCGCTGTCCCTGCCTACCTCTCCGAAGCCGGCATCCCAACCGCCGCCGGTGTTTTTGCCTGCCCGTATATTCACAAAGCGGTTGCCCTCTTGCGCGAGTCGCTGTCGCTCTCCTTTTATCGGGAGAAGGACGAGGGCTACTGCATGCTTGGCGTGCTTTTCCAGCTGTTTGCGCTCCATACTGCCGCCCTGCGCGGGGGGAACGACGGCGTGCAGCACATCAGCCAATGCGTCCTTCGCCTCTGCGACTATATCCACGAGCACTACACCGAACCCGTCACCGAGCGCATGCTGGCAGACCTGGTCCATCTGTCGGTCCCTTACATGCACAAGCGCTTTGCAAAGGAGATGGGAACGCCGCCAATCCGCTATCTGAATCAATATCGCATTCAGTGCGCCCAGCGCCTGCTGTTGGAGGAGCGCATGACCGTGACCAAAATTGCCGAGGCAACCGGGTTTCTGGACCCAAATTATTTCTGTTGCGTCTTTCAGCGCTACAGCGACGGCATGTCGCCAACCGAATACCGCCGCCGGAACCTCCTGCACACCGACCCGCCGCTGGGGGAGGACATTCCCTGACTGCCCAAAGCAGGGGCACAAAAAAGCAGAGGCTCGCGCCCCTGCTTTTCTTCTTCCTTAATAATATTTCGTCCATTCCTTGGTTTCGGGCGCATCATTGGGGGTATTCCCGCCATTCCCGCCGCTTGGCTGCGCGGTGTAGCCCTCGACAAAAATTTCGCGAATGCGCTCCACCTCCGCGGCGGTTACGCCTTTGGAAATCAGCCATGCCTTGGCTTTCTCGGCTTTCGTCTCGCCCGCAAAATTGTCCAGCTTGCTCCACCACTGCTTGAACTCGGTTGTAAAGTTGTTGATTCGCGACCCCTGCGTGGAAAAATTGGTAAACAGGTAGTCCCGCGCAATGTCGTTGTAGTCTGCCCCGCAAACCGTCAGCAGAATGAAGGTGCAAATGCCCGTGCGGTCCGCGCCTGCTGTGCAATGGAGGTAGACGGGATTCTCGTCCGCTTTGGCAATCAATCCAAAGATGGTCTTGTATTCGTCTGCAAACTCCTCAAACCGCCGGCTTTCGGTCCCGGACGGAATCGAGACCGCCGTATATCGGATGCCGTCCACATAAGGCCCCTGGCATTGATAGGCATCCCGCAAATCAATTTCCTGCCGGATGCCCAGGCGCAGCATCTCTGCCTTGCCCGCTTCGGTGATGCCGTCCAGCTTTGCGCCGCGATAGTACAGCCCCTGCCGAATCTTTCCGTCTGCCACCAGCGAGGATGCATACCCGCCAATGTCGCGGACGTTGGTCACGCCGTCAATGTAGAGGTTGCGCGGACCCTGCGCCTCGATTGTCATGCTGTGTACCGGGTTCGCCTGCGCCTCGGCAAGCGTTGTTCCACCGCGCCACCAGACCGTCTCTCCCAGCATCAGGTTGTAAACGCGATAGCTCCTCGACTGCAGCCCGTTCACGGTTACCGCACCGTCAAAGGATTCGTTTCCGGCATACTGCAGCACATAGCCGTCCGCACTCTCGGCACAGTCGGCAGAGAAATCCATCAGCGTCCCCGCAGGACGGCTCCATTCCTGAACGCCGTTTGCGTAGGCGGTGATGTTCTCCGGGTTCGGGTCGGTCAGGTACCGGTATTGCAGCGCCGTGTGAAAGTCGTTCTCGGGAACGGTGTCCTCAACCGGCGGCACGTAATCCAGTTTTCGGATTGCAAAATCGAAATAATCGATGTTCGGGTTGCCTTTGCCGGTATTTGCCGCTACGCTGACGCGGAAGGAATGCCGCCCGGCGGGCAGCGTGACCGCCGTATAGGAGAACGACTCCCACGCGGTGATGTCTTCCCGTGCCGCAAGCACGGTCTTCTCTGCCTGAAGCGGCATGTTCTTGTTTTCGTTGATCAGGTAGGTGTAGGATTGGGTCAGGTCCTCGTCGCAGCCCTTCCATTTGCCGGTTTGCGCATAGGCTGCGGTCATCGTCAGCTCCGCAGGGAATGCCAGCTCGACCCAAAATTCAAAGTAGCCGCCTTTGGAGGTGTCGCCGGTCGCCGCTGCGAGAAATTTCCCGTCCGAGGCATCCGCGCGCTCCACGATGACGGTTGCATTGTCACCCGACTTTTTGTAATTTGCCGTGTCAACCGCTTCTGCTTCCAGCCGTGCGGTCCCTTCCCGGTAAATCCGCAGCGTGCTCCCGGCAACTTCGTATATCGGAAGATTGGGCGATTCGCCGGTTGTCTCGTCTGCTGTTGACGGCGCGGTTGGCGCATCGGTCTCTGTCGTCCCGCCTGTCAGGGTACCGGACGCCGCACCGGGGATGGTTGTCCCGCTGCAAGCCGTGCCGAACAGTATCAGAGTAGCCCAAGCTGCCGAAAGAATCGCAATTCGTTTCTTCATGTCGTTTTTGCTCCTTTTGTGGGGAATATCTTTATTATAGCATATCCCCACGCCGTCTGCCCAATGTTTTTTGAGCCTAAAATCTTGATTTCTCAAGCTTTTTTGAGGGGGGGCACCATTTCCGAAAAGGAGTAAAGCGGATGACCGAAAAGATTGCCGCAAGAAAGGCAAGACGCAGAAAGAGATTGCCGACCAACTTTGCATCATCCGGTCGTGCACCGCTTCGTTGACCGGTGTGCGTTCGGTAAAGGAGCGGAGCAGGGAGGCTCGCAGGTCATCTGTAAAATTGTAGATTTGGAGAAATTCTTCAAAGTCAAGCGGATACATGGTCAGCATAGGATTGACACTTTCGCAATAGAAAATTGCTATGTTTTGTCATTTTTTTCAATATAGAACGAATGGAAATTGACACTTTTCCAAAACCGGAGGATGAAATGTTACGGATGATGCACATGGGAAAGAAAAAAGGTGCCGGAGGTGTGTTTTCCTGATTTTTCCGAAAATGAGAGGGGATAAAAAGCGGGTATGTCACCAATAATAGGAGTAAACCAAAAAAATTACCATTGGAGGCATATATGAAGGCAACCGGAATTGTTCGTCGGATCGACGATCTCGGGCGCGTGGTGATCCCCAAAGAGATCCGCCGCACCATGCGTATCCGGGAAGGCGACCCGCTTGAAATTTATACTGACCGCGAGGGAAAAGTCATTTTCAAAAAGTATTCTCCCATTGGGGAGCTTGCATCTTTTGCAACACAGTATGCGGAGACGCTGCACCGCATTTGTTCGCTGGCGGTGGTGATCTGCGACCGCGACGCGATCATTGCCTGCGCGGGGGTCCCCAAGAAGGATTACTCCGAAAAGCCGCTTTCCGCGGAGCTGGAGCATGTGATGGAGGGGCGCAGTCTGTTCGTTTACCGCGAAGGAGACACGCCGATGCCGGTCTTAGGGGAGGACAGCCCGTTTTCGGTCAGCTGTGCCATGCCGATTATCAGCGAGGGAGATGTGGTTGGCTGTGTGGCGTCGGTTCTGGACCGCTCCCGCGACCGGGATGCCCGCAGGGACGCTCCGACGGGGGACGTGGAGACCAAGCTCGTCCTGACCGCAGCCGGCTTTTTGGGCAAGCAGCTGGAACCGTGAGATGTTGCCTGCACTTTGCGGGACTGTTTGGAAGGGGTCGACCGATTCCGGGTCGGCTCCTTTTTTTCGTTCTCCTGGCATGGATTTACAGAATATTCATAACTTTCTTTTGGAAACCGTTGACAAAGTGTTCGGAATGTGATACAATTTCATTATATTGGGGCAGAAGGCGTTTTGTTGGAAAAAGCCAAACGAAAGCTGTCCGGATTACAAAAACAGGAGGTTGTCTTTATGGAGAAAGACACAGCAATTGGCACGCAAAGGCTTGCCAGCCTGTTTGACGCGGGGACCTTTGCCGAGGTCGGCGCGTATATCAAACGGGAAGACGGAAAAGCATCCGGCGCGACCTGCGGCTACGGTGCCGTAAACGGAAAACTGGTGTTTGCGTTCGCGCAGGACAGCGACCGGGAAAAGGGCGCGTTTGACCGCACGGTTGCAAAAAAACTTCATATGTTATATGAAAGCGCGATGCGCAACGGTGCGCCCATCGTTGGTGTGTTCGACAGCATCGGTGCCTATATGACCGATGGGGCTGATGCAATGGCTGCTTACGGCAGTCTGCTGGCAGACATCAGCCGGGCGTCCGGCGTCATCCCGCAGATTGCCCTGATTGACGGTGTGTGCGCAGGGCTTTCGGCAACGGCAGCTGCAATGTTCGATCTGACCGTAACGATAGAAGGGAAGTCGCAACTGTTCATCGGTGCGCCGTTCCTGACCGGCAAGACAGGGGACGCGGCAGCCGTTGCGGCAAGCGGGCTTTCGGCGGTGACCGCAAAGGACGAAGCCGACGCGAAAGCCCGTGCAAAGGCCGAACACGACCGGATCGCGGCAATCGGTGCGGAACGACTGCGCCGGATTATGCCCGATAACGTGCAGGGGGTCATCGTGGCCGAACTCAACGAAACGGAATACACAGACCCCTCCTACGAGTGCCGGGAAACCCGGAGCGTCCGCACCGTAATACTCGGCTTCTCGACCACCTCCCGCAACGGCTTCGGGGAACTACGGAAAGCCGCCGCCAACCTGCCCGAAACGGCGTATTTGGCCGAATATAACAAAGATTATGAACTCCGTTACCCCGGTTTCACACTCGGCAAGAGCCCCTCTTATGGTTGGAGCATCCACAAAATGACCCACTACACCCGCGAGGGATTTATCGACGCTCTGGCCTATATCGCCGGAGATGAGAATAATATCCGGCTCAGTAGCCCCAAGCCGGAGCGCACACCGGAACAAGAACAAGGGCAAACCTCTGTTCAAGGTGATTTTATCCTCGTGAACTACTCCGAGAAAGCGATAGCCCTATTCGGAGATACGAAGCCCATAAAGGACGCATTATCCGACCTCGGCGGACGGTTCAACGGGCGACTGACCTACCGCGGAGAGAAATGCGCCGGGTGGATCTTTCCCAAAGCGAAAGAAATGCAGGTGCGCGAGTTAATCGGCATGACCGAATAATCCCGAAGTCCAATTCGGGGACGGTAACCCCGTCCCCACATAAACTAACGAATCATAAAAATCCGAAAATATGAAAACCATTTATCTGCAAAGACAAGGCTCGACCGACACGTTTAACACCCTCAATGCAATCAACACGGATTTAGGGTATTACATCGAGGTCAAAGCGTGGAGCGACAACCGCTACAACATTATCATCGTATCGACCCGTAAGCAGGACGACGATACCAAAAACAAACGGATAGAAATAACCGCCGTTTATCCCTCATTGTCCGACGCATTCAGACGGGTGGAAAAGGAACTGCGGGAGGAATTATCCGAAGATGCGACCATTTCCGACACGATAGAAAAATACTGCCATAACAATTTTACCTACAAAAAAGTGTCAGACAAATATTTGGCGGTCTGTTTTTATGAGAAATCCACCGAAACGATACGCCTGTACCCCGAGAATTACTGCCTCGTCTCTTTCCGGCACAAGGGGACGAAAGACTACCTCCGAATGGACGGCGCAACGGCGGAATATCTGCCCATATTGGAAGAACAGGCCAAGCAATACGAAAAGGAGCAGAGTTGGACGTGCC
>OIGD01003060.1_pt1 | contig 11839 bp, 11 predicted proteins | sample 1582211 | NCBI WGS metagenome assembly OIGD01 (sample SAMN04414078, study PRJEB24778) | human gut metagenome | material: faecal | host: Homo sapiens
GAGACGCATAGCCCGGTACATAGGTAGAGGTCTAGTACGGAGCTCAGAAAATATGGGCTACAGTGCTGGATGTGAACATGGATGCGGACTACTGGGAGTAGCAATTCAAGGACGCGCAGATACAGTTCGCTCCTTACTGCTGTGCCAAATACTACTATTACTATGTAAGAGTTCCGCTGAAGGATTTGAACTAGCTTCCCTGTGTCAATCCAGACATGCAATGGCAGTTCGCAGGAAAGATTCCGTAGGCGTAGTTCATTCATTAGTGGATGCAGACGGATGTGTGGCTGTATGTGCAGCAGGAGAATACATAGCCGTATGCCATATTATGGAAAGCCGTATAGGAGAAGCTGTAGGGTGATGACCTCAAGATCACCGCAGCCATAACAGGACAACATGTAAAAGATCCTGGCGTCGGCGCATATCTTGTTTAGGGCTGGGGCGCATAGTGCGAAGGTGAACAGGGCACATTGTCCGGCACAACGCCTCCTTAGTCCTGGGAATCTTCACTGCAGCCCATATCCGCTCCCAGCGCCGATGTGTATCAGGCCGCCGCAGCGTATGCAGGTTCGCAGAAACAGGACAGCTATACATAGTACTGCAGGACATACGACACTACAGCTGACTGTCAGCCTGCAGGTTCATAGGAAGTCTGCGCCACGTATGAAGACCCTGCAGTCTCGGGTCTGTACGCATTCAATGCTGCCACAGGCTAGTATGTGCAGGTCACAAGAAATGTTCCATAGGGCTTCTGCTAGGTCTTCTATTAGGAAGTCGCTGTCAAGTACTGGTGTGTCCTCGGTTCAGATTTCAGGTACAACAGCAAGCCTGTGTACTATTCAGGCGCACGCACTGAACAGGGCACGCCCAAGCTGATCTCCTTCGCAGGTACAGGAACATAGGTATAGGAAACGACGCTGTAGATATAGAACTGCTAGAGCACAATTCAGTTCCCACTTACAGTGTACCCCGCGAAGAAGAACTTTGAGGAGCAGTTGAAGAACACAGAGCTGCAATTCGATTAGAACTGCTGCAATGTGTACTCATACTTCGGTTACACTTACAACTGTGATTAGTTTACACAAAGCCATGGTAACAGATGCGGCGAGAACTATCCTGTCTGGCAGTGGCCGACAAGAGACACGTCACAGTGCGCATCCAAGTGGTATTACATGGGGAAGATGCCGTTGGCCGCCTTCTACAGAAGGTACCTTGCGCTTAACTGCTGGGTTCCTTTCGCCCCTTCGCATTAGGGTGATGTGCCATAGATCAGCTATTTCGTGCAGACTTCAGACAGCGCCAATTTCTGTTAGCCTGCGCCTGCCCCTTATTTTCCTGCGTATGGTCTTGGACAGTGGTTTAATTCCTACTCACCCGATAAGTGTGTAAACGGCAGGCCGGTGAAAGATGTACAGTAGTGCGTGCTCAGGTACCGTCCTCTTCAATTATAGAGCTTTTAGGCTTTGCCGTTCCTTATTGCAGCAGGCTGTGCTTCACCGTATTTGTTCCACACGTGCGATTCGCATTAGTGTTTGGAGAAATTGTTGCTGCCCGACGGCCTGTGGGGTCCGAATCAGGGCCCCACCGGCAGGGTACTCATAGACACGCCCGATAATTGCTGCTCTGCTAATTATGTGCATACAGATTCTTCTTTATTCGGTGTAGGTATCAACTTCCCAGAAGCTAAAGGATACTTCACAGGAAGGTTCGACACTGACACAGGATACCCGATATTCGTCAGCTTCGAGGGCCCCCATGATTCAGCTTCCTCCAGGACAATATAGAAGGTGAACATAGACGGTTCCGATGTCCGCTATATACTATAGGAGTATCCGAGCTCTTATACAGAGCCGTCTTTATGCGGAAGAAGGATAGAGTTTCACCGGAGCTGCCTGTCACAGGTCAAGTTCACATTGTTCTACTTGTAGTACTTGCCGTGCAAGCCTTATCCGACTCAGTACACAAAAGGCGATCCGCAGACGCCGTAGTGGACATAGGTGCCGAAGGATCCCTGCGGTATCAATATGACCTCCAACATTCCTCAGGGCGGCTGGTATGCCAAACCGAATCCCACAGCAGATGACGACCACGATCCGTAGCCGCTCGATCCCTGCGAGCCTTGGTATTGGGTTGTTCCTGTATGGCACTGTGAGGATGAGTAGCCGACACCTCCGACAACATTCCCACAGGATCCTCCGACATGGTAGTGCTGCAGGAAGGTATACGTCTTCTATCAGACCATAAATCCCGGAGACAAGCGGAAAGAGTACGATTCACAGGGCAATCTGATACAGAAGAACTACTGCGATGTTCCCTGTGCTGTCGACGGTAACGGCGTCGCAACATGGTCTCTTTCCGGTCCGTATGTGCTGTACATATAGGAGTGTCCTGATACGCATGACGGCATAAAAGAAGAAGACATCCCGGGAGACGGCTTCTACTTGTCCACAGATATCACACAGGGCTTCGGCGGCGCAGTACCTGTTGTGAACGATGAACTGAAGCCTTCCAGCTGCGACCCCTTCTATTACATTCACACAGAGATTCACTGCAAGGGCTAGGATATAGTGCCGCCCACGTGGTGTCCGCCTAATCAGCGGGTCAACTGGGATGTGTGCAGCTGCAGGATCAAGGTGCTCAAGATAGGGCCGATAAGAAGCAGGCTGTATTCATACGGCAGCGCATCCTAGTGGGCGTATCTGCCGTGCAAGGACTATGCTCCCGGATTCGCTACATCCAGAATAGATATACTTATAGGAGACAGTGTGAACGACAAGAGTCTTCCTGTTTCTTACTATAAAGGCGTGACAAAAGCTGCCAACTATGAGTATGACTGCACAAAAATGGATTGTCCGTTTACATCTCTTGACAGCTACAGAAGGCGCTCTGCAGGGAGATATACCTACTACACTACAGTAGGTACAGGCGGGTAGAACGAATACGGGCTTCCGAACATAGTGGCGTGGAACTACAGTTGGGGCGATGGACGCACACAGTACTTCTATTGCGACCCGCAGGCCAGAGACGCAAGCATATACGTCGGAGTGTGTCTTGACAGCATGTGTGAGATATAGCCGACAGATGACTAGATGCTCAGCTGGATAATAGGTGACCTGTCGGATGACTCAAGACTGGTGTCCAGTTATGATTTCAACACAGTGCACTACCACCCATAGGCTTACTGCAGCGATTTCGCTATCAGATGGTGCGGATGCAATAAGGTCGGTAACCGGAGCTGTAATGCCAATATCAACTCTTTCGTGTATACTACAGAATACAGCTCAACTCAGCTGACAACAGGTAACTGCACACAGCCGATAACCCATACTATGTACGAGGGCAGATCTACAGAAGTGGTTTAGGTGTGCCGCACTAGTTGCACCGCAATTAGCGTATCAGTATAGTTCCGTACTACGCAATGTTAGAGTTACTAGCCCGGCAGCTGGAACTGCTATACACAGTAGGAGTGTTAGCGATATGCTCCTTCCTATGGTTTCAGTTTTTATACAGGCAAGTTGTAGGGCGACGTATATACATCCATGTCGTGTGCTGATGCTCTGTGCGGCGATGGAGAGTTCATAGGATACGGCTCAGTAGGCTACTACGGAACGGGAATGAATAAGCCGCACTTTAAGTTGAGTGTGAACAGATCCTCAGGCTAGAACTATGCACAGATAACTGTAGACTTATCGCAGTACTCAGTCACGAAGAATACAGAAGACTAGAGTACCTATACATGGGAGGATGGAGACTGTACGTACACAGATACATTCTACAACACAACCAGCATTTCGCAGTAGATATCAGGCACATTAACCGTTAGATTTACTTGTCAGGAGTGACAGCCAATGCCTTGTTCATGCAAAAAGAAAAGCGACTTCAATAAAGCGTCTTCTGTATTTGTTCCGTCTAAAACGGCCTTTATGCCGGTCAGACTTGCCAGACATTACAAAGCACATCTGCAGCTGTCTGACTCTGCTTCGATCACAGCGGTCTCTCCTGCATAGCTTGAGAGACAGCAGGCAGAGGCTCAGACGGAATAGAAGACCTACCAGGACTCCCGTTATCCGTTCATATATGAGCCGGACAGCACCAAATGGGATTTCTCGGCTACTACAAAGCCGGATTAGTTGTGCATTAACTGCGCGATGAAACATATCGCTCTTGCGAACGTTCTTATATAGGGAGGCACATATCAGGATTATGTTGTGGCTGCCGGATAGCTTATGCTTGCAGGCGCTCATTACATGCAGCACAGTCATAACATGGCTCAGTATTGCCGTGTGCTGGCACACAGACTGGTAAGGGATATGCGCGACAAGCAGAAGTGGTTTCCCATAATGCAGCTGCTTATGGTCTATGCTATGAATCCCTATGAGGATCTGCAGCCTTTTTGGGACCAGTCGCTGGATATGGATGGTCTTGGCTTCCTGCATGACTAGATGCAGGGCTCATACACCGCGTCATTGGTGAATATGGGAGCAGCTTTTTCGTTGCTGTTCACATAGGTGTCTTATCTGGATCTCAATAAAGGTTACGCTATAGGATACCTTGCAAGAGCAGTCACGATCCCAATACCTGACTTAGGGTTTTCCCTGTCGGATACACCGATGCAGAGGTACACGATACAGAAAGCCAGATAGGAATGGAAGATCATACAGGAGATGACGCAGGATTCTCCTTAGTACTATGAATGCAGGGACAGATTGCTGCATCTGATACATAATTATATCTCCATGTTTCTGGTATGTGATAATTAGGTCAGACATGGAAGGGCAAAACGGACTGTGCGCCTGGCACCGAATAAGACGAAACTTGATCAGCTCAGCGACAGCGATCTGACATAGAAGATGCGTGCTTTCAGACAGAAGCAGATTCAGGCACGAGCATCAAGCAGCGACAGCTCTTCTTCCTGACGCCTTTACAGAAGCTTCTTTTCCCTGTACACTGCAAGGAAAAAGGAGCTTTTTCCATGACAGACCTGCGACTATAGCCGGGTTACATGAAATAAGTCAGTGGCTGGACAAAAGTGATGCGCAGCTGCATAGCGATTTTCTGCTTTCAGTATACCATAGAAGACGTCCGCAGCACATCAGGCAGCCTTCCGACTCCGCAGCTTCTTGAGGAACCCGCACATAAGCCAGTCGATATAGTACGCAGGCACTTCGATCTCAGCGTCGGAGACGCCTGCGCCTTTCAGTCTGAACTGCACAGCGTGGAGGCACTCATGTGCGAGGGTGCCTATGTGTTCCGGATCACACGGATCCAACTTCGGCATCCATATGACAATTGCGCTGCTCAGCTCCATGCAGACAGCATCCACATGGCTCCTCGGATCACCGGGATACGCCTTGTCCTTGCGCACCTCGTCAATAAACTCGTCAAAATCGCCTACATACAGTGCATACCTGCAGCGGAACAAGTCATCGTACATCTTAAGCTTAAGCACGCATCATCTCCTGCTCTCTGGCGTTGTACACAGCGTAGTTGGTCGTCGCCCACTCCAGGTCCTCTTCCGTCCTGTACAGTACTTCTACACGAGGCTTGTCACAGTTGCTCAGATTAAGGTACACGCTTGCAGGCGCAACAGGATTGATCTTCGCGCACTCGACAAGTTTCCACGGAATGTCATAAGGCATGACAAGGTGTCCCCTCGGCAGTGACAGCTTCACGTACAGGCGACCTTCCTTCTCCACAAACTTCCAGCCACCCTTCTTCACGTACCATCCGTTCAGCTTCTCTACGCACTCATCGTGCAGCTCATGCTCGAGCATCTTTATCGTGCGCTGTCTGGCTGTAGCAAGGAACGTGTCGTGGTTCTTGCTTACACGTCCCTTCAGCATCCTTCTGTATCTGTGCGCTTCGTATGTGTCCAGCTGCTTGTTGTGCTCGTGACAGTACTGCAGCATTTCATACACTACGTCCTTGAATGTTTCCAATGCACTGTGAAGCTTGTTGCCGATTCTGGTGCTGACTTCGGTTTCCGCTGCGAACTGTACGACTTTGATTTCCGGTACCATAGGTGCTCCTGCGTTGCAATGTAGTATATATACATTATTATAAGTATAATAACAGCACATGAAAGGAGCTTGCATGACAGACATCGTCATTCCACTCAGCACATAGTCGAACACGGACAATCTCGAACTCAGAATCGCCCTCAGATCCATATAGAAATACGCACAGAACGTCGGCAACATATGGATCTACACAGAGGCGGAACTTCCCTGGCTGCGCAATGCGAATGTAATCAAGAGGGGAGATCCTGTGAGAGATCTCAAGGATACGAACCTCATCAACAAGGTTCTCGCGGCGGCTCACAACAAAGACGTAGCATAGCGCTTCATGTTCTGGAGCGATGATCAGCTTCTTACAGGTCCGCTTGATCTTGACAAGGCTCCTGTTGTGTACAATGTCAGATCCATGCCTCAGTTCGCAGGAGCTCCCAATAAGTGGTACAACAGAATGGAGCACACGCTTAACTACGTGAAGGAGCACACAGGGCACGAGCTGAAACACAATTACGACGCACATACTCCGCAGCCCTACACGAAGAGCAAAGTCATAGAGGTCTTCGAATCAGTTCCGTACAGGGAGCAGCCCGGCTTCTGCATCAACACCATTTACTATGGCATGCTCGGCGTACCTCCTGAAGTCGAGCAGACGCAGATTAAACACACCTTCGAGAAGGGCACCATGGCTATCCCTGCAAAGATGCTTACCTATGCGGGGTATGATGATGCTTCCTGGATGCGCGGCGGAGCTTACTTCTTCCTCGGCATGTTCTTTGATCTCAGCAAGTATGAGGCGCCTAAATGATAGTGCTCTCCAGAGGAAAATGCGGCGACATCATTGCGCAGTGCTGTTTAGCTCGCAAGAAGTACGAGCAGACAGGAGAGAAGCTGGAGCTTTACTGCAGAGAGCACAAGCCGTTCAGGAAAGGACAGCTGTAGTTCATTGAGCCTTTGCTGAAGCTGCAGCCTTATTTCGACAAGTGCGGCTGGGTGCAGAACATAACGGACGTGCACCCATAGATACCATAGCTCACAGAAATCAACATCAAGCTGGCCAGATAGTACGCAAAGAAGTACAACTACTACAGCGCATGGTGGGTGGACGAATAGTCATGGTGGCGGCAGATACCGGCTGTGCACAGAGAGACAGATCTCAGATACCGCATACCTCTCGCATATAACGAACCTCTGTAGGAGACAATGCAGCCGTGGATCACAGTTCCATAGCACAGACATGTACAGGAGCCCTATATCGTACTTGCTGCAGTGCCCAGATACAGGTGCTGCACGAATTTCAGAGCGCTTAAACGACTTGCCGATAAATACCGCATACTGTACATAGGACATCCGCAGGACTACAACGCATTCGCAAAGGACGTCGCAGAGTACTATCCGATACAGGACATCATCCATGCTGCACAGCTGATACAGAGCGCATCATTGTTCGTAGGGACTCAGACGCTGTTCACCTGGCTTGCAGAGTCCATGGGCGTCGACAGAATAGTCTCCTGCTCCCCGATATTCAAGGATACGCATATGCGCTGCATGAAGGGATTCAAGGGAGCGTTCATGTATCCAGCGTAGCTTGCCTTGATGCTGCGAAGCTGGGAGTGCCACAACGGGCTGCAGACTTCTGTCGGCTATGTAATAGGCACATACGGAAGTCCTGCTTATATTGACTTGCAGCTTGCTCTGCACAAAGGCAAGTGGGGACATGACGTACTTGTGTCCGATGACGGTTCGCAGGATCCCAGGCTGGTGCAGGTGTGCAGTAAGTGGAATGTCCCTCTTATCGGCAACAGGGATCAGCGCCTTGGCCACCAGGTCGGAGACCTTGCAGTATACAAGCGAGGACTGCAGTATTTCAAGGACAAGGACTGGATGGTGAAGCTGTCCAGGCGTTTCGTCTGGACACAGGACATGCAGGACACAATACAGCAGCACGACAGGCTCTGCTGGAAGCCCTGTCTGAGTTCCTGGTGGATTGCGAAGCCCTCGCTTAAGGGCCAGGCTCTCACGACAAGCTGCATCGCCTTCAACAAGGGCGCCATGCCTGAGTAGATCGTACAGGACTTCGGCAACATAGACATAAGAAGCACCTACATGTAGAAGTATATCTACAGGTGGCTGGCACAGTACTATGGAACATAGCCGTACACAGAGTGGAGCGAAGTGTACACAGCTCCGGGAAGATGCGTCACTGCCGACAGCATACTGTGGAGATAGAAGAGCACCCCGTAGGACTACTATAAGCTGTCACAGGAATTGGGACTTCAGTGGGAACTCAGGGATTTCCGGGACATCATAACAGAATAACGCTGTGTCCTTAGGAAAAAGGACATGACATGAACAGACGCGTACTGCTGTTTCTGCTTAAGCTGTTGTTCAGTTACAAGCGGAATAAAGCCAAGATTATAGATGCCATAGGCAAGATCCGTGTCAGCCTGTTTCCCATGTGGGTGCTGTATCAGCCTTTCCCTTACAAAGTGACCGGACAGGACATACAGATGGTGCAGAACAGGATACAGCCCGGTGACATAATACTCACAGGCTGTACATGGAAAAAGTTGTAGGATCTTGTCGTGCCCAACAGGTACAGGCTGACACACGCAGGTATCTATGTTGGTGACAATACAGTAGTGCATGCTGTGACGAGCGGTGTACAGTAGCTGCATATTGTGGACTTTCTAAGATGCGACCGCGTATGTGTGCTGCGTGTCGAAGGCGACCATGAAGCTGCGATAAGACGCGCCATACGTTTCATAGGATAGCCTTATGACTTTGATTACAGACAGGGCTAGGACGCTCTGTACAGCTTCTAGCTGTGCGCGTGCTGCTACAGGTAGCTGTAGTTCCAGAGGAAACCGCTGAAGCTGTTCTGGTTTACGTTGCCGTCCATATGTGGCAAGTACTATTACGACAAGTCCTTCGTGGACTCCGAATACTGCAAGGTGATATATGAGTGCTGAAATAAATGACTACTCAGGGTGGATGTACAGTCTGCCTCCCGATCCTCAATAGAAGGACTGGAAACAGCTGGCGACTAAACTGAAGTCCTATATAGAGTCGCCTAAATTCATGCGCACAGGTTCTACGTATGCATAGGTTGACCCTGTGTCAGGCAAGCTTGTGAAGCGCCCTGTGTCCGATGTCGTGCACAAGGTATCACCATAGGATAGGACAGGAGTGAAGGCTTAGGACCTCAGAAGCATGATCCAGCAGGCAGTCGTTACAGGTGACAAGCAGCTGCTCAGAGACGTTTCCAGGTACAAGTACATCACTGCGCATAAATTCGTTTCATAGAAATAGATGCAGAAGGAGATGGACAGACGCAGGAGACGCAGACTGGCGCTGACCGCTTTGATTCTGGGAGGAGCTGGAACTACAGCGGGGCTGCTGCCTTTCATTGCCAATAAGGTATCAGGTTATCCTGACCAGGCTTCCACATATACGGATGCTCTGAAGCTCGCAGGTATCGGCGCCGCAGCAGGCATTGGAACCGCAGGGCTTATATAGAGTTTCAGGTGAGTAGGCAGATAAATGAGCTCACATTATTGCTGAGTAGGCAGAAAACTACATCAGTAGGCAGAATATAGGATCAACATGGATAAACAAGCATATTTCAAGATGATGGGCCTGTGCAAGGACTAGGCATTGAAGCTGCCTAAAGGCACGCTGTCCAGAATAGGCGGAGCAATTTTAGGGGCAGGCAAAGCTGCGATCAACCCGCAGACGTACAGGAATGCATACAATGCCGCGAAGAACGTTGCTCCTGCCGCAGGTAAAGTTGCAGTGCCTGCAGGTGCTGCGACTGCCGGTACTGTCGCTATGAACCAGGCGCATAAACTTGGTGCATAGCGAGGCGCAGCACAGGCACGCAACTAGATGGCGGACAGAGCTGCGGCTGCATATAACAGAGGGCTTCAGCAGGGAGCTGCAAACAAAGCGGCGCAGCCCGGTTTCTGGCAGCGACTTCTTGATTACATAAAGAGCATTTTCAAGTGAGACATACACATGGATAAACAAGCATATTTCAAGATGATGGGCCTGGATAAGCAGGCAGCTGTAGATCCTCAGGTACTCAAGAACGTCCTGCTCGGCGCGGGAGCTGGTCTCGGTACCTATGCTCTGTCGAGCTTCCTTCCCGGAGCAAGGCACAACAGGCTCGCAAGGCTTCTTGCATCCCTTGGTGTTGGTCTGGGTACAGGTTATTTCGGTACTGACATTCGTAACTGGCTCAGCAACAGGTCCGGCAAGAAACCAGCAGCTCCTGCTGTATCCAGTGCCGATGCGCAGGCGGCTACCCAGGGACTGAAGACGCCTCCCGCTGTTCCTGGTGTGAAGACACCTGCTCAGGTTGCGAACCAGATGCAGGCTGCAGGTAGGCAGGCAGCCGGAGCATAGACCAAGCCGGTAAAGCCTATTGAGACGCCTGAGATGAAACTTGAGCAGAAGGCTGCAGAGAAACCCGGTGAAGGCAACAAGATTCAGACTCCCAATATGACCATCGATGGAAAGGCCAGGAAAAAGGACTAGCCAAAGATGGAGAAGAAGAACTCCTATGCAGAGCAGCTTTCCGCTGTGATGCAGAAACAGGCGTATTTCAAGCTCATGGGTTACTCTGAGCCTGTATAGAATAAATGAACGGGGTGGGGGGTAAAGCTAAATGGCATTTAAGAACTACACACTGACAACTGCTGCGGACACATAGCAGACACTGTGCACAGCTAATTCGACAACTGACATAGCTATTGTTTCCATATAGGTGTACGGCGGATCGCAGGGAGGCACTGTGACGTTTACAAAGAAGCAGGGAGCATCCCAGATCTTCAAATTCGTACTGCCGGTAAAGGCTTAGGAAACAGTCGCAATAGATCACAAGATCTTTGTGCCTGCAGGCTACACGTACACCGCTACAGGCTCAGCTTCAGGAATGCAGATCTGCGCCAACGCAATGTAGATGACTGTGTGAGGTTCAGATGTTCACAAGTTACAAGCCATAGCAGTTCACCAGATACCCCACTACAATAGTTCCCGACTTAAGTGCAGGATTTGATGTTCCGGAAGCCACAATACAGCTTCTCGGAGCTTCCGACAGCGCATCCGTTACAGTCACTGCCACAGGGCCGAATACAGCCAAGAAGTTCCAGTTCAACTTCAAGCTTCCGAAGGGACATGATGGTGCCGCAGGAGATTTCGCTCAGCCTGTGGCAACTGCGCAGCAGCTTGCCTAGAACCAGTCGCCCACTGTTCAGGTTACTGCATCCGGACCATCTTCAGCTAAGGTGTTCGCTTTCGAATTCGGCATTCCAAAGGGTGCGACCGGACCTAAGGGATAGAAGGGCGATACAGGCCAGCAGGGTCCGAAGGGCGATACGGGAGATACAGGACCTCAGGGACAGACAGGCGCTACAGGAGCGACGGGTCCAGCCAATACGCTTACCATAGGCACCGTCTCTTCCGGTGACACTGCTGCAGCAACCATTACCGGCACAGCTCCAAACCAGGTGCTGAATCTGACATTGCCCAAGGGTTAGCGCGGCGCAAGTTTCACTGTCGATGCTACCGGTTTATTGTCCTAGAAGCCTACGTACGACGCACAGACCAAAGGGTTCTCGTTCCTGGCTACGGATACCGGTAACTTGTACATCAAGCAGTCGGACACATCCGGCGACTGGTCTTAGGCTATTCCTTTCAGAGGAGAAGACGGAGCTGCAGCCGGTTTCGGCACACCAGTTGCATCTGCTTCTTCATTATAGCCCACTCAGAATCCGACAGTCACTGTAACAGCTACCGGTTAGAACACAGCAAAAGTGTTCAACTTT
>OIGD01003061.1_pt1 | contig 11838 bp, 9 predicted proteins | sample 1582211 | NCBI WGS metagenome assembly OIGD01 (sample SAMN04414078, study PRJEB24778) | human gut metagenome | material: faecal | host: Homo sapiens
GACCAGTCATCCTCATTGACATAGGTGTGAACAACCTCCTCGTGAAGCACGTGGAATGCATTGTAGGCATTGCTTCCGATCTTCATGGAACCGACCTTGCAGTTGAGCGTATGCTCGGTGGAACCGTCCTTGTAGGTCAGAAGGATGTAGCCGTCCTTCAGCGTGTAGGTTGCGTTTTCATCAATGTTGATGGTTTTCGGATCGGTTCCGGTTTCATCCGATTCCATCCGGAACACGGTCGCACTGCCAAGACCGTCCAGCGTTGCATAAATGCCCTCGAACACCTGGTTGTCCGCGATCAGATAGGTCTTTCCGTACTCTTCGCTCCGCAGATAGCAGGTGCCGTACTGCACGAGGAAGTTATAGATCCCTTCCGACATGGAAATCTGCACGTTGTCGCCGTTCTTCTGATACAAACCGACGATCTCTCTGCCGTCATCGTCGGTATAGGTTGCGGCAAAGCCGAATCCGTCCAGCTTCAGAATCCCGTTCTTGGTATTTGCAGAAGCGAAGCTCCCTTCATATTCCTTGTCATAAAGGAACAGATAATTCTTACCGGACGCGGTACGCGTCAGTGCCTCAAAGCGGACTGCCGGCTCATCCGTGTATTCCTTCTCCTCTTCGGAAACGAAGACGTAAATCGGGAAACCGGTGAGAGAGGTTCTGCCGGTTTCGGCAAAGGTGCCCTCGTAGGTCTTGACCGTCTGCGTCTCGCCGTCGACCGTGACAACGTTGTACGTTGCGCCGGTCTTCGGGTTCACAACCAGATACAGCTGACGGTTGATCGTGCCGTCCTTTTCCACCACATAATAAACCGTTGTGGTCGTTTTGTACACAACGAAGGACTTAATCACATCGTTCAGATCAAAATACAGCGTCCGGTCTGCGAATGCAACGGTTGCAAGCCCGTCCTCCACTGAGCAGGTGCCAAGGGATTTCTTTCCGTCAGCCTCATACAGTGCAAGTCCGGCAACAATCGTCAGCTTGTCACCGTCTTTTCCGGTGTAGGTCATCGTGTTGTCAACCGTTTCGACCTCATCCGTATACGTCAGCCAGAAATGGATGCTGTAGGAAGTCGCGGTCGAATCCAGCATCAGGATGCAGGATTTCAGCTTGGAGAAATCAATCGGTGTGTTGAATACCTCCACACCCTCCGGCAGCTTGATGTGATCGGTCAGGGTAAAGGTGTAGGTATCGGTTGCGCTGTTGTAGGTCATGGTGCCGACTGCAATCTTATGGAATTCCTTGCTCTGATTGTAGCCGTACACCGTCACCGTGCTGTAATCCTTGCCGTCAAAGACGAAGAGCGGTGCATAGTAAGTACCCTTCACATCCTTGTAATAGTACTCTGTATAAACCGCAGACAGCACCTCCACCGTGGTAACCTGTTCCTGCTTGGTGTCGCCGTCGGGGTTGGTGGGATCCACCAGAACATCCTTCGTTGTCACGGTAATCATGAAGTTGTGCAGAACGCCGTCCGCATCCGTAAAGGACAGGATGGTTCCACCCAAAGCAGACTTCTTTTCGGAGAAGAAACCGGAAACGGTCTTGCCTCCCTTGGTATAGGTCGCGGTGCGGATTCCGTCCAGCTTCAGCACGGAGCCGTCCGCCAGCGTATAGCTGACATCAGCGGAAGCGTTGTAGATCATATACCCGAGCTTGCCGTCAATCTCCATCAGACGGAGCACACCTGCCACGGATCCCTGCGAATCCATCAGTGTGATGGTCCGGTTCTCTGCATCGTAGGTATAGTAGAAGGAAGCGGTCGAGCCACCCTTGTTGTAGGAAGCAACGCCGAAGCCGTTGAGCGTCAGATCTCCGACAGGATTCCCCTTATCGTCAACGTTGACCACAATCCTGTTTTCGTTTACCGTGAAGCAGAGAATCTGTCCAAGTGCGATTTCGCTCTCATTCCGGATCTGGAATGCCAGTCTCTTCTGGCTCTCCACCGTGATGTTTCCGAGTACAAAAGTAATCTTCTGCCCCTTCATCTCGCCCTCGGTGAAGGTTGCCACCATGTATCCGTCCTCGTCAAAGTAGAACTCGCCCTTGGAGTCGGAGGTCGCCGTATCCGCTTCATCCTTTTTGACGGAATAGGTGATGCCGTTTGCCCGGTCCAGATAAACCTTAATCAGTTCGTTCAGTCCCTTCCCTGCTCCCATCTCATAGAGCGTTGCCGCAACTTCCTCACGGGAAACGTCGCAGAACAGGAAGGTCTCGCCGTCGGAGTTCAGTCTGCCCTCCGGGAACTCCATGCCGGCATCCGGGAACAGGATCACGTTCTTGTTCAGGATTCCTTTGAAATAAATATCCGCACGGCACAGGTATACCGTATTCTTCTCCATATTGGATACGTACAAAATGTCGCTTCCGCCGAAGAGGTCGGTATATCCCTTGCTCCAGACCGCATACAGCGTTATATCGCCGTCCACTGTCAACTCCTCGACAGCAGGCGCGGTTCCGTTATAGAGATGTCCGTCCATCAGATGGGAGGAATATTTGACCTCGCCGTCTGCGCTCAGCGCCCAGCCCTCCAGGAAGTACCCGTCCATGTCAAAGGTGACAAGGGGCAGTGCCGTTTTGATGCCGTAAACCAGACGCTCGGTCTTTCTCTGCTCGCCGGAGCCGTCCGGGAAGTTGGAAACAAAGGTCAGCGAATAGAAATTCCGGTTAAAGTAAAGCCGGAATACGTTTTTGGCGGCATCGTCCGCAATGACCAGCTTGGAAACGCTGTCAGCGGTATCTGTTACCGTATATCCGGAGATTTCCTCGGAAGCGGTGAATTCCTCGCCGACGTATGCGTAATTCTCTTTTACCTCGGGGGTTTCCGCATAGCCGTCCAGCGTTTCATTTTGCAGGAACACATGGACATAATACTTGGTCTGATATCTTGCAACCAGCGTCATATCCGCGCTTCCCATAACGGCATCCGCACCCAGCTCCTCTCCGGCAAGAAGCCACATACCGAACCGGTAGTTCTCCTTGGTGGGCGTCAACGATGCGAGCCGGTCGGCAAGCTTTTCACCCGCCTTCAGCTCCAGCTTGGTGGTGGAAAGCGTTCCGCCGTTTGGATCCAGCGTCAGGGTATACAGCTTGTCCCACTTCGCATAAACAGACAGATCCGCGTCCGGCTTGACCTCGGTGACTGCGTCTCCGCTGAAGTCCTCCTTCAGATACCAACCGGAAAAGGCATACCCGCTCCGGGTGGGGGTCGGAAGCGTGTAGGACTGGTTCTTTTCAATCTCTTCAATAGTTGCCTCGCTGCCGTCGTTGGCAACCAGCGTCAGCTTGACCTGCTCCCCCGGCGTCGGATTGTCCGGGTTTTTCCTGCACGCCACCGCCATCGTTCCAATGGTAAGAGCCAAAACGCACAGCAACAGAAAAATACGAAACTTTTTCATGGCACTCCTCTTTGCTTTTTACGAAAAGCCTTTGTTTGCACATTTGATTTGTCATGTGTTTACGGACGTAAGATCCGGATACGGTGCCAAACCGCACCGCCCGGATCATTTGTCATTCCTCCCGGATCCAGACCGCAGTCAGAAGCGTTCCCGCCGGCATTCCGGAAATCTGCCCGGTTGTGATCTGCGTTCCGTCCTCGCGGCTCCAACCCGCAAAGGTATAACCCGCGCGCGTGGGATCCGCAATCGGCGTGATCTGATCGGACAGATAGGTTCCGTTCTTCACCGTTCCCTCTCCGGTTGTAAGGGATGCCGCATAGCCTCCCTCATCTGCAAGCCGGACGCCGGATACCACCGGTCGGTTGGAGGAATTCCAGCGCCGATTCCATTCCGAGGTGTCCGCGCCCTCCTCAATATAGAAGGTTGCGTTGCTGCAGCCGTAGAATGCGTTTCCGGCGACCGTTGCAACCTCCTTCGGAATGACCAGCGCGGTAAGCGAATTCAGTCCTTTGAACGCATACTTTCCGACCTGTTTCAGCGTTCCGGGCAGAATCAGCGATCCGATTCCGCTGTCGTTGTAAAACGCAAAGTCTCCGATCCGCTCCAGCGAATTTCCGAGCGTCAGCGTTGCCAGGGACACGCACTTGTAAAACGCGCTTTTTCCGACGGTTCTGACCGAATCGGGAAGCACAACCTCAGACAGTCCCGCGCATTTGTAAAACGCTTTATCCCCGATTGAGGTCACGCCCGAACCGAGTTTCAGCGTAACGAGTGCAGAACAATTCGCAAATGCATGCTCCGGAACTTCCGTCACGGTATCCGGAAGCTCGACCGCTGTCAGCGTCGAGCAGTTTTTGAAGGAATATCTGCCAAGTCCGGTCAGATTTTCGCCGAATGTAACCGTTTCCAGATTGGAACAGCCGTAGAAAGCAAAGTCTCCGACAGAGGCAAACACGGCAGATTCGGAAAAGTCCAGCGTCTTCAGATTGGAACAGCCGTAGAATGCCGATCTGCCGACGGACCGCAGCATGGTCGGGACGGAAACACGGAACAGAGATTTGCACTTATAAAAGGTATACGCCTCAACGGTCTCCAGCCTTGGGTTCAGACTGACGGTCTCAAGTGCCGTGCATTCATAGAAAGCTGCCGTGCCGATGTAGGCACATTTGCTCAGATTCTTCAAAGAGGTCAGCGTCCCGCATTGGAAAAATGCATTGTCCGCAATACCGACCACACTGTCCTTCAGTTCCGCCGCGCCGAGCTTGGCGTTCTCCGCGAAACCAACGACCCAGTTTCCGGCATAAATGATATTGTTCTCCGGCTTTCCCCACAGCATCGTCTGCATGAAAGCATACGCGCCGATGCGTTTGACCGACTGCGGAATGATGCTGTTGCCGTCCAACGAGTTATTGTCCAGCGTGGAGCAACCGTAAAATGCGTATGCACCGATTTCCTGAAGCGACCGGTTCAGCAACAGCACGTAAAGCCCGGTACAGTTGGCGAACGCGCCTTCCTGAAGCACCTCCAGATTTTTGCCGGCTTCAAAGCGAACCAGCGTTTCGATGCCCGAAAAGGCATACTGTCCGACAATCCGAACGGAATCCGGCAATTGCACCGCCTCCAGAATCGGCGCCTTATAGAAGCAGTTGTCAATGATTCCGACCGTCCCCTGCTTCAGATCCAGCTTGGTAACGGTCTTATGAAGTTCCTGATTCTTGACCGCAACCAGCCAGCTGTCCACATAAACATAGTCGGTTTCTTCATTAGTATAAAGCTTGGTTGCGTTGAACGCATACGTCCCGACATGACGAACCGTCGAGGGAATGTTCACCCGTTCCAGCGCCTCACAGCGATAGAAGCAGCGGGCACCGATATCCGTCACCGTTTCGGGAAGGGTGATCTCCTGCAGGGACGGAATTGCCGCAAAGCAGGATTCTCCGAGCGTTTCCAGCACGCTCCCCTCGGCGAACGTCACCTTCTGCAGCTTCGGGAGGTCATAGAAAGCGGTTTTTCCGATGGAAACGACGCCCTTCCCGATGACAACCTCCGTCAGTTCCCCGGCAGTCGTAAACGCATTCTCGTCAATGGTCTTCACGCTGTCCGGAATCCGGACTGCGGTCAGTGCGGCACCGTTGAAAGCGCTTTCTCCGATACTCAGGATGTTCTCACCGAGGGATATTTCCGAAAGGGAACGGCAGTATGCGAAGCAATACGCCGGTACCGAAGCAACTCCCGCCGGAATATTGACCTTTTTCAGTTCCCGGCATCCCTGAAAAGCAGAGTCTCCGATGGAGGTGACGCCGTCCGGAATGGTAACCGACTCCAGCACCGAGCAGTTGTAAAATGCATTTTCCGCAATGGTACGGATGTTTTCACCCAGGATAATTTCCTTCACATTCCGGTTTCCCTTGAAGGCGCTCTCGCCGATCTCGGTTACCGGTTTCCCGCGGTACGTGGCTTCAATTGTCACGGTTCCGGATGCGCTTCCGCCCCGTTTGATCCGGTATTCGGTGTTGCCGTTGAACAGCTCATACACACAGCCGGTCTCATAGTCTCTGTGAAAATACAGTGCCTCGGACCACGCGGAGGTCTGGTCGTTCTGCGCACCGCCGGTTGCCCTGACGCGGATCTCATAGTCTCCGACCTCCAGATCCGAAAGAGAATAGGAGGTTTTTCGCGTGGTTTTGCTGAGAACCGCTTCCCCGCTCTCATTTTTCACTTCCACAAGATAGGAGCGCGCAGACTCCACAGTGTCCCATGAAAGCTGATTGTCGATGTCAATTTCCAGTGACTGCGGGGGTTCCAGCCCGCCTGACGTCCCGCAGGACGTCAGCCCCAAGAGCAGGAGGAACGCCGCAACCGGAAAGAGCCATTTCAGAAATCTTTTCACGAGGATGTCCCTCCTTTCTTATCTTTCCGTTTGTCCCTAAAAGCCCGGACGATCTCATGCGGCCATTTGAACTTGAACTTGCGTACCGCCACATCGGTCAGGAACAGCACCAATGCGAGAATCATGAACAGATAGCGGGGATCAAACGATTTCGGAATAGAGGTCACGAAGTTGGCAAATACCTCCATCGGATCCTCATTGTCCGCAATCAGCTTCCCGTTGGCGGCTTCGGCAAGATTCTGCAGATTTTCCGTCAGCGTCAGATCGGTAATCTCCTGATTGTTGTCATATTCCTCCGAATAGGAGAAGGTCCGATAGGTCTGATATTCGGCAAGCGTCTCCCCGTCTGCGTTCACCTTTTTGAGTGTCAACCGGTAAACGCCGCCCTTTTTGATCACAAATCTGCAACGGCTGTAGTTGCTGGAAGCATCCAATGCCGAGGTGATGTAACAGTCCAGCGCGGACAGGCGGGTTCCCTCTGCGGCAACCGTTGCGCTCCCCAGCGGAAGCGGTGTTGCCGCCGGATCGGTCAGGTTCAGAAGCTCACCGGTGATTGACTCACCTTCGCCGAGATTCGTGAAAACACTGAGGCTGTTGGTGTAGTTGTCCTGCTTGACCGTAATGGAAATCTCGTTTTCCCGGACGGACTCCGTCGGCATCAGCGCCGACACCACATTGAGAATGAACGTCGCGCCCGATCCGTCTCCCGACAGGAAGTCGGAGGACCATACGCCGTTTAGATCGCACATGAAGCTTCCGACCATGCCTTTTCCGAAGCGCCACTGCGCATAAATCGGAACATCATAGTCGCCGATCAGCAAAAGCTCCGCGCCGGATTTCGCCCGGACTCCGAAAAATCCGTCCAGCGACACCGTCATTTTGGCATTCGTTTTTCCTTCCTCTACCTCCGTAAAGGAAATTCCGGAGAAGACAGAGGAAAGCGTATCGGTCGCGGCAGGATAGAACTTCTCGTAATTGACTTCCTTGATTTCGGGTGCGTTCAGCTCCTCCCGCATCCGTGCGCTGATCACCGAGGGAGACGTAGCACTTGCCGAAAAGCTTTTGGGGCGCCCCTATTCCCTGCTTGCCCCCGTGGTGCAGGGACAGCACCTGGCACGCCGCCTCGGCTTTCCCACGGCAAACCAGCTCTTTCCCGCAGGCTACGCCGTCCCCCGCTACGGCGTGTACGTCAGCCGTGCGGAGTGGGACGGAAAAGCGGCGTATGGCATTACCAATATCGGAATTCGCCCCACGGTAGAGGGGCACCAGCTTTGCGCCGAAACCCACATTTTTGACGAACAGGCTGACCTGTACGGCAAGGAGGTGCGGACCTCGCTTCTGCACTTTATCCGCCCGGAGACCCGCTTCCCCTCGGTAGAGGAGCTTTCCCGCCAGGTGCACAGCGACATCCAGACCGCCCGGGATTATGTAAAGGAAAACCGATAAGGTACGTTATAAAGAAAAACCGAAGTCAGGAGCCGCACAGACGGCTCCTGACTTCATTTTTCTTATCTTAAAATGCATTGGCGACAAATCGGATCAACATCGTAAGTGCGACCCAGACCCCCAAAGCCAAGGCAACCGCCCCGCCGCTTACCCCTGACATGATACGCCTCTGCTCATCATCCGGCTTGTCCACCGGTTGTCGCTGAAGCTCTGCCAGACGGTTCTCCAAAGACTTCAGATAAATCCAGTTTCCAAATCTTCCGAGAATAATTTTTGCTGCTATTTCCAGCAAAAGCCCAAGCGGAAGAAACCTTATACTCAATGCCCCCAAAAAAGACAACACCATGCTTATCAGCAGATATGTAATACCGACAGAATACATTTTGCGGTAAATGAACCACCACGGAGCAAACCAGAATGCGCTCCAGTTCCAGGAAGTTTTTCTTTTCCAGAAAACCATGTTGCTGAAGTTTTCCAGATAATATTTTTCGTTTGTCGTAACCAGCGGCATACATTTCTGAACACTCAGAATTCCTTTGCATTTCTGACACAAGTTTTCCCCCTCGGAAACAGGTGCACCGCAGGAGCGGCAATAAGCAACGATATAACTCCGTTCATCTTCCTGATATTGATTCATACTGACCTCCCGACGGAATTCCAGAATATGCGAAATAAAGCGCTCATTTTTTATTTCCTCCAAAAGTATTTTTAATCGTCCAGTTGCTGATAACGGCGGCGAAAATAATGGAGCACACTGCCAACGTCCCGGCAAAAAAGCTCCAATCATCCGGCGCAATCACGACAAAATTTGCAGCAAATTTAACCCCAATATAACTGCATAAAGTAAGTATCCAGCCCAATATTATGGATGATCTTTTATTCATATCTTCTCCGATTTTTATTGTCCGACGTTAAAGAAAGTATTACGCAAATTGTTCCACCAATCGCTGGTTTCAATTGCTCCACACACCAAACCAGCAGTAAACATTCCAAACAGTATAGTAATACCTAATCCCCAACCGTATAAAGTTTCATTCCTGGTTGTTACCGTTATAGTGTCACCTTTTATAGAACAAGTTTCATTATCCGAAATATAATCAACAATTTCGCCCGAATACTTTTCGTATACATGATGATAGTCTTTAGCCACCCAATATTCGGCAGTTGAATATTGCATTTTACTGGTAGCGCTCCACATCATTATAAGTCCAGCCAATAATGGAATTAGACAAGAAGCCCATAATATTTTTGTAAACGAAATCTCCTTTTTCATATTTCAATCCAATTTTCCTTCATTATTTGCGTTTACTGACTAAATACTGCAAGGTAATTCCCACAACGATATCTGTTACAAGTAAAATAACGCTCAAAATCAAAAAAGAAGACTTTCCTTTTATCACTGCGCCGACAACCATACCGCTGAATATAGAGAATAAAATATGGGTTACTGTTATAGCTTTGTGCATTGTCAATCCTTCACCCAGCCCACCGAGCGTCTCAAACCATTTTTTCCACAATATTCGAATAAAAATGAAAATCCAAAATGCCTTTCAAGGGCAAAAAAAAGAATTTTTGATCCTTTAATGTTGTGAAGCATTAAAATGATTGTTTTTTGATATATTGAGTTTACATCAAAGCTAAAAGAATAGGAAATACCACTCAACTCATTTTGAACACTGAACGCACTACTAACTCTACATAAATTTGAATTTGACAATGTAACAACAGGCCAGGTCATACCATAAGTCTGTTCGCATACGTCAAGCAAAAGAGCCAACGCCTCATCGTCTCTGATTTTTTGAAAATCTTTTTCATACTCTCTGTCCCCCACCCTTGAGCAAACGGCATCAAATCTTTTACACAACTCACTTGTTGATGAAAGCTTATTATACGTTCCGGTTTCTACCTCATCATCCATTTTACGCCCCACCTCCGGCTCATCCTCATCATACGGAAAAAAACTTTCTCTATTTCTAAGCCAATACTCATTTAATATTTTGTAGGACTTCTCATAAATTCTTTTTCCATCAATTATACGCTCCCTTATTTCTGACGGCATACACTCACCAAGAAACATATCCATTCTCACTATTGGCAAAAACAATTCTGCCTGTCCAGTCAGAGTAAAAATCTTCCGGAGGCTCCAGCCAGAATTCAGCAATATCCCCTCCACTATCATGATACCGCATAAAGCAGCGCCCTTGCATATCTTCTATTTTTTCGACCGGCTCATTCCAATTATGCTTTGCTAAAAACCATGGGCTAAAACCTTCCTGTGTCGCCTCCTTTGCATATAAGACGTTTTGCTCTCCAAACTTCTCTTTTTGTTCTTCATCCCAACCAAACTCTTTACAACAGCTAATATAAATATCCTGAGCAACCGTGCCATAATTATAATTTACAGTCAAAAAATGTTCTTGGCTCATGTCTTTAGCCGCACTGTTTTTTACCCATTCCGGTGCTTCACCACACCACCCGTGCGCATTTAAAAAAGTTGACAAATCATCCGTTGATTTGCCAAATCGCACATTTTCACTCAGCACTATTTTCCTATAAAGCATTGACATATAGCATTCGACTATCTTGTCCTTGGCTTTCCATTTTTCGGATGATTTCCACAGTGACCACGAAGATAACGGAACCTTTTCTACTCTATCCGCAAATTGTACATATACAAAATCCTCCCAAACTTTAATGATTACTCCGCTTTCCTCACTTGGAGAATATACCTCTTTCCCCAACAGATTCATCGCCTGCACTCCTTTCACTTTTTATAAAAATATGGGGGACACTTCACAAACAAATGCTTTACAGAACCCACTTGGAGCCGATATTTTTCATCTCCTCCTTATCCAAAAAATATCCCTTGCCCGCTATCTTTTTTATGGGGTATCCGAATTCCCGGAGATACGCAACGTTCCGTCCAACCGTTTTGCGGTCGCACGGTACGCCGATGTCGTTCAGATAAAGGCAGATCGCCGTCTGACTGATCGGATTTTCTTCGGACGAATACCGCTTGATGATATTGAGCACATACAGTATGATCGCTTTTTTGGCAATTTTCTTTTTGTTGTCCATATTCCCTCCTGAAAAACGTCTTCACTACCATTATACCATATTCCCATGGTCAAAACTGTCCCATCGCCCGTAAAACAAGGAAACGTTTACAATTTATTAACATTTGCGTTTTTCTCCGATCGGAGCCGGCATACAAAAAAGCCAAGGTCATACATCGACCTTGGCTTTTTGCTATCTTGCTCTTTCAGGCTTCCGTTACCTGATAGCCCTTTCCCTCCACCGCTTTTTTCAGCGTTTCGGTCGGGACCTTAGCGGACAGGGTGACGACCGCACGCCCCTCCGTATGGCTTACGTCGGCGGACTGCACGCCGTCGATCGCCTCCAGGGCGTTCCGGACCGTCATTTCGCAATGCGGGCACATCATTCCCTTGATATGCAGGGTCACTTTATTTTCCGACATTTCCTCTTTCTCCTTTTTGACAAATTCCTCCGAAAGGACCGTGCGGACCTCCGGATCTTTCTTTTTACGGGTCTTTTTCTTCAGGGACACGAGATTCAGGCGCAGTGCGTTTGTCACCACGCAGACGCTTGACAGGCTCATGGCGGCGGCGCCGAACATGGGGTTCATTTCCCAGCCGAGCAATCCGATCCACGCACCGGCGGCAAGCGGAATTCCGATGACGTTATAAATAAACGCCCAAAACAGGTTCTCATGGATATTGCGCAGTGTCGCACGGCTCAGCCGCACGGCGGCGCAGAGGTCGGACAAGCGGCTTCTGACCAGAACCACGTCGGCAGCGTCGATCGCCACGTCGGTGCCGGCGCCGATCGCAATGCCCACGTCGGCACGGGTCAGGGCGGGGGGGTCGTTGATTCCGTCGCCCGTCATGATCGTCTTTCCGTGCTCCTGAAGCTTACGGATAACCTCTTCCTTTTCCTGCGGAAGCACGCCGGCAATGACCTCGTCCACGCCCGCCTGTTTGCCTACGGCAAGGGCGGTTCTCTGGTTGTCACCGGTCAGCATAATTACCCGCAGACCCATATCTTTCAGTTGTGCGATCGCCTCTGCGCTGTCCTCACGGA
>OIGD01003064.1_pt1 | contig 11827 bp, 22 predicted proteins | sample 1582211 | NCBI WGS metagenome assembly OIGD01 (sample SAMN04414078, study PRJEB24778) | human gut metagenome | material: faecal | host: Homo sapiens
ATCTTTTCTAAAAACACCACTGTTAATTGCTTTTTTCGCTAAATTAATTTGTTGTTGAAAAACTGAAGAGTCAATATTTGGCGTTCCCAAAAATTTTGCTATAATATCTTTGTCTTCTTGTACAAATAAATTTTTCTTAATTGCTTCTATTACCAAACCGATTTGTTTTTCAAAAATTGAAGGTTCCTCTATATTTGGCGTATCCAAAAATTTTGTTATAATATTTTTGTCTTCTTGTACAAAGATATATTTATTAATTGCTTTTTTCACTAAATCCATTTGTTTTTCAAAAATTGAAGAGTTATCTATATTAGGCGTATCCAAAAATTTTGTTATAATATATTTGTCATCATCATTTTTTTTATCTAAAAATTCATTTATAATTGCTTCTTGCATTAAAGCAATTTGTCGTCGAAAAGTTTTAGTGTTATGTATAGAGAGAGTTAAAAACTTTGTTATCAAAGTTTTGTCGAGATCATTGTCAGGTTTTAATATGCGATTCTTTTCTTGAATTGCTAGTTGCAATATAATATTTGATTTTGTAAATCTACATCATCTATACACGGAGTTTTCAATAATTCTGCTATATTATTTCTTATCATTTTTGTGTCTTCATCATTTATATCATCATCGTCGTTTAACTCAGATAATTCTTGTTTCATTTTTTTAATATCTTTAGAACTGGGAGGTGGATTTGAAACGTCAGCTTCATTGGTAGTTGATGTTTCAGGGTTGTTATTTTCTATTTCACTATTAGTTTCAACATTATGTTCTGTTAAATGTGAAGATTGAACAATAGTGCCTCCTAAAATGGAACTTCTCAATGCTTGAGCTGTTTGAATGACACAACTTCTTGTTGATTTTCTATATTTGTATTATCTGAAGATGTAATTACTCTTGCGATTTGTTGTGTATTTTCGCCAACTTTTTTAAAAGTTGAGGCAAATATTTTTTGATCAATATTACTATTCATAAAATTTTCCTCTCTCAAATATTATATTGTGGGTATAATAATATAAAATAAATTACTATAATCACAATTTCGTAAAATGAATATTTTTTTACAAAACTTTACAAAAAAACGAAAACATGGATTGACGTGAGATTTTGTTTATATTACATTAATTAAAGCAAGTAATAGAATTGTGAGAAATAGGAAAAATAAAATGGCAACTACAGGTTCAAGACAAAGAATTAGAGTATGTTTAAAGGCATACGACCATAAATTAATCGACTTGTCAGCCGAAAAGATAGTAGAAACAGCAAAGCGTACGGAAGCAAAAGTTGCTGGTCCTATACCTTTGCCGACAAGAAGAAGAATTTATTGTGTATTAAGATCTCCTCACGTTGACAAAAAGTCACGCGAGCATTTTGAAAGACGGATTCATAAGAGAATAATTGATATCTATGAACCCACACATCAAACAACTGAGGAGTTAAGCAGGATGGATTTGCCATCAGGCGTAGACATTGAAGTTAAGTTATAATTTATAATAATTAAAAGACAATTTAATATTGAATGTGAACTACGATGGTGTGAATCCTATCGCTTGTTTAAAAAAAATATAAAGTACGTAGCGCTCGCAAGAAGGAAAGGTGAAAAATGACATTAGGAATAATAGGTGAAAAATTGGGCATGACTCAGATCTTTGATGACAAAGGTCTTGTGATTCCGGTAACTGTATTAAAAGTGGAACCATTGGTTGTAGCTCAAATTAAGACAAAAGAAACTGACGGATATGATGCTATACAGCTTGCATATTGTGCGACTAAAGAGAAGCATATGACAAAAGCTCAAGTTGGTCATTTAAAGAAGAATGAAATAGGCGCATATCGTCATTTAAAAGAGTTTCGTGTTGATAACCCAGGTGAATATACAATTGGTCAGCAAATAACAGTTGAAGTATTAAATGGTGTTGAAAAGGTTGATGTATCTGCAAAATCAATAGGTAAAGGTTTTCAAGGTACAGTTAAACGTTGGAATTTTGGTCGTGGACCAATGGCGCATGGTTCAAAGAATCACCGTGAGCCTGGTTCAATTGGTGCAGGTACGACACCTGGTCGTGTAATAAAAGGTAAAAAAATGGCTGGTAACATGGGTAATGAAAATGTTACTATTGCTAAGTTAAAAGTTGTGCAAATTGATGCTCAAAACAACTTATTACTAATAAAAGGTTCGGTTCCTGGTCCTGAAGGAAAATTTGTTACAGTTAAGCCATCGAGAGTAAAGTGGAACTAATTTTGATTTGGGATTGAGAAAGCTATAAATGAGGAATTTAGAAATGACAAAAGAATTATCGATATTAGATACAAAAGGTACTGAGGTTGGTCAAATTTCAGTAGACGAAAAGGTATTTTGCGTTGAGCCCAATGTACATGTAATGCACATGGCATTGAGACGTCAATTGAATAATGGTCGTGCAGGTACAGCTTGTGCAAAGACACGTGCAATGGTGTCAGGTGGTGGACGTAAACCATGGAAACAAAAGGGGACAGGGCGCGCTCGTGCTGGCTCAATTCGGTCACCTTTGTTTGCAGGTGGTGGTGTTTCATTTGGGCCTGTGCCACGTGACTACAGTTTCAAAATGCCTTTAAAGGTAAGAAGACTTGCATTAAAATCAGCATTATCATCACGTTTATTAAATAGCACTATTGTTAAGGATTTTTCTCAAATCAATGAACCAAAAACAAAGTTGATGGTTGAGGCATTAAAAGCATTAAAAGTTGAAGGAAAGATTTTAATCATTGCTGATGATAAGGCTGCTGAGAATGCGTTTTTAGGTTTGGCAGCACGTAATTTACCGAATGTAAAATTAATATTGCCTTCAAACTTAAATGTAAAGGATATATTAGAAGCTGATAATGTAATCTTGACTGAATCAGCTGTAAAAGAAATTCAAGAGAGGTTATCATAGTATGAGAAGCAGTAAAGAAAAATTATATGATATAATTAAACGTCCTATAATAACTGAAAAATCAATGATACAAACAGGTAACAACAAATATACATTTGAAGTAGCCAAAGATGCAACAAAAATTGAGATAAAACAAGCTGTTGAATTGGTTTTTCCAGGACGTAAGGTAAAAAAAGTAGCGACAGTATATATGCCATCGCATGCAAAACGTGTTGGTATGACAATGGGGCGCACACAGTCAAGTAAAAAGGCTATTGTCACAATCGAAGGCGAGCCTATTGAAGAATTAATGGGAGCATAGAAATAAATGGGTATTCGTAAAATTAATCCGACATCTCCGGGACAAAGAGGTATGACAAAGAGTGATTTTGCTGAAATCACAACAGACAAGCCCGAAAAATCATTGTTAAGACCAATGAAAAAGAAATCAGGGCGCAACAACACAGGACGTATAACTTGCCGTCATAAAGGCGGTGGTGCAAAACAATCGTATCGTGTTATAGATTTTAAACGTAACAAATTTGATGTACCAGGCAAAATAACAACAATTGAATACGACCCTAATCGTAATGTCCGTATTTCACTTGTTGTATATGCTGATGGTGAAAAACGTTATATATTGACACCTGAAAAATTAAATGTAGGCGATGTAATTATGTCAGGTCCAAATGCAGAGGTAAATACAGGTAATGCAATGCCTTTGGAAATGATACCTTTGGGTACAATGGTTCATAATATAGAAATGGTTGCAGGCAATGGCGGTGTGATGGTTCGTACAGCCGGAGCCGGAGCACAGGTTATGGCGAAAGAAGGCAACTATGTAACCATAAAATTGCCAAGTTCTGAAATGAGAATGGTACGTAAAGAATGCTTGGCGACTATTGGAGTTTTGGGCAATGCTGAGTATAAAAACATGCAAATAGGTAAAGCTGGTCGCAAACGCCATATGGGTATAAAGCCAACAGTTCGTGGTGTGACAATGAATCCTTGCGATCACCCGCATGGTGGTGGTGAAGGTAAGACAGGTCCTGGCGGACATCCTCGTACACCTTGGGGTAAACCTGCATTAGGTTATAAAACTCGTAATAAGAAGAAAGCTTCGAGCAAGTTGATTGTTCGCGGTCGTAAAAGATAATTAAAATACAAGGAGATATAATTAATGGCACGTTCATTAAAAAAAGGCCCATATGTTCATGAATCTTTGCTTAAGAAAGTAGAGAAAATGAACGAAAATAATGAAAAAAAGGTTATAAAAACCTGGTCACGTTCATCAATGATAATACCTGATATGTTAGGACATACAATAGCTGTGCATAATGGAAAAAGCCATGTGCCGGTTTATGTAACCGAACAAATGGTTGGACATAAGTTGGGTGAATTTGCACCGACTCGTTTATTTAAAGGGCATGCCGGACAAGATAAGACGGCTAAAAGAAAGTAAGATAAAGAAAAGTAAAACCTGAAAAAGAGGAAAAAATTATGGAAGCTAAAGCAAGACAAACGAATATAAAGATGCCGGCGCGAAAGCTAAGACGTGTAATAAACGAAGTACGCGGCAAATCTTGTGACGAAGCTATAAAAATATTAAAATTTATGCCTTATTTTGCAGCAAAAGTTGTTGAGAAAAATTTAATTGCGGCTATTGCAAACGCTAATGAAAAATTGGGTGTTGGAAGCAGCAATTTAAAAATTTCTGAAATTTTTGCAGATGAAAGCGTAACATATAAAAGAGCTCGTCCTCGTGCGCAAGGTAGGATGTATAAAAGATTTAAACGTACATCTCATTTAACTTTAAAAGTAATGAAAATAAAATAAAAGGAGAACCAAATTGGGACAAAAGACACATCCGACAGGATTTAGAGTAGGAATAATACAACCTTGGGCAAGCACATGGTTTGCAACTAAGGAGTATCCTCAATTTGTGGCTGAAGATGCCAAAATACGTAAATTTATAAAGAAAAAGTTATATACAGCAGGTATTTCAAAAATATTAATAGCTCGTAAGGCTTCAAATGTTTTAATAACAGTTGTGACAGCTAAACCAGGTGTTGTAGTTGGTCGAGGCGGTCAGGGTATTGAAGAAATGAGAGCTGCTGTAGCTAAATTGATATCAAAGAACGTAACATTGGATGTTGTTGAGGTTGCTAAGATTGATGCTGATGCACAATTGGTAGCAGAACAGATTGCATTACAATTGGAAAAACGTATTGCATTCCGTCGAGCTATGAAGCAAGCAATGCAACGTACAATGAGGTCAGGTGTTCAAGGTATAAAAATTATGGTATCAGGACGTTTAGGCGGTGCTGAAATAGCACGTTCTGAATGGGCAAAAGAAGGTCGTATTCCGCTTCAAACCTTGCGTGCTGATGTAGATTATGGTTTTATTGAAGCTGATACCATAATGGGTAAAATAGGTGTTAAGGTTTGGATATATAAAGGACCTTTGATGCCTGGTGAAAAAGCTGACCAAAATATAAAATATAAAAAAGTTTCTAACAATTTCCAAGAAAACCGTGGACAAAACAATTCAAATCCAAGCGGTCGTCGCGGAAAGAAGAGAAACATTGAAACACAAGAATAATGAAATTAGGAGCAAATAACAATGTTAATGCCTAAAAAAACGAAATATCGTAAGAGAATGAAAGGTCGGATGAAAGGACATGAAACTCGTGGTACTAAGTTAGAGTTTGGTACTTATGGGTTAATTGCCTGTGACCCAGCCTGGATAACAAGTCGTCAAATAGAAGCAGCACGTCGTGCTATGACTCGTGAGATTAAGCGTGGCGGTAACGTATGGATTAAGATATTTCCGGATAAACCGATTACTGCAAAGCCTGCTGAAACTCGTATGGGTAAAGGTAAAGGAAACCCGGAGTATTGGGTTGCTGTTGTTAAGCCCGGACGTGTTTTATTTGAGTTAGAATATTCAGATAGAAATATTGCAGTTAATGCTTTAAAATTGGCGGCACAAAAGTTACCGATTAAAGTTAAGATAATTGAAAAAGGTGAAAATGATGAAGTTGCAAGAAATGCGTGAAAAATCAATTGACGAATTAACTTCAGCAATTATTGATTATAAAAAAGAGTTGTTTAATTTTAAGTTACAAAAGTCTTTAAACAAGCTTGAAAATACAGCTCAAATTAAAAAGACAAAAAATATAATTGCTCAAATTAAGACAGTAATTGGTGAAAAAAAATTAGCTCAAGCAAGTGAGGTAAGTGAAAATGCCTAAAAGAGAAAAACAAGGTGTAGTTGTTAGCAATAAAATGGATAAAACTGTTGTAGTTGCTGTTTCTGAATATACACCGCATAAAAAATACAAAAAAATTATTGAAACAACTAAGAATTATAAGGCGCATGATGAAAATAACGTATGTAACACAGGAGATGTCGTTCGTGTTATTGAGTCAAAACCTATATCTGGTGACAAGCGTTGGAGAGTTGTTGAAGTCGTTGAGGCTGCTAAATAGTTTTTTAGTCTTTAATTAAACATTTAAGATAAGGAAAAGATAAAAATGATACAACAAGAGACAAGATTAGCTGTTGCTGACAATACAGGTGCTAAAGAATTGTTATGTATCCATGTAATGGGAAGCAGTAACAAAAAATATGCACATGTTGGTGATGTAATTACAGCTACTGTTAAGGAAGCAAGTCCGAATATGACGGTTAAAAAATCAGAAGTGGTTAAAGCTGTTGTAGTTCGTACAAAAGCTGATATAAAACGTGAAGATGGTTCAGTAATCCGTTTTGACGAGAACGCTGCCGTTATAATAAATAAAGACGGTAATCCTCGTGGAACCCGTGTTTTTGGACCTGTTGCAAGAGAACTTCGTGAAAAGAACTTTATGAAGATTATATCTCTTGCGCCTGAGGTAATCTGAGGAGATGAAAGAAATGAAAAAGGCACAAGTTAAGAAAAATATACATGTTAGAACAGGTGACCGTGTTGTTGTTTTAGCCGGTAAAGATAAAGGTAAAGTTGCCAATATTAAAAAAGTTATTACAGCAGGTTCAAAGGTCGTGGTTGAAGGTGTAAACATGGTTACAAAAGCAACAAAACCAAACCCGATGGCTGGAGTTCAAGGCGGATTAATAAAAGTTGAGGCGCCTATGGATTCTTCAAATGTAATGTTATACTGTCTTTCATGTGAAAAGCCAACACGAGTATCACACAAAATTGTTGATGGTAAAAAAGTTCGTGTTTGCAAAAAATGTGGTGAACAACTTGATATTTAAGGATATAAGAAAATGACAGAAACTAAGGATTTAAGAAAACGATATAACGAGGAAGTTGTCAATACCTTAATGGAAAAATTCGGGTATAAGAATAGACATCAAGTTCCAAAGTTAAATAAAATTGTTATTAACATGGGGATGGGTGAACATTCTCACAATTCAAAGATGGTTGATTTGTTAGTTAACCAGTTGACAAAAATAGCTGGTCAAAAAGCTGTTGTTACTCGTGCTAAAAAATCGATAGCATCTTATAAGTTGCGTGAAGGTATGGCAGTTGGTGCAACTGTTACATTGCGTCAAGAGCGTATGTATGATTTTTTACAAAAGTTGAATGCGGTTGTATTACCTCGTATACGTGACTTCCGTGGTATATCAAATAAAAGTTTTGACGGTCGCGGGAATTATACATTTGGTTTAAAAGAGCAGTCTTTGTTTCCTGAAATTGGTTATGATGAAATCGATGCAGTTCAAGGGATGGATATTTCAATTGTAACCACAGCAAACACAGATGACGAAGCACGTGCTTTATTAACTGAATTGGGTGTGCCGTTTAAAAAGTAAGGAGAATATATAAATGGCTAAAAAAGCAATGATAGATAAAGAATTAAAAAGAGAAGCGTTGGCTGCAAAAGGAAAATATCCAAAAGTTCGTTTGCACAATCGTTGCTCAATATGCGGACGTCCTCATGGATATCACCGTGATTTCGGTTTGTGCCGTATCCATTTACGTGAAATGGCGCACCGTGGTTTGTTGCCTGGGGTAACAAAATCAAGTTGGTAATTTAGACTGAAAAAAGTTTGTATTTATAAAAATCAAGAATATATCTAGACCTTTGGTTTTTATCTATACTGCTAAATTACTGTTTTAGTAAGTAGACAAAAAATTGTAAAGGAATTTAAAAATGACAACAGATCCAATAGCTGATATGCTAACTCGTATTAGGAATGCAAATATTGTTCATCACGTTGATGTTGCAATGCCAAGTTCCAAATTGAAAGTTGAGTTAGCTAAACTATTAAAAGAAGAAGGTTTTATTGTTGACTTTAATGAATCAGTTAATGATAAAAACCATAAAATATTAACAATTGAGTTAAAATATGATATGCAAAATAAGCCGGTTATTAAAAACTTAAAACGCGTATCAAAACCCGGTTTGCGTATTTATTCAAAGTGTAAAGATTTACCAAAAGTAATGGGTGGTTTAGGTGTTGCTGTTGTTTCAACAAGCAATGGATTGTTAACTGACAGAAAAGCTCGCAAAGCTAATTTAGGCGGCGAAGTTTTATGCTACGTTTGGTAATTGAGTAATATAAAATAATGAGATTGGAGAAATAATAAAATGTCACGTATTGGTAAATTACCTGTTTTAATACCAGATGGTGTTGAAATTAAAATCGACGGACAAAAGATTACAGCAAAAGGACCTTTGGGTGTTGAAGAAGTTGTTGTTTGTCCTGAGATTATTCTTGAAAAAGAAGATAATAAAATTATTGTAAAGCGTATAAATGATGAACGTAAAAGCCGTTCTTTACACGGATTATCAAGAACTTTAATAAATAACGCAGTTCACGGTGTTAAAGAAGGCTTTGTTAAACGTCTTGAAATACAAGGTGTAGGCTACCGTGCTAATATGCAGGGAACTTCTTTAAATTTGCAGTTAGGATATTCTCATCCTGTTATTGTTGAACCACCAAACGGCATTAAAATTGAAGTTGAGGCTAACACTAAAATTTCTGTTAAGGGAACAAATAAACAGTTAGTTGGTGATGTGGCTGCTGATATCCGTTCAAAACGTCCACCTGAAGTTTATAAAGGCAAAGGTGTTCGTTATGAAGGTGAATATATCCGTCGCAAGGCTGGTAAAGCTGGTAAAAAATAATTTTTAAGCTAGAATAAGCCTATTTGTTTTTATTATACAAAATCAGGCTTGAGTTATTAATGTTGAAAGGTACTATAAATTATGATAAAACAAGTTAATCGTAAAGAACAAGCACGCAAACGTCATTCTCGCATTAGAGTAAAAATTTCAGGAACACCTGAGTGTCCGCGTTTGGCTGTTTATCGTTCATTAAAACATATTTCTGTTCAAATTATTGATGATGTAAATCGTGTTACTTTAGCTTCTGCTTCCTCAAATGATAAAGAACTTAAACAACAGTTAAAACACGGTGGTAATGTTGAAGCCGCTAAAGTTGTTGGTGAAGCTATTGCTAAACGTGCTTTGGCTAAAAATATTAAAGATGTCGTTTTTGACCGCGGAGGGTTTTTATACCACGGTCGTGTTGCGGCACTTGCTGAAGCTGCACGTGAAGGCGGTTTGAACTTCTAATTTTTAATAAAAAATTAAATATAATAAAAAACTCAACTTTTATAGGTTGAGTTTTTTGTATTCTTACTCATCCATTGCAAAGTAGTCTATTGGCTTACGATTTTTTCCCGCCTGTGGCATCCGCCCTCATTTAATTGGGATTACCACTGTACTCTAGTTTCAAATTATTGACAATTTGCAATCCTTGCACTTCGTTACAGGCTTCGCCTTTCACTTTGGCGGATTGCTGTTGACTTTCATGCTGGGTGTGCTTCTTGGATTAAGTTGGGTTCGGAATCAAGCGACTCCGTTTCCACACCCTTTAGGGTGTTTCACTCCGTTAGATTCCTCACAATCAGGCAGAGCCAACGACGAATCCGCTTTTCAAGCACACACGGCGCACTTGTCAAAATTTGACTCCTCACGGCTTACGCGTTTTTTTTATAATTCATAAATGTGTTTATGCCTGAAATCAAAGACAATGTTCCCCAAATTGCCATTGCGAACCATGTTGATGCCATATTTAAAAGCCTTTTCTCGATTTTTCATATCTTTCAAAATATATTCAGAGGCTATTCCAACAGCGGATGATACCATTATCGTTTCAAAAATTTCATTATTAATTATCTTTTGGTTTAAAATATCAAAATTATTATTATCCTTACTCTTAAAATTTATTTTGGAAGAATTTTTGTTGTATAAATTAATGTTTTCTATTAATTGCATAAAGTTCTTCCCATACATCTATTTTGCAATGTTTGCCTATCTTTAATCCAATCACTTGTACCAAAATCTTTATTTTTCTACTAAATTATTGTTTTTTTCTTTTTTATAATTCTTCCACGTTGCAATGTTTGAAATTGTTGTGGCTGCAAACGCAACGCCTGAAAGGCAAGCGGCAAGGATGCCTCCTTTATGGTCAAATTTCTGCTTTCCAAATGCATTATCCAATCCACATATCAATGACATTAAAGCAAGGCTTGATTGACCTATTTGTTTAAATATTAAATAATTCTTTGCCTTTTTTTCATTTGTATCCTCAAAGATATCATATAGTTTCAGACGAACGCAAAGATGCTAATAACAAAATCAATGCCATAAAACAACCAAGATACAATTTATTTGATTTTTTATATTCTTCAACAAACTTTTTTTCTCCATCTATTGCAAGAGAAGTACCTCCTATTACAGATGTTATATATTGGAGCACATATAGGCTCTAATGGTGTATTAAGTGTAAAAATATCTTTTTTGTTTTCTTGATTTTTATTTGAAATTAAATTATTAATTTGTCTAAAACTTATTTGTGATATTGTCATTTTAGTTGCCTTTAAAATTAATAATTTCTACTTAGATCTTTACAAGCATCTATAACAGCTTCACCTATTTTTTTAGCAGAATGAGCACTTAATCCTGCTTTAATAAATGGTGCTATTTGACCAATTATTTGTGAAAGCTCAACTAAAGTATAAGTAAATGAATCTTCAATAGCTTTCTTTTTAATATATTCAGATAATGCTCGTACTGTTTCCACTGTACTATCCTTTATAAAATTATTTATTTGTTCTATATCCTCCAAGCCTAAAGTTCTTGTTATTATATATTTATCTTTTGGATTTAATTCATATATATCTGCAATATCTTCAACCATAAGTTTACGTTGTTTTGGAGCTAGTGATAAATTATCAAACGCTGCACCTAAATATGGTATAAATGATAATGCACCTCCCGAAGTTGCAGATGCAACAGCGTATGTATTAACAACAATCCGTGCATCTTGTTCTTTTTCAGAACTTATGTCACCTTTATCTTCTTTAATACATTCTTCAAGCAATGACAAATTAAAACCTATTTTACGTCCTATACGTTGACTGGTTTTTTGAATTAGTTTTTCATACTTGCTTAATTTTTGTTCTTTTTCTCTTTTCTCTTCTTCATTAACACGAAGTTTTTGGGAAACAGAAAGTTCTTTTGCATTATAGTTTGAATTTATTGCTATCGCACCGCCAAATACTTTTACAAGCTGTCCTTCACTGTCAAGCACCGTCAAATCTCGTCTTATTGTTGACTCTGAAATTCCAAGTGCATCTTTTATTTCAGTAACCGTAACACTTTTCTTTTCCTCAAGCATCTTTAATATCATCTGCTGCCTTTTCTCTACTAACATTTCAATAATCCTTTCATTTATTATACCAAAGTAAACCCCCGAATACTCTTTGAAAGTATCCGAGGGTTTATTTACTTTTCAGATTTGCTTACATATTATAAGTTTTCTTTCATAAATGCAGAAATTTTTTCGTATGCTGCATCTTCGTCTTCACCATCAAAGCTTAACACAACTTCCATGCCGCCTTTTATTCCAA
>OIGD01003069.1_pt1 | contig 11813 bp, 9 predicted proteins | sample 1582211 | NCBI WGS metagenome assembly OIGD01 (sample SAMN04414078, study PRJEB24778) | human gut metagenome | material: faecal | host: Homo sapiens
TAACGAAAAAGTAAATTCCAGAGAAAGGATTTTTATAAAAAAGGTAAATTATCCAAAGACGGGATTTCTTTTGCAGATAAGTCTTGTTGGCAAGGGTGGTGAAATGGTTTCATCAATGTTATTGAATTTGATAAATAAGAAGTTCCTGTTAAATATGATTTTTCAGATAGAAGCTCTATATTTTTTATAAAAAATTTAACATGGAAAAATACCTAAAAATTTTCCGTATATTCGTTATATTAGATTTACCAAAGACCTTAAGGTAAAGATTGAAATGTTTTCCAAAGAACAAGGTGGAAGAATTAAAAGACTTTCGAGGTATTGGTTGGACAGTCATTAGCAGAATTATCTTGGGGCTTAAGTTAATATAAGGATTATTATGTTACAGAAAATCCAAGAAAAAACAGTTTAAAAATTACACCCCCGGATGGCGTATTATTCTTAAGGAAGGACAATGTAACGATGAAGTAAATCAAGATAAAGCAGTTAAAATTCAAATACAATTAGCTATTAAAAACCATTTAGAAAAACAATTTCTTATTCTTAAGCGTGGTGAAAAAATCAAGACATAAACTTTATTCTTTAAAGATGAAGTAATAAAAGTTCGTGATGAGAATGCCTCCGATAAAAGAGGTGAATATCTTAAAATATTTGAGGAAGAATATTCCAAGCTGATAAAAGAATAAAAGGATAAATTCCAAAAGTATTCTGATTTATTTCTTAATTATGAAAATATAGAAGAAGTAAGACAAAAGCTCTTTGCAAAAGATAAACAAGGCAAAATTATGAACCTTGAAGTTCTTAATGAAGGCAAATAATATTCTAAAGCTACTTAAGAATTAGTAGATAAGCAAATAGATTTTATATTAAATGGCAAAGTTGAGTTGATTTCCCATTGTGCCTTAATAGAAGGGTGGGATAATCCAAATGTATTTACACTGTGCAACTTAAGAAAAGGCATTACAAAAGAAAATTTGGCATAATAAGTATGATTTAAAGACTATTGAATGTTTTGAATCAAAGAATATTATCATCAAAACATATAGTACAAGATATTTTAAAAGTAAGAATTGAACCATTATAAGAACTTTGCATGTTTATGATATAATTAAGACATATAATTTGATTATTTTGTAAGTTTTGTAGCAAATTAGTTAAAATCTGTTTTTTATACAGTTGAGACCAATTCTTTGTTGATTGATTTTTGTACAAGAATATTTGTCCATTTCCCGCATTTGTCACCCCAGCGGGCAGAGATTTCACCATCATAAATAACTTCAACTACTTCGCACATATTTGCACATCCATCACATCTAAATGTTCTAGGTTTAATTTCTTTTTCCGAACACTCAAAACCTTTAAAAGTTGTTTGTTTCCCTGTTTTCTTAATATAATCTTTTGCTAAAAGTCCAATTCCGATTGCACCCATAACATCAAAATATTTTGGAACTATGACGTTACAACCAGTTTCTTTCTCAAAAGCAGCTTTTATTCCTATGTTTGCAGCGACGCCTCCCTGGAACATAAACGGAGGTTTTAATTCGTGTCCCCTGACTAAATTGTTGATATAATTTCTAACAAGTGCTTCACAAAGACCTTTTATAATATCAGCTTTGGAGAACCCAAATTGCTGTTTTGCAATCATATCTGATTCTGCAAAAACAGTACATCTTCCGGCAATTCTTACATCTTCTGTTGAAGATAATGCCATTTCTCCGAATTTTTCAATAGGTACTTTTAATCGTTCAGCCTGATGGTCCAGAAAAGAACCAGTTCCTGCTGCGCAAACTGTATTCATTGCAAAATCAACTACACATTTGTTTTTAATAAAAATGATTTTTGAATCCTGGCCGCCGATTTCAAAAATTGTTGATATTTCGGGATTGTAATGAATTGAAGCTGTTGCATGTGCCGTAATTTCGTTTTTTACAACATCAGCCCCTAGTAAAATTCCTGCAAGCTGACGCCCGCTGCCAGTTGTTCCAACGCCAAGAACTTCTAAATCAGGCATTTCATTTGAAAGATTTTTAAGTCCTTGTTTTACACATTCTATTGGCTGTCCGTTCGTTCTTATATATTGTTTTGATAACACCTCTTCTTCAGGGCTAAGTGCGACAATATTTGTACTAACTGAGCCGATATCTATACCTAAATATGCTTTAATCATTTTTTTCTCCTTTATTTTTTCTTAATAAATCAATAAAAGCCTCTATTCTTGTCATATTATTGGCAATACCTGTCTGTTCATCAAGTGATAATGTTAAAATTGGAAGGTCATTATCTTTTGAAATATTTGCAGTAAGTGTTTGAGTTACAAGTTCTGGCAAACAACCAAAAGGCATTAAATGAACAATCCCGTCAACTCCTTGTTTTTTGTATTCAAGCATATTTCCTATATTGTGGCATTCATGTCCTCCGATTTGTATTTTTAAGTATTTTTTGCATCTGTCAAGCAAATGCTGCCCCGACGCCTTTTTAAAAATCTTAGGAATAACAGCATGATTTATCCATTCGGAAATATACATAGAATTTGTAACTTCACAGCCCAGAGAATTTAAAACCTCAATAATGTTCATATTCACTGAAGGTTCCATTACTACATAAATTTCACCTACTATCCCTACTTTGATTTTATCTTTATGAATATCTGAAATCGCAACATTTTCAATCAGTTCTTTGTTCTTTGTATAAAGTTTATTTATATTGTTTAGTGAATTAGCTTTTTTATCAAAATCATTTAAAGCATTTTTAAAAACAGTATTGAATGAACCGGGAACTTTTTCGTATGCTCTTCTAATTTCAACAATTCGTTGAAGATTATCGATCGCTTCAGCAAGCTTGTATGCCGTATAAAAATTACCAAATGTTTGGCACCATGATTTTCTTCCTTTAATTTTTTTTATATTTTCAATAAATTGTTTTGGATTTCTGCCAAAATCATCAAAAACAATAAAATTAACATCATAACCTAAATTTGCTAAAGTTTTTTGATGTAATTGAGCATATAGACCGGCTCTGCACGGGCCGCTTCCACCTGATGTTAAAATTGTATCAGCACCTTTTTCTATTGCTTCAATATAAGTTCCTAAAAGAACCTTATAAGGAAAGCAGGCAAATTCAGGACTGTTTTTTACGCCCAAATCAATAGTTCTTTTTGTTGGAATATCAGGCATTATATAGTCAATTTCAAAGAGTTCCAGTAATTTTTTATAAAAGACCTGTACTCCCATATGCGGATATGAAACTTTCATTATGATACCTCACTTTTTAGTTTTGCTATCATATCAACAAATGCCTCTAATCTTGTTTGAAGATGATTCTCTCCGGTGTGTTCATCAACTCTTAATGTCATAAAAGGTTTGTTATATTTTTCAGAGTCTAGTTCCAAATATTTTCCAATAAATGAGTCAGGACCGCAGCCAAAAGCCGTAACGTGGATTACACCGTCAATGTTTTTATCCTCAAGGAAATGGTATGCACTTCCAATAGTTTTGTTTGAAAAAGTCCAAAAAAGTTTTTTGTCAAATCTTTTTAGTTCTTTTTCAATTTCATTTTCAGAAAGCATTTCAAATGTCACTGTATTTACCCCAAGATTAGATAACTTTTCAAGCACATTCATACTTATAAAATCGTCATAAATATCATAAACATACCCAACAACTCCAATTTTGATATTTTGTTTTTTGATTTTTCTTTCAATACCATACAAAACTTTGTTGTTTGCCTCAATGCTGTTATATTTTTCAATAATACAAAGTTTGCGATATTCAAGCCATTTCTTTCTTGCATAACAAACAGCATTATATAAAACTTTTTTATCTATATTTAATTTTTCCAATAAAACTTTGTAATTATTGACTTTACAAATATCATCACTATCTGAAATAATATTATTTGTTAATATTTTATTTTTTAGTTCAGGGATGGCATGTTCAAGTAAATCAGGCAGCCCCATAAATTTAGGACAAAATGCGTCTTTATCTCTAATTGAAACAAATCTTGGAATATACACATAATCTATATTTAAGTCAAGAAGCTCAATAACATGACCTGCATAAATTTTCATCGGTGCACACATCTCTGGCACCATTTTACGAACACCTTTATCTAAAATCATTTTGGTCGTTTCATGTGAAAGTATAACTTCACAGCTGAGTTTTTCAAAAAATGGTTTGAAAAATGAAAGATAATATTGATTTAATAATGCTGATGGCAATCCTATTTTCATGAATTTCTCTTCAATACCTAATTCCAACATTTAATTTAATATTGTATTTACAATGCCGCCGTCAACAGGAATTGTTGTACCTGTAATATAGCTGCCTTCATCTGTAGCAAGTAGAATAGCAATCCCTGTGCAATCGTTTGGTTTTCCCAAGCGGTTCAAGGCTATAGAGCGTGTTTGCTTTTCTAAAAATTCTTCAGAAAAATCATTCTTAACGTGTTCTGTTTCAGTTGGGCCTGGAGCGATGGTGTTTACTGTAATATTATCCTTGCCCCATTCGGCAGCAAGAGCTCTTGCAAGAGCAACAACTCCGCCTTTTGCTGCTGAATAATGTGACATAAGAGGAATGCCCATAAGCCCTTGACCTGAAGTAATAAATATTATTCTTCCATATTTTTGTGCACTCATATATTTTGCAGCACTTTGTGCGCACCAAAAAGCGCCATTAAGATTTATATCGACTACTTTTGCCCATTCTTCTTGTGTAATATCAAGTGCATTGGTTATTGGAAAATATCCTGCACTGTTTATTAAAATATCCAAATGTCCATATTTGTCATTAATATACTCCATTAAATCTTCAACTTCGTCTTTGTTTGAAATATCAATCTGTAAACTGCATCCTGTGTGTTTAATATCATTAAATAATTTTTGCATTTCATGCACACGTTTTTCATTTCTACTTGCAACTATTACAGTTGCACCTTCTTTTATAAATCCAAATGCAATCTCTTTTCCTATTCCTGAAGTTCCACCTGGTATAACAACAACTTTTCCTTTTAATTTCATACTACACTCCAATCTTATTTAATACTGTCTTCAATTAAATCCAATGTATTATCCAGTTCTCTTTCTATTTCATCATTTGAAATATCAATCTCAAATAAATATTTTTGAAGAATAATCGACTGGGCAAATCCTAAAAAAACTCTTGATATTGTATTTGTTCTAGTTTCAGAAGCGTTAGTTTTTTGCCTAATAACTTTTTTCATATAATTTAATGCTTCAAAAACTTTTGGAAATAATATATTGCTTGTCTGCTCTTTCAGGTTTGGCGAATACTGCATTTCAATAAGCAATAATTTGATTAACTTGGCATTCTTTTCAAAAAAATTAAGTCTTTCTTTTATAACAGATTTTATAAAATCCCGCATAGGATAATGTTTTGAATTTTCTATATTTTTCATCAAAGGAATAATTGAGATATTTTCAATAATGTTCCCTATAGCAGTAGCACCTATTTCCTTTAAAAGTTTTTCCTTATTTCCAAAATGTTTGAAAATTATAGCTTCAGATACACCTGCCTCTTTTGCAATTAAGGCTGTTGTAGTTGCGCTATAGCCTTTAGATGCAAACAGTTTAATAGTCGAATCTATAATATTTTGCATTGTTTTTTCTTTTTTTGCTGTTGTTGTCATAAAAATTTTCTCGATTATAAGTAAGTAATTACTTACTTTATACAATAATTTATTTTTTTTGTCAAGAGTAAAATAATATTAAATTAATAACATATATATATTGACTGTTTCAAAGATTAGGACAAGCTGACTTTAACTACTTCTTATTAAACTGTTGGAAAATAATGATCTATAGGGAATAGTATAGTGAATTATACAACTAGTATGAAATATACCTTTGTTGAATTTATAAGTAAGAAAGCAAAAGCAACTTTTAAAGCTGTCTTTAAAAGTTGTTTACAAGTTATACCTAATCAGATTTTAGAATTGATTAAAAGCGGTGTTATTGGTCTTTTTTATAGTAGATAATAAAAGGAGAAGAATTATGAACCAATTAACACCTATGCAAAAAGCAATGTATGAATTCTTAAAATAAACTTATGATAATCTTGTTAAAAAAGCCAATGTCACACAACAAGAAAAATGGGGATTAGAACTTTGCAAAGATTTATTGAAAGCATTTAAAGTCGGTCAAGATTTACCTAATCCAAATATCTTTGGTACATTAGAGTGAAAACTATTGGGGAAGCTTAACAAATATTGAACAAATATTTTCCCATTGATAGATTTAGTTATCAGCTTTTAGATAAAATAATGTTAAACCTAAAGCTTCTTCTGAGTACATGCAAAGCATTTTAAAACTGCGAAACAATCGTTAATTAAGATGCTAAAATTCCCTTATCAATTCAAAGGGATTATTATATCGGCAAATGTCTGTAAAGATTGAAGTTTAAGATGTTTTGCAGAATTTTTCATCCAATAGCAACGTTCTACAATACCCTTGATTATATTCTTTTTATAAATATTGCAATTTGTCAACAATATATATCAATAATATCAACATTTTAAGATACATATTTTGGAACTCCCTATAAAAAATCACATCATAATAATTTCTTCCTCTGTTTTGTTATAAAGTATGTCTTATTGTTGTCATGTTGCAAATTTATTCCATTTGTAAGTATATTTTGTAATTATATCTTTGCAATTAAAATAGGTTGTAATTGATTCAAATAACAAACAAACATTTTGTTCAAAATAAGGTTCGTTAAATATATTCCATTGATATTATGTTGCATAGAAATTTGAAATAATAAGATTATCATTTACTTTGATTTTAAAATCTTCGTCTTAGAATTACTATTTTATATTCTAACTCTTTTTTCATTATCATTAAAATAAGATGTGTATTTCCATATCCAATTTTGTAAATCTTATTTGCAAATGTAAAATTTATCAAATGTTATGTTTTCCAATTTATTAAATGCTTCTTCGACAATGCAATAACCTGCATCAAAGTTAATAGTCTCTTTCAAATAAGTTATAAAAACATCTACTCAAGTTATATCTTTATTGTTTAACATAGTACCTGTTATAACATCAAATGTTTGATCTTTTTTATTAATAAAGTTCCAAACTGGTAAAAACAATTCTAATTTGATTTCATTTTTTGATAGTTTAAGAATACCTGCAATTTTGAAAACATCCTTTCTGTTATCATAATTCTAATACTCTTTTGTTCATAAGATTCATTTAAGTTGTAATGATAAATTTTACTCATTCTAATTCCTATATGGTAAATAAATTGTATTCTTCTTCAGGCATCAAGAAGTCTTTATCGATAGTTAAGACTTCTTGGTATGTAAGCTCATATAATTTATAGACAATTATATCAATTTGATTTTCGTACTTTTTAACTTCTTGTATTTTTTGTTTATCATTAATATAATTCTCAGATTTTGTTAATTCGATAATTTTGTCAACAAATTTAATAATATTTTGCTGATTAATTCCTTTTTGAGGGATAGGGAAAGATTTTAATTTATCGACTCCTATATCAACTCCGGCACCTCTTTTTTTACCATTTACATAAAACCAATTTAATGCAAATTTTGAATTTAAAATCGCCAATATCACTTTTAAAGAATATGTTGCACCATTTTGTAATGTTATTATATTAGACGACATTCCGAAATAACAATTTTTGTCATCGTAAGCAATTTTATTCTCTACAAACATTGAAGACATAACCAACTTTTCTTGTTCAAATAATTCTTGTTTTCGTGGCCAATGTAAATGGAACCATTGATTTGACCCTTTTAAAGTTTCTCTTCGATTATCCATTATAATTTTATATTTACACAAATGTTCTTTTATGTTTGGATAATTATGTATATCCTTACAGTTTTCTTTTGTTAAATACAATAAATATTTAGCACCTAATTCATTATTTATAACATATTTGTTTATTGAATTTTCTTCAAGAAATACTTTTACATAATTTTTTTCGTTTTCATTTAAGTGTAAATTATCTAATTCATTTTTTGTTAAAACAAAAACTCCTGCATTTAAGTCAAAGCCATATTTTTCAGAGTTCTTTTTATTGATTTTATCGGGATTCTGTACTATGCCTTGGATAATAGTACATTCGTCGGACAATAACTTAGTTTTAATACTAAGTTTATTTGATTCTGCTAAAATTATCTCATTTTTTTCAGTAAAAATTAAATTATTATCCAATAATTTTGTAATTTTATTTTCACTAACATTATCTTGATTTATAAATTTTACGTCATTAATTAATTGATGATATTTAAATTTAGCATATATATTTTTATTTTTACAATATATTGCGGTCATGTGATAACCAGCAACATCATCAAATACCTTCAATTTTCCAATATCAACCAAATCTACAAAAGATAAGTTTTCTTTTACTCTAACAATTAATTTTTTAGCACCAGAACTATTCAACCAATAACGAGGTGTTATAAAAGTTATTGTACCATTGTCAGGTATTATGTCTATTGCTTTATGAAGAAAATAATACCAAAAATCCATTTTACCCTGGTGATATAGTTTTCCCAATTCAGAATCATTAACAGGTTTAAATTCTTTTTGATGATCTCTTTCTTTTAAGTATGGAGGATTAGCAATAACCACATCAAAGCCACCTTTGTCAAAAGCATCTGCAAAGAAAAGTTTCCATGGAAAGAAATTTCTATTTTCTGTATTCTGAGCAAAGTTTCTTATCTTGCTTTCATAAAAGTTCTTATCTTTTCCTTCAAGTTCGGCTTTTTCTTCAAATTTTGTTTTTACAAGTTCAACGATTAACTCTTCTATTTCGTGTTTAATTTCTACCTTTTTAGTTGCATAAGGTGTTTTCAAGAACTGGTGCTGTTTATTGGAAATCTTATCTGTTATTCTTTCACTTTCTAATACAAATAATCCTAACTGCTTTGTTTTAGGCTGATTGTCTACTATTTCATCAAAGTCTATACCCTCATAGCTTGTAATAAGTGAATTACCCTGCATTATTTTATAATCCAAGTTAGGCAAAGGTTTAATGTTTTTAATATCTTCCTCATCAACAACCAAAGAAAGCCAGAACCTTAGTTTTGCAATTTCAACAGCACCACCGTCTATGTCAACACCATAAATAGAATTTTCAATAGCATTTCTTTTTAATTCATATATTGACCGGTCAGGTTGTCCTATGTGTACACTTAAAGCAGCTCTTGCTCTTACGATTTCGTTCATCATCCCAACAGGGAAAGCCCCGGAGCCGATTGCAGGGTCGCACACTTTTATATCAGCAAGAGCCTTGTCTAAAGCTCGTGCGTGTTCAACAACCTTACTTGGCATTTCTTCTTTAACATTTTTATTTGAATAGTTTGAACTACCTTTTTTAATCAGATGTTCAATATCTTCTTTAGAAACAATTTCTTCAAGTACTTGAGTATGTTTTAATTGAGATATATTCTTTTTTTTGAATAAGCTTTGTTGTTCAGCTTTTTCTTCCGGTGAAAGTTCAATTTCTTTAATATTTAATTTGTTATAAAGATAGTTAATTAAACTTTCTTGGCACATATAATGCACGATTTCACGAGGAGTATAAAAAGCTCCGTTACCTTTTCTAATGTTTTCGGGAAGCAAGTTTTCAAAAACTTTTCCTAACATCTCAGGGTCAATAGCAACTTCTTTTTCTAAAGGTTCGTCTTCCTTAACTGTGAAATTATACAAATCAAAAGTATCAAATATTTCTTTAAACAAATTGTTATCAATGGTTAAATCGGTTTTTTGATACTCATAACCATTTACAGGCTCAAACAAGCCACCATTTAAAAATGGAATTCTGCAATTTAGTTTATCAAACCAAGCTCCTTGGCCTCTATCTGATGCGAGCGCCTCATAGAAAAGATGTTCAAGAATATCATTAAAGAAGTTATTATAAGATCCATATTTTCCTTCAAATAAGTTCCTTAAAAACTTCTTATCACCACATCCCCAGTCTTTATCTCTATCAACGCCGAGCCAACCTTTTTTCTGAATGAAGTACAAGAATACAAGCTGCCCCAATGTTTTCTTTGCAAAATCATCAATGTTGACATTATGATTTTCAAAATCTTTTTGCACAATCCTATCAATATTGCAAAGTCTTTGAAGTTCATCTCTTATTTTAGAGTATAGGTTCATATATTGTTCAAAGAATTCTTTTGATACTTTTTCGATATCAAAAGCTGCAGCTATGTCTTCAATGGTTATTTTCTCATTATTAGAAGCCTTATCAAGACAGCTTTTAAACTGAGCTTGTGCCGTGTGAGTATCTTCATTTGCACCGACCAAGAAAGAAAATCTTTTAGCAGGGGTAAGCTCTACATCTGTTTTTAATTTTTTTTTACCACTTTTAGTTTCTACAAATTTTGTAACATAGTTCATTTGAACAAGTGAAAAACGCCAGTCTGGTGAAATATTACCATTATCATCTTCAGAGATAAATGCAACCAAAGCAGCGTCTTTTAAATAATTATGGCTCATATTAATAAGATATCTTGCTACATAATTCCTTTGAGCTGTTCTTGCTCTTTCAATATAAGATGTTTTTTTAAGTTTAACAACAAGAACATCAAGAACCTTTGTTTCTGCATATTCTGGTGATTCATATTCATACTTACAAATTCGTTTAGCACTTCTAATAAAGTCTTTATATTCATTTGGAAGCTGTATAATTTTCTCTTTTTCAAAATTAGCACCCGGTAATAAGTCGCTTATAAAGATTTTGAATTGAGATTCGTTATATTCTTTATTAAAAGTGTCATTAACAATTTTAGTATTTAAAGTTGCCGCCATTATTCACCTCTTGGATATAAAAGTTCTGAAAGTATAATTTCTCGTTTTTGAGCCGATTTAGAACTTTTTGTTGAAACGCTATTTGATAAGTATGAATCTGGGACTATATTTCTAATCCCTGTTAATATCTTTATAAAATCACCATTTGTAAAGTTCCAAAAATCTGTTAGTCTTTTCGCAATGGCTTCTGGAATTTGTCTTTTGCCAAAAGCATTAATAACAGATTGAATAAAAGCTTTTTCATCTGATGTATATTGTGGATATTGCAATAATCCTTTCAAATCCCTAACGATTACATCCATCTTTGAACGACCTTGACGAGAGACCAAAGGCTCTGTTTCAAAAGGTTTCCCAAAAACAGCTTTATTTTTAGCTATATAATCAAAATAAACATTTGATAACTTTTTCTTCGATTCATTTTCTTCACATTCAAAATATTGTATTGCTTCATCAAATGGAATTTCTTTAGATTCAATACCATCTGTAATACAGAACTTTCTTAGCTTTCCTTTTCTAAAGAATGTTACTAATGAATCTTTTAAAACCTTTTCATATTCACGTGCAACTCTTATTTTCTTAGGAAGTTCAGCTATTTTTACAAACAAATCAGTTCTTTTATCTCTTATTTCACGAATAAGTTTTAAATACTTTAATTCTGGGCTTTCTTCCTTATCTTCTAGAGAGTCTGTGGAGTTAATTGTATTATAGTATTTTTCTCCACGAAGATTGAAAGATTCAACCTCTTCTGTCTCGCTTAAATATTTTGCATCTTCTCCTAATGCATTGTGAAATGCTTGTATTTTTGAAATAATATTTGCTTTAAGCCCTAGTTCTTTATCTGTTTCTGATGTCGGGAAGAAATTAAAAATATAAACTTTACTTCTCGCGAATTATACGTTAGTATAACAGAGAAAGAGATGCCAGTGCCATGGCATACGCTTTTGAGTTACCCAATTGTATATGTTATTCTTCTCCTAGAAACATATTCATACAACCCTTTT
>OIGD01003075.1_pt1 | contig 11797 bp, 9 predicted proteins | sample 1582211 | NCBI WGS metagenome assembly OIGD01 (sample SAMN04414078, study PRJEB24778) | human gut metagenome | material: faecal | host: Homo sapiens
GCTATCACCTCTACCCTCGCTACGGAATGTTTATCGTCATTGCCGGGGTCATCGTGACCGAAACTACCCCTCCCCAGTTACACATGCATTTGCTGGAGTTATTCAGCGCCGGCTTGCCGCCCACAATCACCGTAGGAGAACCCGGCGCCCAGGGAGCCGCGCACGCCGGAATACACGGCATGGGAGTCAGCACACCCATCGCCGCTGCGGTCGCGCTCGCAACCGTGGGATTTGCAGGACTGCTGCACATTCCGAAAGTCATAGGCGGCTTCGGGATATCCATTATCGTGGCGAACGGCATGCTTCCTCCCACCGCTGTGGACTGGGACGTCACCGTAAGCGGCGCGGGAGCAGCTCCGAACGTACACTGACACACCGCTGTATTTACTGCTGGATTCCCCATCACTTACCTCCTGCGAATTTCAGTTTTCCTATATCCGTGCAGCCCCTGGGAGCCGCCTCAGCCTGTGCTGTAACTACCTTCCCGGACTTTTCCGCAATGAAGCTCAGCCTGTAATTCCCGGTCTGCGCGTCCGGTCGGAACGTCCCCGCCAGCAGCAGGAAGAATTCCCCGTTTTCGCCGCAGCGCAGCCGTATAAGCGGCTGTGCCGTTTCGGAGCGCTGGTGCGCGTATTTCAGCGGGCTATGAACGGAGCACAGCCCGTCCCGGCTTCCGGTGAACATTACCAGCTCGGAGGTCTTTCCGCTTCCCAGAAGGAACAGCGCAGGCAGCGCCGGCGCGCCGGTCTCCTGGAACATTCGCACCTCTGAAGCACCCGCTTCCGAGCGCTCCTCCGCGACCCGGAGATTCCCCGCCGCGCGGACTGCGTACACCGTTCCGAACCCCGGAGCGCTTCCGCACACAGACGGGTATCTGTCAGCGGCGGGGTGCCGCCTAGAGGGATTCAGCGCAACGTATGACACGCTGTCCAGGGCGCTGAACCTGGCATGGTCAACTGTTATCACCGCCTGCTCCTGCTGATAGCCCGGAGCCGTTACAGTTATCGTATGGTCGCCCTCCGGCAGGTCAGTCAGGACAAAGTACCCGCCGGGCTTGTACTCATGCTTTATTACGGCTCCGCCTTCACGGAACGAGACTTCGCTCCTGGTCAGCAGCCTGCCGGAACCCGCGTCGCTCAGGCGGAACACGCAGGACAGCCTTTTAATTACCATTCGGCTTCACCTTTCTGTCAACGGAAGGATTAGTATTGAACTGCGCAGACGTAATGCGCGGAGCAGCGCTCCTGACGCGGTTGGACTGCATGAAAACCTGCGATATGTCCACTGCAAAGGACGGGCGTATCGTCTTGCTGGAATTGTTCCACACCCGGGACAGCTCCTCCCCGTTGAGCTTGATTATTTCAAGCAGGACCGGCTCGGTCTGCTCCGCAAGCGAGCCTACAAGGTGCTCCGGAGGTATCGACGGCACGTCCCGCACCACCTGCATCGCCCTGCCTAGTATGCGGTATTCGTCCGCGCATTTCTGGATCGCAGGAGCTTTCGAGTGCGCGGATATCAGCGCGTGGAGCTTCATCTGCATTGGCGCGAAACGTTCCTGCGACGGGTCATCAGGGTTGGGCTGGAATCCGGTTCGCGTGCCGCTGTCCTTCACCGTCTCGATGTTGTATATCCATATGGTGAGCTGGAAGTCCTCCGGCGACTGCGGTTCGCACAGACCGATGTGCTCCTTTTTCGCCACCGGCTCGGGAGTAAGTTCGCTGCGCAGGAGCGCCGCCAGAGATTCCCCGGCTTCGTATATTGCGGTGTATTCTGTCATTTTCAGCCCTCCAGGAACTCGCCGAACGGCGAATAGATGTCAATGTAGTATTTCCCGGCTGTCACGCCGTTTTTGTAGAAAATAATCTCCGCGCGGTTTACTCCGCCGGTCTGCTCCGGCGCTTTAAACTCCGCACCGCCCAGGCTTTTTCCTGCGCAGCTCAGCTTGAATTCAACAGTATCTCCCTCGGAGATTTCGAAAGGGTACGCGGAAATTATCAACCTTACTTTTGTTCCGCTCCTGCGGACGAACCACAGCCCTTCTCCGCGAAGGCTACCGGGGAGCGCGCTGTGAAGGGCTTCTGTCAGACCTTCTCCGGCTCCGCTGGCTGAGGTCAGCGCTCCGCCGCTCGCCTGGTCGAGTTTCAGCAGGGCGACGGCGTAGTCCGCCTTTTTTTGCAGCGCTTCCAGCCGTGCCTCGCCGTAGGTCTGCCGGAGCCGCTCAAGCTCCGACGCGCTCACCGTGCCGACCTTTGCTCCGGCGGCCGCGCTCTCGTAGTCCTCCGCAGCGCTGACGTAGCCACGCAGTGCTTCGCCAAGCGCGTAGTACCCCTGAACAGCCGCGTTGTACTGCGCTGTAAAATCGCTCTGTTCCGGGGAATATTCCGCGCCTTCCGGGACGTATATCGTTCCCGGGCTGCCCCAGTCTGAAAGTTCATCTGCTGACAGCTTCAGAGCGTCAGTTATGAGATACGCGCTGCTGAAATCAAAGTCGGAACTCAGCGTTTCTCCGGTCTGCGCCTCGATTTCAGATTTAAGCGCGCTTATATCGAAAAGCAGGCTTTGCAGCTCGTAATACTTGTCGTCCCGGAGCTTCTCCGCTTCGTCACGCTCAGCCTTGGTGCATTCGCCGACGAGGTATTTCCCGGACATTTCCGCAGCGGTTTCTTTAAGCTCTGAATAAAGCTCCGAACCAGCTTTCAGCCGCTCAAGCAGCAGGTCGTAATTTATCAGCTTCTCCGCAAGAGAATACTCCATCGCGGAATGCTCGCTGCAAAAGCTGTTATAAAGCTCCATGCGCGCGGCGTATAGCTCAGCCGCGGTTTCTGAGCGGGATTCGGCGGTTTCGGCTTCCGATGTTCCCGGTTCGGTTTCGGGGGCGTTCAGGGCGTTCTCAAATTTTGCTGAGATCTCCGCCAGGTCTGCGGAAGATTCCTGCATTGCGGGAGCCGTGACGTCGCTGCAAAATAAGCCGTACGCCGCCGAATGCGCGGTCAGCAGCAGAGCCGCAGTTACCGCCGCAGCGGCTGATATTCTACGCTTCATCGTCTCCCCCTTTGAACCCCAGGCTCTCGAAATCCCTGATGTCAAGCCCTATCTCCTCGAACAGCCGTTCAATGTCGCCGCCGTACTCATCGTCTGAGCCGCCCGCGCTGTCCGCAGGAGATTCAGGGGCGGTTCCCGCAGCGGCTGAGTTCATCAGCAGCACGCCGTCCGGAGACGTCCACCAGTAACGCACTGCGCTGTTTTCTGCGGCTGCCCAGCACTTTACGTCAGACCCGGAAACCCCCAGCGCTTCCGCAATGCCCGGCAGCGCGGAGTCGACCTGATATGCGCCCTCCGCCGGGATATCCTCTGCGGATCTTATTTCCACGGAAATCCCGCCTACCGGAACAGCGTACACCGCGCGCACTTTCGCCGGAACATCTCCCTCTGCGAAGCTGCATTCCAGCACTATTCCGCAGTCCACCGTCAGTAAGAAACCGTCCTCCTGCACTGTCCGGACTGCCCCTGGGAAAAGCTCCGCAGCCTCGGAAGCATCCATTCCGGCTATTGCTCCGTACGCGATATCGCCGCCGCTGAACTGTCCGGAATACACCGTGTTCCCCGCCGCGTCGGTGAGCGTTCCTGTGCCCTCCGGAATGTTCCCGGCAAAGCAGCCGTCGTATTTCATTCCATTGGGGTAAGTGCGCACCGCGGCTCCGGAAACGCTTCCGTCCTTGAATGTTCCAGTGGTAACGGTTCCGTCGCTTCCGTAGAGGGTACCGCTGCCGCTGCAGAGGCTCTTTTCGAACTCGCCGCTGTACACGCGCACGCCGTTTTCATACAGCGTTCCCGTGCCAGAATACTCGCCCATTTCAAAGCCGCCGCTGTAGATTTTCACGCCGTGCTCGTCATAGAGAGTTCCCTCGCCGCTGTACTTCCCGGCGGTGAACCTTCCGTTATATTTCAGCGTTCCATCGGGGTAGTACTCAAGCGCTTCCCCGTGCGGGACTCCGCCGCTGAATCCTCCGCTGTAGTGCAGCGAGCCGTCGGCATAGTTCTCCTTGCCCGCTCCCTCGGGAATTCCGTCCGTGAAGTTCCCAGTGAACAGCACCACGCCGTCCTGCGAGATCGTTCCGCTGCCCTGGAGCACTCCGTTTCTGAACTCCCCGGAAAACGTCCTGCCGTTCTCCGTCAGTTCGCCGGAGCCGTTGTATTTTCCGTCCGCGAATTCGCCGCGGTACAGCACCGTGCCGTCCTCAAGGTACAGTATCCCGCTTCCGCTGTACTGCCCTTCGGAATAATTCCCGGAATATTTGTTCCTGCCGTTTTCCCAGTATTCCTCGCCGAATTCCTCATATTTACCGTCTTTCAGCCTGCCTTCGAACCGGAGCTCATCAAGCTCTTCTCCGTAGTATATCCTGACTCTGCCGGAATAACTGCTCAGCGCGGCGTCATTCCCGCGGAAGTCCCGGACCCACCACCAGCTGGTAAACAGCGGGTGAAGCAGAAATACGTACACCAGCGGGATCGCCACGAGCAGCACCGCAACAAGAAGCACCAGCGACTTTGCAACGTATATGCTGCCCCAGTCGAAGTAATCCTCGCGCTTTTCGGGCTTGCGCTTCGCGATCTTCGGGAGCTTTTTCACAGCGCCCGGTATCGCCGTCGCGACCCTTCCGGCGCTGAACATGTAATTCACCTTGCTGTAAATCACCCGGAACGGGCGAAGTAATGCATTTTTCAGCACACGGATCGTCAGCGCGATCCCGCTCGAGATCTTCTTGATCATGCGTCATTTCCTTCCATGAGGGGTATTGCTTACGCCTCGCTGCCGTCGTATATACGGTAGGTCAGCCGGCGCCGCCCGGAATTAATGTTGTGTTCCGCCAGGTAGAGGTAGTTTCGCGCCGCGCCGTCGTCCGGAGCGTATTTCACAATATCCATGAAGCGCGTCCGGGCTGCGGTGAAATCGCCGCTCTCAAACAGCGATACCGCCTTCGCAAACTCCGCGCTGAACTGCTCCTTCAGCTTTATCAGCGCGTAGGGGTCGCTGTCGAATATGTCGTACAGGCACTCCCCAGCGATACCCGGGGCGGAGAACTCACCTATGCGGCGGCTGCGATACCTTCCCTGAGGCAGGGTGCGGAACGCATCCCCGGTGCATACTATATACAGACTGCTCCCGCTGCACAGCTTCTCTATTTCCTCGGCCTCGGTGATAACTCCTGACACCGCCGCCGGCTCCATTCGCTTTTCGTCGCCGATAAAGCCAAGCAGCACGTCGCCTTCGCTTATCACTACCCTGACGTCGGCAGTGCGCCTTCCCTTTTTCCTGCCGACTTCGTTGTACGCCGCCATTGCTTCGCGTATCCGTATCGCTGCGCGTACCGCGTCGTCAGCGCTGTTAAATATCGCGCTCAGTCCGTTGTACAGGAAGTTATACGCCGTTCCGCTGAATTCTCCGATTATCGGTATCATCTGCTCAAACACGCCGTTTACGCTCTCGAAAATATCCTGCGACTCCATCATGCTGCCGGTATCCGACATCGTGAATCTCAGCAGCAGCACCGCCATTCTGCGTTTTGAGTGCAGAGACTTGTCAACGCGCTCTATCTGGGTCTCTCCGAGGTTTTTCAGAAAGCTCAGCGGAACGAATCTGTAATAGGAATTGTTCAGCCGCTCAAGGCTGGTGGTTTTGTCAACGATGTGATCGGAAAGCGCCCTGACGGACTTCGACAGCTCCTCTATCTCGTCGCCTGTACGAATGTCGATAGGCGCGTTATACTCGCCGCAGGCTATCCTGTCGACCGATTTTTTCAGCCTGCGGACCGCCCCGGCGGTGATATTTTCGATAATCATGAAAATCACGACAAGCACAACTCCGCCGCCGACAAGGAACATATTAATAAGCGCCTGTATCTCCTGGACTGCGCCCGACAGCGCGCTTATGCGGATCCCAACTACCATGAAAACATCGTCGGAAGTCACCGGCAGTGTGATTTTCCGGACAAGGAACAGCTTTCCGCCCTCCGTGCCGCTGGCGGTGACGAATTCCTCGCGGCCGGTCATGCCCTGAGCCAGCGCGGAGAGGTTCACGCCGTACATCAGGCGGTCTGCGGGGGTTCCGGAGGGATACAGCTCCGTGGAGGCTATCAGCTCGGCGCGGGAGCCATTCAGTCTGACAAGGTGCACCTGCGGCTTTTCATCGTCGCCGCTGAATCCGTCCAACGGGTCTGCGGCGGCCGCTGCCTCGCCTTCCGCGGCAAACAGGTGTTCGTACTCGCTGTACTGCGGCTTCCCGCCGATAACGCCGCTCATAAGATCCTGATAGCTGTTTGCGATGAGCTGCGCTTCATGGCTGTAGTTTGCAGTAACGATATTCTCCACCTGCGGAATTATTATCAGGTACGACAGTGAGTACAGCACCATGAATATCAGCATTATCATCAGCAGCGACTGCCGCAGCAGTATCGAAAGGTGCATTTTCAGTATGCTGACGTAAAAATCCCAGGTCAGGATAGTAAGCAGTATCACCGCCGCAGCCGTTCCTGCAAGCGCCAGTATCGAATTTATCTGCGCTCCCCGGTCGACCTCGTCGGTGTATATTCTGGACATCACTGAGAAACTTCCGTAATACAGCCTCTCGGTTTCACCGCGGATAGTTCCGAAAATGTTGCCTGTTATTCCCACGGAAATATCCGTGAAATCCGCGGTGGACAGCGCTTCCTCGGCGTTGATGATACGGCTGCCCGAAACCGCCGCCGACATCGAAAGATCCTTTGACAGCGTGTAGATATCACCGTCGGCGGAGTTCATCATGTATACAAGGTCGATCCCGTTCCAGAAGCGGTCGAACACCGGAGAGCCGGCAGGCATGTCAAACTCGCGCTTTCCGGAGCTGCTCAGCACGGTAAGTCCGCCGTTTCTGCCAAGCACAACGCTGCCGTCCGTGAACGCGTACGCGCCGTATATCTCCGCGTCCGGAAGCCTGTGATCCGCTATTTTCGCGGCTGGCTCGGAGTTGTTCTTCAATGCGGAGAACACCTCGGCGGTTCCGTTATCAAGCAGCGCGAAGTACACTGCGTTGTCGTCCTCGCTGAACGACGACACAAGCAGCGTCCGGGCGTTCATCAGGCAGGAGACCTTCTGCGAGAACACCTCCCCGGCATAGGTTCCGTCCTCGTAGAAATTCTGAATGGAGACCCTGCTGATGAACAGCGTTTCCGGGTCGTACTCGTATACCGTGAGGTATATTCCCTTATCGTGCTCGACGTAAATCCCGGAAACGGTGAAATCACCGCCGAAAACCGCCGGGTCAAGTTTCTTTTCAAACAGCCGCTTTCCTGTGGAATCCACGCACACAAGCTCCATTCCGGTGCTTGTACGGTTCACGTAATAGATATCTCCCGCGCGGTCCAGCGCGTACGCCGAGCTGACCGGATTCTCCGTCATGCCGCCGAAGCCCAGCCCGAAATTGGAGGTACCGATCAGCACCGCAGCTCCGGCTGTGCAGAACACCAGCAATATCACGATAAAGCTGATCACTTTCTTTGCCATGTAACATTCCTCCGTTTTCTGAATGGGTCTACGCACCGCGCCTCCTGCGGCGCTTTTTTATACTTCCCCTCAGCCGTCTGCCGAGGTACTTCATAAGGCTCTCTTTCAGGTACGCTTCCCTGGTTTTCTGCGCCGACGGCTGTATCTCCCGCCATGCCGCATACGCCGCGGTGCAGCTCCGGAAGCCCCCGGAGCACATTTTTTCTATGTATTCCGCTATTTCGTCCGGGAAATACCTGTCGGTTCGGAACATCATGCGCAGCATGCCGCCCAGCCGCTTCGTCCGGAAATTCGCGCCCGCAGTGCGGTCAGGGTCGAGCAGCATGTTGAAATATACCTGCCCCTCCGCCGCGTTCACTACTGCATTTTCACAGGTAAGCCCGCACGCCGCCGTCCGGTCGTCGATAAGGTCGAACTCGAGCGCTCCACGCAGCAGGCTGTCAGCCAGCCCGAGGTTTGTATCGTAATCCCCGGAGCGCTCTGCGAAGTACTCCGCGAACGGAACTCCGCTGCGGTAAACGAACACCGCCGAAAAACTCCCGCTTGAAGTGATAAGTCCGCGGAAGCCCCTGAACCGCTGTTTTTCCATTGCGCAGAAAAGATGCAGAAGCTCCCGTATATAAACCATACTGCTGTATTCGTTCACGATGTAAACCGTGCCGTCGTTCACCGTGACATCAGAGCAGAGCGCCGCTTCAAATCCGCTGTGGGAACTCAGCACTTCCGTGACTTTGTATTTTCCGCAGTCGATAAGTCCCTGCATGCCGAAGCCCTCCCTGATGTGGTTTTACTCCCCTACAAGCACAAATGCCGAGGTGCGGGTCTCGCCGTCAGCGTTGCTGCGCGCGATGACCTCGTATGTTCCCTCCTCCGAGGGCGCCTGATAAAGTCCGTTGTCGTCTATGCTGCCGCCCTCCGGGTCGCTTACCGACCACGTTACCGACTTATCCTCCGTGCCGTCTACCTCCGCAGTGAAGCGAACTCTCTCAAGCGGTCGCAGCTTCTGGATATCCGGCGTTATCTTTATCACCACGTTGTCCCTGCTGCGGAACTGCGCGGTGTCACGGGTCGGTTTGTACGCGAACCAGCGCACCCTTGACGTAATCAGATAGCCGTATGCCTATTCTGAAAGTACCCTTATCCGGGCTGAGGAGCGCAGCCGCCTGTATTTTCGGAACTCCCTTTTCGCCCTTCGCCGAGAATATCTCGCCGTCACCGAAAAGGAGTCTGCGCCCGCCGTCATCGTCGTACTCCACAGAAACGTTTATACTTACGTCGCCTATGCCGAGATTATGCGGGATATCCTCCGAAAAGAACTTTGCGTTGACGCGTATCGCCCCGGATATCGGGATATCTACAGCGCCGGATGAGGTCGCGTAGTCGTACGCCTCGGCGGACGGTATGCCGAAATGCAGGTCGAGTCGGTCGTCGCGCCGGCTGTAGCTTGCGCTGACCTGCGGCTTCTGCCAGTATTCGAGGGTCTCTACATTCGTGGACACGCCGCCTTTCAGAAGGCTCTCTGGTCTTCCGGGAACCGCCGCCGGCTGAGCCGTACGCGCCGCCTGTTCGCCGGAAAACGCAGTCACAACCCGCTGCCCGAACGGAAGCGGCGTGATGTGCCGGATAATAAACCCGGTGCCGATGTTCATGCAGTCCACCTTTGCAAGGTAGATGGGGGTATTTTCTCCGCCGAGGTGGCGCTCCAGCGTGCTTATTCTCGTATCGCGCATAAGGGCGCAGCTCTCCTCGTCGCGGCAGAGGTAGACCTCTGGGGCTTCCGTGCGCACCTTGTCGGTGAAATCGCCCATCTGAACCGAAAGGGTCGCGCTTTCCTTATGAAGCGGCACCGAAATATCGGAAGCCTCCGCGCAGTTCAGCGTGAAATCAACATGGAAAACGTCCTCGCCAAGGGAGGTGTCCTCCGTGAAGCTGAGCCGCGAAGCCTCGTCACCGCCGGAATGGAAATAATCCGCGCTGAACGAATACGCAAACGACACCTGGGGAGAATCCGCGCCCTTCGTCACGATGAAGCGCACCGTGATCTCATCGCCGGACGCCGCCAGCTTCGGAACCACCCGGACTATGCGCAGTCCGTGAGAGCTGTAGACTACCGAAACGCTGTTCACGCCGGCTCCGCCGTATATCTCGGTCAGGTCGGGCTCATCTGTGGAGAGATACAGCCGGTAGCCCTCGCCTATTTTGTTGAACTGCTCGCTGGTGCTGTCCGCCGCGCCGATGTTGTTGACCGGTTCGCGGTTCTCCTGTGCGTATTGCAGGCAGAGGTACGCGCGGTCGGATTTCTCAAGGCTCTCGCAGCCCTCGACCATGCGCAGCTTGCGTATCACCGGGGCGCTCACGCATATCTCGCGACCCATGTAGTCAAGCGCCATTCCGGTCTCCACCGAGAAGGAAACGTCGTCGTTCCGGTAAACGCCCAGCCCGCAGACCACGCCCGCGCCGTACAGCGTCCGGTTCAGCAGTCTCCGCTTGTTGTTGAAATACCGCTGCTCGGTCTCGAAATCCCTGGCGGTGAGCATTTTTCCGTAAAAATACCTGTTTCTCTCAAGCGGAAAGAAATTACTGTTGTTCATCGTTGTTTCCTCCTAAAATAATGTCCCCGGTGATACTGCCTGCGTCCGCTTCGGCGCACACATAACCGCTCAGCACTGAATTTACGCCAAGGTAGGTGTGCTGCTCAAGCACTACATTGCGCTTCAGCACCACGACTTCGGCTTCCGTGTAGGCTGGGATCCTGTTTTTCAGACGCTCTGTGAAAAGATTCGCTTCGCGGGTGTCGGCAAAGGTCTTTTCCGGCAGCAGAATGTAGAATTTATACGGGTCGCTGCCGAACAGCCGCTGGTATACCTCGCGGTCGCCGCCCTCCGCAGCCAGCTTCCGCACGCTGAAATACTCGATTATATTCGGGGTCACGCCGTACTCCCGGCTTATCCACTCGGAAAGCCCCCGCCGCGTGCCAGTCATGCGGTATTCCGATACTGCATGACGTATCTTCTCACGGAGCTGCTCATCGCTGAGATACGCCGACGTTTCGTCCGTGACCCAGCCCGCAAGGTACCGGAGCATTTCGCCCCGCGCCGTGCGGTAGTCCAGCGAGCTTCTAGCCTTCGCAATGCGCTGATCCATGTCGAAGAAAATACTGTCGAATATCGACATGAACCGCGTCATGAAGCCGTTTTCTCCGTCCTCTGCACGGTAGGCCTCCGGAAGGTGATCCATCATGCTCTCGCTTTTCAGAAGCAGCTTGATTTTATCAATGCTGACCGGGTGCTCGTCGAGTATGACGATATCTATCCTTACCCAGATATACCGCCCGCGCAGGTCGGCGAGACCGTCCGTGCAGTTTGTGAACAGCGGCGTAAACAGACCGTCCAGCAGATTCAGGCGTTCCCCGGCGGGAACCGTATCGTCGCGCAGGAAGCTGTCAAGCTCGAATGTCCTGCCGCCGGCGCTCACTATCGTGGAATCAGCTGCATAGGCGCTCACGCGCGTCACCGTGTTCTCGCCGTAATCAGCGGATATCTCAAGGCTCCGCCAAAGGAACCCGTGCTCGGTGGAATCCTGTGAGCCTGTCACCATCGTGCAGCCGGAAATCCCGCTGTCAGACGTCACGCTGCCGCCGCTTATGGTCATGCCGCTCAGCAGGCACCGCTGCCACTCAGAGGGTCGGTTCAGCGTTATGTACAGTCTTGATCTGTTCAAGGTCGGTATCCCTCTCTTTCAGCCCGGTCAGTTCCCGGAGGAAATCAGCTCCACTTTGCCGCAGCACGCTATCGCATGGGGCGGTATGGATATCCCGGCAGATGTTTTTTTACAGTCGGGGCGGTCAATATTCATGCGCAGGCGCTTCACCGCAAGTACGCCGTCCACGCTGCACAGCCCTGCTATAACGGCGGATTCACGTATCGGCTCCCCGAATCGGCTTCGCCCGTCTGCGCCGTAAACGCTGAACATCTCATGCAGCTTCTTTTCCGCGTTTTCTATCACTCTGCCGACTTCGCCGGAGCCGCACGCCAGCTCGGCGCTTATGTTCACGCGGACATACGCCGGAGCTGCGGTTTTTAATTCCACCGTCAGCAGGCGGCAGCGCTCCATATGCGCCCTCACGGCGGCAAGGAACCTTTCGTCAGGCTCCGGAAATTCGCCGCGGCTATAAGGCAGCACCGCGAGCGTCACGGTATTGCACAGCCGCTCTGCGGGGGCGTAGGGGTCGCCGGGGTCAAAGAACGGAATCGCCCTG
>OIGD01003081.1_pt1 | contig 11786 bp, 10 predicted proteins | sample 1582211 | NCBI WGS metagenome assembly OIGD01 (sample SAMN04414078, study PRJEB24778) | human gut metagenome | material: faecal | host: Homo sapiens
TACATTCCCTTATCTCCGCCGAACGCCCCGTATACGGCAAGAAAATGGCTACATGGGCAAGGGAACAGGCGGAGGTCACGCTTATGCTTCTCTCTGGTGCGCGCAATTCCGAGCTTCGTTCTCTTACCCCGGCTGACCTCGATTGGGCGAACGGCTGCATCATGCTCCGCGTCACCAAGGGCGATAAGCCCCGCATGGTTCCGTTCTCCGCTGCTGCCCAGACGGCTGTGAAGAACTACCTCGCGTCCGGTATACGTCCGGACTCCGCCCATGATAACGCGCCGCTGTTTGGTTGCGTCAGCCGCAAAACAGGGGAGTGGAAGCCCTTGGAGCGTACCCAGCTCTCCGAACTTATAAATGGGTATACCAAGTCCGTGATAGGTGAAGAAAGCGCCTGCCGCTCTCATGCTCTGCGTCACGGCTTTGCATCCGCCGCGCTTGAAGCTGGTGTTGCGGTCGACGATATAAGCGGCGTACTCGGCCACGCTGACACCAAGGTAACGGCGATATACGCCCAGCGTCTCCATCCCGCCAAACTCGCAGCCAGTATCGGCAATGTGCTTGAAAACGCCGTCACAAGCCCTACGGTAGCCGTTTGATTGCGGCGATGAATTGATATGGCAAAGCCCTCAGAACGCCGCTTGGACGCTCTGGGGGCTTTGTGTGCATGCTTACGCTTTGGTTATCTCATTCCATGTCGCTTTTCCGCAGATCGCGTCAGCGTCTAAGCCGTGGTCGGACTGAAAAGCTTTGAGTGCGGCTCCGGTCTGAGCGCCAAACTCGCCATCAACCCATCTTGGATTGTAGCCCTTATACTTTAACGCCGCCTGAAGCATAGCGACAGAAACATCTATATCACCATTCTGTATCTCAGGCAAAGATACCGTAATATTACGATTAAGCTTAGGCATTTCAGGGCTTGATGGAGCTATATTTTCAGCACTTCCATTATATCTAAGGACTACATCCCAAGGATAATTATAATAGCTACGAATATAGAACTCTCTGCCTGTCTGATCTCCGATCTGGCCGCCGGTTGTTTTACCAAATTCATTGATAGATGCCTGTACGATCTGTCCATTACCGCAATACATAGCCGTGTGATTAACATGATTGAGCAACACATCTCCACGCTGCAAACCTGTTCCGGCAGAAATATCGACGGATGCAGTCACGTCCTCAAATCCACAAGACTTAAACACGGAATACATGTTCCCGGTGTATGTAGCCCCCTTGGATTTCACAGGAACACCAGCATTCTGCCAAGCTTGTATGACCGCGGACGAGCAGTCGTAATCAGGCCCCCAACGGTTCGCCTGATCGTAGCCATGTGAATTATCCTGCGCCCATGTTTCCATCTGAGCGATGGCTTTTTCTATTATAGACATATTCTTAATCCTCTGTCAGCAAACCACTGACTGTCCGTTCGTCATCCATATCACAACTCCACAAAGTTATCGTCATCCCATGCTGCCATTGCGCCAGCGTCGCCTGTCCAGACCTTACGCACATCATTATGAGTGTAGTAGGCGTTAGGAATAAGACTCATACCCTCTTTCCATATAATGGGATTATCAGCTGTGCCGAATGGGATTTCTTGCTCGACATAATCTTTACGCACTGCTATATCATTAACATAGAATATACGCCAGTCGTAGCCTATCTTGTCCGACTGCGTGACTTCCTCGCGTATGCCCCCGGCGGCGTTGACCTGTTCCGCCGTTACATGGTCAGCTTTTATTTTCTCAAGCAGTTCATCGTAAGTCATGCGTATATCTCCTTAATTTTCTCAATCTGGGCTGTCACGTACGCCGTCTGAGCGGCGTACGCTTCGTCAAGCGGTTTCCACGGGGACATCATCTCGCCCGTGAACACCTCGCCGTCCTCGCGCGTCCACGTCCCGCCCGCGGGGACGAAGCGGTAGCTCTCTATCCACTCCTCGCACTTGCCGTCGAAGAAGCCCGTCTCTATCGCTCTGCGTCCCTCTGCCGAGGAGACATAGCATTTATAGTCACTGTCTATGTAGATTGTCATGTCGTGCCTCCTTACTCAAGCCAGACCTTATCAAAGTAGGCTTTTATGCTGTTGCCGTAAGCGCTGGTATCAGATTGAGCATACAGCGATATGTACTTGCTGCCTGTGATAGAGGAAATATCAAGGCTTGTAGTAGTGCCAGCGGTAAGAGTCACCGTTGTGGTTGCGGTGTCATCTCCCAACGCGGTTGTGCCAACTTGAATCTTTGCTGTGCCTTTGGCACTATCGATTTTGTTGAGACGAACTTTCAAGGTGCTATAATCTGATAAACCGATTGCGGAAGATATACCAATTTCGCCCCAGCCCGGTTTAAATACCAAACCATTATCCCAAGTAGATCCTCCCAAATAGATTAAGCCGTCAGAGACTTGAGCATAGCCATAACCACTCTCGACATTTGACGAATCCCACGCATAGCCGCTTACTACGCCATTGTTGAACAGCACAAGCTCATAACTCAGCGTCACACTCGCACTATGGCCATCGGCAGTGATAGAAACTGTAGCCGACTTTGTTTTGCCACTGCCGTCTGTCGCGGTTGCGGTGATAGTGTAAGTGCCGGTAGCATCGATCGTAGCCGTCCATGTCTTAGTACCCGTGCTGGTGTTGGTGTCGCTGGCTACCTGCGTTCCGGAACTGTTTTTGACAACACAGGTGCTCTGCGCAGGGTAAGTAATGGAGATAGTCGCAGAGAAATATGCTATTGTAAGTGTGTAATCAGCTGTGATCTCGACAGTTCGTGTCGCGGTCTGGCCCGCACTGTTTGTCATGGTAACAGTCCATGTACCGGTTGAAAGACCCTTGAAGACTGCAACACCGCTGCTATTGAATGTCCGGGTATAGGTTTTCCCGTCTTTACTGACGGTCACGATGTCGCCTGCAATGCCGGTAACTGTAAGAGTACCACCGGAACCACTGCTGCCTCCTGCGTTTGTTTTTCCTAATGCCATTTAGATACTCACCTCCAACAGATAATTGTAGGTATCGTGACGGCTGCATCAGGCGCAGACGCCGCATATAGATATATACCGCCGTTATAGCACTCTGCTACGGGTGCAAAATTCCCACTCGTGGCATCCGCAAGCGAAAAGATGATTTCCGGTGTCATGCTTGCCAAAACACCAGTGAGGCCCACAGATGCCCTGTAAGGATAATCCTGATATGTACTGTTAGAGACAAAGGATGCCGTGGCGATTGCGCTGTTAAGGAACTGCAATTTAACAGCATCTGATGCAAGCTTCTGATACGTCACACTACCGTCCGCAAGTACTTCATTATTATAGGTAAACGAAGCAGTTGTGTCGTCCGTGAACGTTATCGTAATTTTGGTTTGACCATCTGCGGGGCTGCTGCCGACGATGGTTTTGATGCCTCTTGTTATCATCATCCAGTAGCTCTGCCACCCTGCGGTGACCCCGGGCTGAACATCCTTACTTGCAGCAAGCGCCAGCCACGAGCCGCCAAGGTTCTGCACACTGTCAAGAAACTCGTAGTTGGTATTTGCGGCATATGCGCCGCGTGGTCTGATTGATACTTTACCGAGGTCGTATTGTGCCATCTCTTATCACGCTCCTATTCTTTCATCGTCTGTGACGGCTGTAGCAATGGGGAAGTCGTTGACTGAAACTGCGTTTATGGTCATGGTTCCCGTCTGCCCTATCGGCCTTGTGAAGCCCTGTACAAGATGCCTCTCCGTGGGCGCTCCGGGCTTGTCCTCTCGCCGTATGGTTATGATCTGGTTTTCCACAATGTGGAACATCTGCGTCGTGGTCAAGGTCACAGTCTTGCCCAGCACGGCATAACGCTTGAGCTGCCATTCGGCATACGCCTGACACATTTCATCTGAGTAATAGTCCTTCATTGAAAGTCGCTTGGTTTTCAGCCCTATGCGGCTAATGCAGGTGTCAGAAGAAATGTCACGGTTCTGCGCTCTGCCACGGGCGGTAAGGCTTTCGCTGTTCGTCGCACCAACTACAATGACGTCGTTGTATACCTCGGCGGGCTTCGGCGCATACCGGATGCCCATTAGCTGCTTGCCCATCGAGAAGTCCCATAGGACAGGTTTTGACGCGTCAAGGATGTCATCCTGTGACGGGTCGACGGTCAGCCGTCCGGTCGGGTTATAGCCGACCCACGCGGCCAGCATCTCTGCAAGTCCGAGGATGACCTCGCCGATATTCCCAGTCTCAGAACTGAGATAGTCGTAAGGGGCGGTTATCAGACTTACACTTGAGCCGTCGGTAAGCGTCTGCGTTTTGTCGTTGTAATAGCTTGTAAAGAGTGGAGCAACTGCATCTATGGGCGCGCCAGCTGTTCCGGACATATCAAAGCGGTTGAGCCTGAGCAGGGAAGCTATGGCGGCGAAGATGTTGGTTCCGGCGTTTACACCGTAAGCGCCCTCAAGGTTGCCGCCAAGCGTTCCGTCGATTGCCGCCCATTTGTCGGTCAGCTGATATGATGCCTGACGGAGTCCCGGCTCAAAAGCCTCTTCCGGGTTTTCCACAAGGAAAACGCCTTGCGGAATATAGAAGTCTGTACCATCCGGGAGTATCAGCCCCTCGGAGAGCCTGATTTGCTGTCCAAACCATATCTTGTTGAGCGCATAGTCATATGCACCGTCGAGATTTGCAAGGGCGATGTTCACCTGCCTGCGGCTACCATTCTGTAAGTTCACAGTAATGTCACCTTCTTGAATAAAAGCTTTGGAACGTTTGTTCGCCACCTGATTATCCAGAGCGAAAGCCACGCTGCCGTTCGGCTGCAGGAACTCAAGCTTTGCCAGTTTTGTGAAGTCAGTCTTTAACGTGGAAAGGTATTGCTGCCAGTTTTGGCTATACATTTTGCGCTCACCCTCCCACATTCAAAGTTGCCTGAAGGTTGTTGCTGTCGATGATTTCAAGTCCAGCGACAGTGAATCCATCAGTCGTCGTCTGAATGAGGTCACCATCATCGGAAAGACTCAAAACAGAACCGAGCTCGTAGTTATCATTTGTTGTCCACACAAGGTATCCTGTCGCAGGGTCAACAGTTATGCTGGTGAATATAATACTGTCACTCGGCCAGAATGTGGCTTCGGGCGAGTTGATTATCTTGAGTCCAGTTGCTTCTCCTACTTCGACCCATCCAATCGTCACCGTCTGCGGCATGACAACGCTCTTGTGGTCTACACTCACTGTGATTGGCTGGTTAGTGTGGATATTGAGAAAATGCCCCTTGGGGTCACGCAGAAACAGCGTGTTTTCAGACGTCGAGAGGTTTCGTAGTGCCCGCGCCTGAGCTAAGGTGTCAGAGTATGTTGCATCTCTGCCTATTTTGCCGATATAGCCCCCGACGCTGCCGGTAAGGTAATTAGGCGTTTCTGGCTGCCGCGTTGGGTATCGGGTGAAGTTCTTCTGCAGGGTAGGGGAGTTGTTGTTGGAGAACTGTCCCTCAGCCACACCGCCGCTGCCAAAGCGGAAGAAGTAGCTTGCCACAGCGGTATATGTGCCGTCTGCATTGGGAGTGGCTTCTATGATATTCCACATCCAGAACTGCACTTTCACGGCGTTGGTGACGATTGCAGCAGTGAGGTATGCCAATGGGCCTGTAGGGAAAACATAATATGTATATTCCTGCCCGGAACACGCACTCCAATCTCGAATCTCCCCGACTGTCCGCCCGACGGTCACGATCTTTTCAAGATTGCTCTGTCCGGTCGTTCTGCGATAGATGTCGTAACCTTGAGTCGTTTCTATCTGCGCCCAAGTTACCAGCACGCTTCCGTCCGAGGTCTGACAGGCGCTTGCACTGCCGACCGAATCTTCGGATACCTCGTATTCAACATGGAAGTCTACCCAGCCGCTTGACGCATCAACGCCGTTTACCGTCTGAACATCAAGGATGATGCTGTAACTGGTGTCGTTGAGGAATCCGGAATAGTCTACCCTTAACTCACCGGTTCCATATATTTTGCCGGTGTCCACAAACGCGTCTCCACGGTTGCCTTCGCTGTCAACTTCGCATATGCGCCACCGTACCCATGCGAGAGCGTCTCCCTGTGCCTGAGTGTATGTTCCGGTAAATGTCCCGGAATAGCCCGTTAACGGACTGCTTATATGGGATATGGCTACGGTCGGTTCGCTTCTGCCGAGAAAGAGCGACGCCGTAGACTGCGTGACGGAGTCCGCGCCGCTCCACCACTGGGTTATGATGAACTTGTACTCCGCGCCGTTTGTAATCCCGTTGGCGCTGAGCGTCGCTTTGGGGATGGTTACGGTATAGAATTGAGTCTCCCCCGCGTAGTTTACGCCCCAGAACGGAGTGGTCAGCAGAACCTTCCCCGTGTCGTACTTCTGCGTCGATGCGGTATCGTTCGCGTAGAAGACTATCTGATACGCAAGCATTGCGGAATCGCCGTTGACCTGCCAGCTTATGTCCAGCGGCTGCGTCAGGTCTACTGTACCGCTGCTGTTTATTTCATCAGGGCTTATATTTGACGGCTGAAAAAGCAAAGCTTCTCACCTCCCATCACTTCGGCCCGTCGCCGAAACACCATGCTTTGCCGGTCGACAGGCTTCCCCACCAGATGACAAGCACTGTGTCTCCGGCTGTGGCGGTTGCGACTTCTTCGCAGTACGGGATGGATATCGTGCGCCCGTATGGCTGACGCACAGATATCTTCCCGTTACTTGGAGCGGCGACGACATCGAACCTGTCCACGCGCAGGCAGTTCCCAGTTCTCTCGGTCACGGCCTGATCTACCTTGGGTTTTAGTGCGTTCCAAAACTCTATAATTCCTTCGAGCATATTAGCGCCTCCCGTTTAAGTGAGCTTCAAAGTCTTGAGCTTTTCGGCAAGCTCCTTGACGGTCATATTCTTTGCCTCTGTTTCGGAGAGCTTCAAATCGCCGAACTGGTAGTATACGTCGTGACTGTCGGTGCTGCGGAAGATGCTCTCTCCGGTGGTATCGGTGGTGTTCTTTGCACCGCCTGAAATGGCGTGCAGAATATCGGCAATGCGCTTCTGCTCCTCATCGCTCGCGTTCGCTATCACCTCTCGCAGCGCCGGACTCATGGTCAGGTCACCAATATCACCGATATTGCCGTTCTTGATCGCATCAAGTTCCTGCTCGATTTTGGCATCCTGATAATCTTTCTCTGCCTCTGCCAGATTCTCTTGAGCCTTGAGGATGTCATCGGCTTTTGCCACCCATTCCCACTGTCCGGTGACTGGATTGTAGATTCTGACCGTGCGCTGTTTCTTGGTGTTTTCAAGCTCCTGCCGTGCCTTTTCAACCGCCTGTTGTTTCTCTGCAAGCTTATTGGCTGCGTTGGTCGAATCGGTAAGAGCCTCCAATGAGTCGACCAACTCGGCCATAAGGTCATCTGAGTAGCCATAACCGCGGTTGAGCAGGTCGAGAACTTCGTTTGATGTATTGCTATACCCCTTGTCAAGATACTGCTGCACAAAATCTTTAACGAGTTCTGCGGCTTGCTGCTGCAAAGCCTGTTCCTTGGCGCGGTCGTTCTGGTTTCGGGCGAGTTCTATCTGCTTATCGAGGTTGTCAAGCTTTTCGCTGATTTCCTTTTTAAGCGGATCGTCGTCTTCGGTGTTGCTGGCTGTGCTGCCGCCTACACCCGTACCTCCACTATAATCGCCACCATAAACGCCACCGTTGCCTGGCTTGCCAAGACCTGTACCGCCTGCGTGCATCGGAATTTCTTCCTTTTCGTCAGACAGCATATCTTGGGTCTGCTTGGCAGTGTAGACTTTAGCGCCTGGGGACAGGTCGACAATGGCCATTTTACCGTCGTTGGCTATATAGGCGTCGCCTTTGTCTACAATAAGCTCTGCTGAACTGCCATTAACCGGCGCACCGTCATTGACCAGCGCGCGCCCGCCCGGAGCGTTTTGCGTGCCGCTTGCATTGGTGGGAACCAGTCCGCCATTCGCTGTTCCCTTGTACTTGCGCTCTATTGTTGTGATAGTGACGGTTTTGCTTTTGATCGCGTCGATACGTGACTTGATGCCGTAGAGCACACCGCTCGCGTTATCTCTGACGGCAACGTGTATCTGCTTGGAATCGGGGATTTCTTTTGCCGCGTCGCCAACGTCCCGCAGGTCGCTTGCGGCTTCTGCGGCGCCAGAAGAATCTACATCGGTCTCTACCGAACCGCTCGCATCTTCTTTTGCTTGATTGATGTCGTCAAGCTGTTGTTTAGCTTCCCCGTCACCAGATACTGTTACCGGGATATCTGTTGGTTCTGAAGCTGTTTTTTTCTGCTCATTTAACTGAGCAAGCTTCGAGTTTGCCTCTTTCGTTTCTGCATCGATGTCAAATGAAACAGGATCCTCAATTTTAGCTTTGGCATCGTCTGTCTCACCGAGAAGTGCCTGAATTGTCGAGATTATTTCGCTGCGGGCTTCCTCGGCAGACCCTACGCCGAGTTTGTCTGCCCAGTTGATGGCACCGGCTCGTTCCAGCCCCTCAAATACACTGAGAAGACCTTCGACGGTCGTCTGTCCGGTGATTTGAGACAGCGCAGAAGCATAGTCTGACAGCGAATGAGAGTTCTCACCGAGCTTGTCGCCCAGCTGAGATACGATATCAGCGGCTTCCTCTCCGGTGTAGAAGATACCGTCCATGTAGACACTGAGTCCCTGAGCGAGAGCCTGCGCCATCCCCTCGGTTATTCCGAGCTGTTCTGCGAGCTGCTTATAGGAAGAGATTGCGGTGATTATGCCATCCTCGTCAACAGACACAATGCCGTCGAGGGAGCCGCTCTGAGCCGCTTCCTTTATGACATCTTGGAACGCTCCAAACATGTCACCGCTGTTGAATATTTTGCCGAGGTTGCTGTCGCTCATTGCCCATTCCATGGCATCGGCGACACTATACCCAAACTGCTGTTTTATATCGTCGGGGATAAACTGATCGTAGAAAGACTTGACGTATGCCGAGCTGACTTTGCCTGCCTGAAAGTCCTTCATGGCGTTGTTGAAGGCTGTCTGCATCGCATTTGCGTTGGCTTCTTTGTCAGCCAGCCCGTCAAGTTCGGCGTTGTATCTCTGTAAAGCTTCTGTCGCTGCGTCGACCGAGTTCTTTGCTTCCTCAAAAGAACCTGCTACAGAATCAGAGGTATCGGTGCTCTTTTCTTCGATGAGGTCTAATATATCCTGCTGATTAGCTAAGGCGTTATTGTAGTCCTCTACCCGGGGCTTGAGACTGGTAATTGCTTTTTCAATCTGATCGTATCGGAAAGTTTTGCCACCGATTTCGGTGAGTTTCGCGCCATCCTTTAGCATCTGGGACCTTATAGCTGAAAGTTTTTCATAGACCGCAACATACTGCTCGGCTGTTGTTGCGATTTCGCCGGTCTCTTTACTCAGCGCAGCCAGTAGCCCCGAAGGCATATCGCCGAGTATGCCGCCCCCATTAAGTGCTGGGTCTGTAAGCTTGCCTTCCGCAGCTATTACAGAGGCGGAGGCTTCGTCCGCAAGAGATTCTAACTTAGATAAAGTTAGGTTTTCATAACTATCTGCCAGCCCGTCTACTTCGCCTCGCTCCACCCCTAAGGCTTCGGCAAGGGATTTGGATGCTTGCGCGAGACGCTTGTCAGCTTCTGCAGTGCCATCCACGGCCTTTGCTGCTGCTGTGTATTCAGAGTAAAGCTCGGAAATGTTCGCGGCCTCACTCTTTGCCTCTTTCCCGCGGTCTATGATTTCGTCATAGGCGCGTTCCGTGGCGTCAATGGCCAATTTTAACGTAGCTATCAGTGCTACAATGGCGGCCGTTACGACGGGGAATGGGTTTGCCCGTAGTCCCTCTGTAAGCAGCGACCATCCCGCCTTGAAGTCCGCTGTGCTTTTCGTCATTCCTATCAATGTGGAGATGAACGCTGAACCTTTTATAGACGTAAAAGCTTTGCCCAATAGCGCCGCTGCTGTCGCCGCTGTTGTTGCTGTTATTACCAAGTGCCCAAAGTCGCTGTCAAGAACTTTAACAAGCCCAGTAATGACGTCGAGAGCGCCTTTTATGAGACTGGTATCAACCATGTTGGAGACGAACTCAGTCCATGTGTTCTTGAGGATATTTGCCTTTGCATCCCAAGTATCAAGCATGACGCTGACTTCCTGATCGGCGCTGCCTGCAGCGACGCCCATATCAGCCAACATGTTTTTGTACATACCAAAGTTTTCAAGGAGCGCAAGGAGTTGGTTCGTGCGGAGTTTTCCACCGAGAGCAGAAACCATCTGCATCAAATCGGCTTCGGAAATCAGCCCGTCCTTTGCTGCCTTTGACAGTGCTTCGATGGCTTCCATCGGGTTTATAAGCTTCCCTGTGGCCTCTGCCGCCGCGACAACATCGGGGGCGTACTTCTGGAGTATGCCGCTAAGAGACTGTACGGATTCCTCGGTTGCTGTCACGCCATCCGAAATTTCGGTAGTAGTATCGCCCAGAATATTGAGAATAAGCGCTCTGGCCGCAGTTGCCGCCTTTGTACCGCTCTCCTGCGTAGTGGCGGTGATCGTGCCGAGCATGGCCATGGTTTCTTCCATGGACATTCCAGCCATTGAGGCTACATTGGCAACGATGGGCAAGCCTTCGGCTATTTTCTGAATGGAGGTCGCATAGTTGTTATCTATAGTGTTTGCTTCATCCAGTGCGAGGGAAAGCTTTTCAACATTGCCGTGATATTTCCATGCAGCATCAGCCGAAAGGAGAAACTGCGATGCTGTCTCCTGATCCGTGTCGCCGACGAGCTGCGTCTTTATGGCCAACTCGCCAAGACCCTGTGCGGCTTCTTTGTAACCTGCACGGGCGAAAGTAGAAACGTTCTGGAGGTACTCGTTTGCTGCAACGCCGTACTTAGATGCGGTGGAGTACGCCGATTCGCCAAGAGCATCCATCTCGTCCTTGGTCATGCCGGTGACCTTGCGCACGGTCGCAAGCTCACTGTCGACCTCTTTCATGGTGGAAAGAGCTTCAACAAAAGAGTTCTTCACGGCGGCAATGCCGTTGCCTATCAGCTGCCATGCCGCCTGCTTGGCAACGATACGACCAAGGCTGTCTCCCAGCAGATCGGTCAGCGCCGAAGTTTTCTGCGCCTCGGTGCCCGCTTTTTGCGTTGCGGATGCGGCTTTGGTCTGGCCAGTAGCCAATCTATTGGCCGACTGCGCGGTTTTCTCTTGCTGTGCGGCGAGTCTGTTAGACGTTTGCTTCGTTTTTTCCTGCGCGACCTGAACTTTGGCTTCTGCTGCTGCCTGCTTTGCGCTTGCAGTAGCCTGTTTGGTCTGCTCTTTCGCCAGCTGGATAACTGACTTTGAGACTTTGTCAACAGCCCCGGCGTTGACTTTTATCTCTATCGGTGTGCTGCTTAGTCTTTTGCCGATGTTCTCTATGTTGGTAAGCGAGGCTATCGCTTTTGCGTCATTTACATTTACTTGTATCTGTACTATTGTGCTCATTCGGCGTTAACCTCCGCTTGCAACATAACGGCGCATAGTGTATAATCTATATAGAAGGGAGTTGATATCATGAAGTGGGATGAATCCCAAATGGCCTCTCAAGCTTTCGCGCAAGGTCAAGGAGGTATGTCTCTCGGCCAGCAGTGGGCGCTTGCTGCTATGCTGCGGACTGATAAGCCCTCGAATACCAAGAAAAAGTCCTCTCCAAAGCCTGCGAATCCGCCTAAGAAACCGTAAATCCCATAGCTTTTAGTTCTTTTGCAATGTCGCTGTCGGCCTTTCCATCGTCCACGTATTCGTCTCGC
>OIGD01003088.1_pt1 | contig 11746 bp, 7 predicted proteins | sample 1582211 | NCBI WGS metagenome assembly OIGD01 (sample SAMN04414078, study PRJEB24778) | human gut metagenome | material: faecal | host: Homo sapiens
CTCCGAAACAGTCCGGTGGACTGTTTCGGAAGCACACTACACAGCTAAATTCTAGATTAATAAACTGCCGGTTCACAGAAACTTACACTCAAAAACAACAATGGGCTGACTTATCGTCAGCCCATAATTTTCAGCTTATTGCCACTCCGCGGAAGAAATTCTTCGTGTAATATCCCGTGGTGATATCCACTTCCTTGACCTTAGTTCCTGGCATCAGGCATGCGATCATCTTTCCGTCGCCTGCGTAAATTCCTCCGAACTCCGCGACTGTGCCGCTCTCAGAGAAAAACACCAGATCGCCCCTGCGAAGCTCCTCGTAGCTTATCTCCTGTCCCATCTCCGACTGCTTGGAAACTCCGCGCGGGCAGGTTATATACCCGTTCTCGCGAAGTACGTAATAGATGAATCCGCTGTTGTCGAATCCCTGTTCCGGAGTTTCTCCGCCGTCAACAAAGTCAGTGCCGATAAGCGACGCCGCACTTGTAACGACCATATCCGCAGTAGGATCGTCCGGGCGCGTCTCCGGTTCCGACGTATCCTCGGACTCAGCCGGCAGCGTCTGAATCGGCTCCGGTTCCGTGATTACCGGTTCTGTCACTGAGGAAGTCGTACCGCTTGTCATCTCGGAGGTCTGCGAAGCCTCGCCCGTCGACGAGCCGGATTCGCTGGAATTGTTCTTCATGCTTACAGAAATGCATATTGCGATAACAGCGCCGCATATCAGCGCGGCTACGCAGAAAAGAATCACTTCGTTCCTCTTGTTCCTCTTCAAATATGGACACCGCCTTTCACGAAATATGTAAAATATCGTCACTGAATGGTAGTTTTAGTTTGTTTTTCGAACAGGTGCGCAGGACATTCAGTACATTTTGATATGTAATAAACGTCCTGAGTTTATTATACAACATCTCACCTGAAAAATGCAATAGCAAAACGGTTACAATATTCTTACAAATTGGTTACAAAATCCGACCAGATCTCACTCAAATCTGAACCAGTCGAAGTCAAACCTTGAACCCGGCATAAACACGAAACTTACGTCATTCACGCCGCTGAGCTTCGGGATATCAAACCGCTGCTCCCTGCCGCCGTCCTGCTGAAATTCAAGCAGGACAGTTTTCTGCGCACCGCCCGCCGGGGTGTACCTGAGCTGTATCTGGTTCATCGGATTTCCGGTCTCGCCGCTGATTATCAGCGCCTCGGAGCCGCCCTCGCCGAAGTCCAGCCTCTCGTAATTGATTATTACGTTGTTTCCGATGTCCGCGACGCGCCTGCCGTCTATGCGGTAGTCGTCGCCGTAAACGCTGTCAGCCTCGCCGACCCAGTTGGTGTCGTAGGCTCTCTCGATCGGCACGAACGAGAATCCGCCGAAGATAACGCGGCTGTCGATAACAACGCTTATCGTGCGCACTCCGGTCAGGCGCTCTGCAAGCGCGAAATCCTGCCCCGCGAAACCGCACCAGTGCCCGTTGTTTCCGAAGTCCACGCGGCATATCAGCTTGCCGTCGTCCGGGGTTCCTTCCCAGACCTCGACCGGCATGTCGAAGCATGTCCCGACCGACAGCGAGATTATCTGCGAACCAGTCTTGCCGAAGTCGATGTCGCTGTATGTCATGACCGTTCTGCCGTCAAAATTGGAGAGCGCGCCGTCCTCGATGATGTTGGTCGGCACGTTGGAGCTGTCGAGCGTGCTTGCCGAGATGAAGCTGTAAGCGTCCCGGACTGCCGCGCCCAGTCCCTCGGCAGTGAACGGAATATCCGCGATGACCTGCGGGTGCTCCGCGCCGTTGTGAACCATCGCACGCACGAAGAATTCGCCGTCGCCCTTCGCGGTGACTACCGCGCTGCGGCCGCTGCCCTCGACCTGCGCGAGGCTGCTCTCCACTCCGTTCCTGCGGACTACGCTCCAGCTTATGTCGTCGTAGGTGCAGTTTTCCGGCAGGAGTTTCGCACGTATCTCAGCCGAACGGCGCTCCGGATCGAAGCTGTTTACATCGACTTCTGGGAGCAGCAGCCTTGCGGGTACCTCCCCGGTGTAAGCCCGGCATACCGCCGGGAACTTATTCTCAGTCACAACGCTGACGCCGCTGACTTCCCCGCAGTTCTCAGAGACAAGCCGGAGTTCAGCGTTCTCAAGCCCCTTGGAGTACGCACGGACGGTGATTTCGCCGGGCTCCAGGGTGCTCTCCACCATTGCAAGGAGCTTTCCGGAAAACAGTCTGCGGTTATCGCCCTTGTAGCTGTCGTAGTCGGTGGAATCGCCGTTGTCAAGCCCGACAAGCCGGCCTGCGCCGGAGACCTCCACGCGGATAAGGTTTCTGGCGTTGCCCACGGGAATGCCGTTCACGTCCACTGTGGATATTTCAACGAATGCGATATCCCTGCCGTCCGCAAGGAGAGTTTCCTTATCGGAGGTCAGCACGACCGCAGCCGGGTCGGACGGAGTATGCAGCACCTCGGAGCATTCCGAACCGTCCGCGAAATGCCCTACTACGCGGAGGACTCCCGGCTCGAACGGCACCTTGAAATGAGCGCGCATATCCTGGCTGGTTTCCAGCTCCATAACGTGGCTGCCGATTGACTTTCCGTTGAGGAACAGCTCCACATCGCGGGCGTTGGAGTATATCAGCACGTCTATCTCCTGACCGGGGATAAAGTCCCAGTAAGACGGAACTATGTGCAGTACCTTTTTCTGCTCCGGGCTTAGCCACACGCTCTGATAGAAGTAGTAGATATCCTTGGGGAATCCCGCCGTGTCGACAATGCCGAAGTAGCTGTTCTTGGTGTTGTAGGGCGTAGGCTCGCCGATGTAGTCGAAGCCTGTCCAGATGAACTGTCCGCAGCAGAACGGGCAGTCGCGGTCGAGCCGCCATGATTTCATAGCGGAGCTTCCCCAGCCGACAACGCTGTTATCCAGCGAGGAACACTGGCAGTCCTCCCCGGTGAGCAGCGGAAGCTCCGCCGGGAATCTGTATATTCCGCGGGAGCGCACTGCCGAAGCGGTCTCACTGCCGTATATCACCCAGTCGGGGTATTTTGCGTGGTGCTCGTCGTAGAGGTACTCGGAGTAGTTGTAGCCCGCGAGCTTGACTACGTCGGAGCATTTCTGCGCGTTCTCGTCGCCCATGTAGTTGGAGCCTATCGTTGGCGCGGCGTTGCCCTTGGGGTCGTATTTCAGGACGTACTCATAAAGGCGCTTGGTGATGTCCAGACCGTGCGGGTCGATGGTGTCGTTTATCTCGTTTCCTATGCTCCACATTATAATGCAGGGGTGATTGCGGTCGCGCTCTATCCAGCTCCTGACGTCGCGCTCGGCATGCTCTGTGAAGAAGCGGTGGTTGTCGAATTCGGTCTTGGGCTTCTCCCACATGTCGAAGGCTTCGCTGTCCACCAGCAGACCCATCTCGTCGCAGAGCTGCACTAGCCGCCGCGCTGGCATGTTGTGCGATGTGCGTATGGCGTTCACGCCCATCTCCTTCATAATGCGGAGCTGCCGCGCCAGAGCCGCTTCATTCAGCGCAGAGCCGAGCGCGCCGAGGTCGTGGTGCATGCACACTCCGTGGAGCTTCACAGGCTCGCCGTTGAGCAGGAACCCTCTGTCCGGGTCGAATTCCGCAGTGCGGTAGCCGAAGGTCTCGTTTACGCAGTCCAACAGCTCGGAGCCGCTGTAAAGGCTTATTTTCAGAGTGTAGAGCATGGGATCGTCGACGCTCCATAGCTCCGGGTCGGTGGAATTGAACGACGCGGTGAACTTTTCGTGGCCGCCGTCAAAATGCGCTTCCAGACCGTAGCCGCCCATGCTGGCGCCCGCCGGGTCGAATACCTCCAGAAGCATTCGGATATCCGAGGCCTCGCCGACTACATCGGTCTCGACTTCAGTCGTCCAGCCGCCCTCCGGCTGAGGCGCGGAGTGGATATAAACGCCGTTCGTGCCGATATAGGCAGCCGGGCGGAGTTTCAGCATAACGTCGCGGAAAATTCCCGCGCCGGAGTACCAGCGGGTATTCGGCGACTGGTGGGAGACCCTGAGCAGCAGTTCGTTTTCTCCCTCGTGGAGGAAATCGGTGATATCGTGCTCAAACGCGGAGTAGCCGTAGGTCCAGGAGCCGGCTTCCTTTCCGTTGACGAACAGTGTGGAGTTCATATAAACGCCGTCAAAATTGAGCAGCACCCTGCCCGAAAGCTGTTCCGCAGAGCAGGGGAGGGAACGCCTGTACCAGCCCTCGCCGGTCTCGTAGAGCTTCGACGTGTCGTTTATCAGCCAGTCGTGCGGTAACTCCACATCGTACCAGTGCCTGCCGGGAAGCGCGGAAAGCTCCGTGCCGATATCGCACAGGCAGAACTGCCAGCCGTCGTTGAACAGGATATTCTGAGCGGTCATTATTTGTCCTCCGTTAATTTATATAATATTTCAAGGTAGCTTTTTTCGGTTTCCTCAAATGGTCTGAATCCGAACACCGGCTGAGAGGCTATTTCAGGAACGCTGTCGTACAGCGGATATCCGCTGAGCGCGAGGAACTCGTGATACAGCATTGCGTCGTCTATCGCGGAGACGTTCCGCATGACCTCCGCGTCCTCCGGGTCTATCCCGAACCTCCGGTAAATCGTGTCCTGGAGCCGTTTCTCAATAACGAGGTACTCCGGGAGGTTATGTTTCACCGGGCGGGTGATGTCCGAAATGAACGCCTCGCTAGCGTCGTGGAGCAGGCAGGCGAGCCTGACCTCCCTGGAAAGCCCCCGGGCGCAAGCCTCGTCGCAGCACGCAAGGCAGTGCTGACCCACGGAATAGAAGCATCGGAAATGTCCGTTGGCGCGGCACAGCAGCGACAGCGCATGAGCGATGTCCTGCGGGAGGATATTCTCGGGCCTGGGGTCGAGGGGCGAGAAAAAAACGCCGCTCCAGGTGCGTATGTTGTTCCTGTCAGTCATGAGCAGTTCTCCGTTAAAACGTTTACACATTCAGTAGGTAAAAACCGCTCCGCATTGCTGCAAAGCGGTCTGGAATTACATCGGGACTATCTGTATCGTGTCGTTGATAACGCACACCTTTGAGCGGGTGTAGACCTCGGTTGCGTCCAGCGTGAGGTAGTTTATGCAGAACTTGCTGCCCGGGAAGATCGTGCCGGTGACCTTTGCGCAGAGGTCGTCGCGATGCCTGAGGTCGGACTCAAGCTGCGCTATGTACTCCTCCAGCTCCTTGCGCTTGACGGAGTAGAACACCTTGTTCTGCGTTTCGGTTTTCATCTGTTTCGACTGAACGTCGGTCAGCCGCCCGCCCTGGCGTTTCTTGCGCATTTTGAGAAAGTCAACGTTCTTGGATGCCTGTTCGTAGATGTCCCCAACGGTCTTGAGTTCGTCCTCGGCGGCGCGTTTTCTGGCGCATGTGACCGATCCGTCGCCGATGTTGATTTCGGTGGCGGTGTACTTCTCGGAGCCTATCACGCCTGCGGTGACGTCCTTCATACAGGTTATCGTGCCGCCGGTGATAACTCCGGTCTTGCCCTTGGCGATGAGCTCGCCGTAGCAGAATACCGAACAGAATGCGAACTGCGCGGATTCCACGCTGCCGTCCGCCTTGATGTCGGTGTTTTCGCAGAATCCTATCTTGACGTTTCCGTCGCTCTTTATTCGGGAGTTGATGGCGCCGCCGTTTATCGTGATGTCGCCGCCGGCGGCGAGGTCTGCGCTGAACACGGTGCCCTCAATTTTAAGCGATCTTCCCGCCTTGACCGAGAAGCCCTCCATAACGTTGCCCTTGATGTATATATCTCCGAAAAAGTCGATGTTGCCGACTGAGATATCAAGGTCGGATTTCACTGTGACAGTATCCTCGACGTTGAAGCAGCCCGTGCCGTACATAATATGTCCGTCGCATGCGGAGACGATGTACTTGCCGTCTGCGGTCATCAGCGTGTTCTTGCCGACTGTGATGTTCGGCATTTTTCCGGGTTCCGGCATGATGGCTCTGCCGAAGATGTTCACGCCGGGTTCGCCGGGAGTCGGCTGCTTTATATCCGCGATGATGTCGCCCTTGTGTATGGGCACGATAAGGTTCAGCTCTCGGAAATCCGCCACGCCGAATTCATCGTGCTGCGGCTTAGGGACGCGCTTTTTCTCGTAGCGGTAGCTTATAGATCCGTTCTCGCCGCGCTTTGGCGGGATAGCCCGGGCTACGCATATCGGGGTCTCGTACACCCCGCCATCGACCATATCCTTGATGTCAAGATCGTCGATTCCGGTGTTGATCCCCTTTTTGAGCAGCTCTGCCATGACTATCGCAGCCGTGACCGGCCTGCCGCCGTTGTACGCTTTGTGGAGAATCATGTTTGCGGTCATTCCATCAGGGTCGAAGGTTATCTCCACCGAGCCGTCCACGGGCTCCTTTTTTATTTCAGGGGTTTTTTGACCCTCTGCCTCTGTGTTGAAATTCTCAGCTCCGGGCGCGTTCTGGCGCATTTCGCTTTCGTCCTGGCGGTATTCCTCCAGTGCATTGTTGATCTTGTCTGCATATCCGGCATCAAACGCCATTATCTCACCGCCATTCTGAATTATCTCACTGACATATTTGTGTTCTGCGATAATACTGTGAAAACTGTATTACATCTTATTATAACATATTAATCCTCAAACTTCAATACCCGATGAAAATTTTTTTGTTCATAGTTCATAAAACACATGGAACAAGTCATTTTGTTTTTTACAAAATCAACTACATATTTAATATATGCAGAGCATATGCAGAGCGTTATACTGACGTGCCAGATACCAATTTCTGTCATAAAAAGCAGACCAGGGAACCCCGGTCTGCCGCCGTTTATAGAATGAGTCTGAATGCTAAGGAAACGCAAATAATATCGCAGATCACTACTCACCGCGGTAGAACCCGAACTGATTCCCAGGGGTGTTCTTGCAGGTGTACATAGCATGATCCGCCATCGGATATAGCTGGTCGAACTTAACGCCCGCGCCCTGGCAGATGACCGCTCCCATGCTCACGGTGACTTTGCGGTCTCCCATCTCGGGAATGCAGATCATATCGACATTTGCGATGAACTGCGCGATTTTCTCGGCGCCCTGTCGCTCAGTCTCCACGCCAACTGCATAAACCGCGAACTCGTCGCCGCCGAGGCGCATAACCACATCGCTGCCGGTGAAGCTGCGCCGCAGGCAGTCCGCGATCTCAATGAGCGCCTTGTCTCCGACTGTATGCCCGAAGCTGTCGTTGATGGATTTGAACTTGTCCACATCGAGCAGGCAGAACATTCCCTTTACGCCGCTGTTTATCAGCTTTTCAGCGCGGCGCTCTCCGCTTCCGCGGTTGCTGATGGAGGTCAGCGCGTCTATTTCGGACAGCACTATCAGACGGTTTTCGAGCTTCTTCTTGTCAGTGATGTCCATGAGCGTGATTATCATTATGCGGTCGCCGCATGCGAGGGTCACGGTGCGCGCCGTTGCCTTAACGTACACAAGCCCTCCGGACGAGTTTTCCACCGCGAACTCAAAGCTGCATTCGCCAGGGGTTTCGCACAGTTCATTCAGCTTCGCAAATATTCCCGCGTTGTTGTCAGAAATTATCGGCTTCAGTACGTCGCAGAGTTTCGCGCCCTCTCCGGTGACTCCGAAAAGCTGCTGCGCCGCGCCGTTCATCGTCATTATTCCGTCGTTGTCCGTCCGGGAGGCAATGACTCCGCAGCCCTGCATATGCAGCATTTCCGCGTATATTTCGTTCTGGTTTTCAAGGGCGCGTTTCAGCGCGCGGCTGTATTCCAGTTCCTTCTTCTTTTCCTTGTCGATGTACTGAACTGCAAATATCGCGTCGATAACGCTTCCGTCATCATCGCGGTTCATGACGTAGAAACTGCACCTGCACCAGTGCTTTTTCGAATGGAAATCGTGGCTCAGCACGCTGACATCCCGCAGGCGCTCCGGCGCGGTGGTGAGGTCGGTGAATTCCAGCGTAGAGGCGCGGGTTTCCTCATCGGTCAGAGCGGTCATAGCGGAACGCATCATCTCTGCAACGCCGTGAGTGCGGCTGACGTACTTCGCCACGACGTCGAAGTGCTTTATCTCGGTCTGGGAATCCTCGCGGAAGTTCACCATATTCATTGAAACGTAGGTGTTTCCTATCGCGCGGAGTATCCGCTGTTCGAGGGTCTCGCGCTTCTGCATGTCGTTTACGACAAAAGCCGACACCAGACGCATGAGTATCAGCGAATCTGTATTTTCCTGAGGATTGTCCACGCCCATGAATCCGACCAGCTTGTTTTCGCTGCGCAGCGGAGCCGCCATAAGGCTTTTGATGCCCTGTATATCGAGTATCTGAAATTCCGGGGAATCAATGGAAACCTCGCTGCTGAGGGAGTTTATGTAGAATTCGCCCTTGGTTTCAAAGTAGTAAAGCCAGCGCTATATTACCGACATTTCGACATTTTTGAGCAGCTCCAGCTCGGATTCCACGCCCTGGGCGCACCATTCGTAGGTGTTGTGGATAATATTCATATCATTGTCGAATTCGAAAATGTAGCATCGCTCCGCATTGTAGAATTCTCCAATTATTTGTAGAAGTCGGTTTATCGCTTCGTCCACGTTGTCGCTGATGTACAGCGTTTGTACGCACTCCACCAGCTTGGTCTGTATTTTCGACTCCTTTTCAACTGTGTTATCTTTGCTCTCCGTGTTTAAAGCGTTCAACAACGATCATCACCTTTTCCCGAATGAAGTTTTCCGAGCTTTCATACTTTAATATATCAATTTATTATACCACGTTTCACTTCACCTGTCAATTAGCGTGTTGGCATTTCAGCAAATTTTTATGTGTTTTACACAAGGTCACCTCTAAAAACCTTGTTTGAGTGAAAATGTGTATAGCACACCGACTGCTTCTTTCAACGAGCGAAATTTCTGATGCGACGGCGTCCATGCCGTCGCCCGGTTATTTCGCTCTGCAACATCGTGTTGCACCTCCTCGTAAGGCATACAGCCTTACTTCGTCGGCTTTCATCGCATTCGGCGCACTCTACCCATTTTCCCTCATCAAACCGGTTTTTAGAGGTTTCCACAATGAATTCATCGGATTATTATTTCAAATGCGCTCAGGTACTTGACAAAGTCGGTAAAGTATGGTATAATCATAAGGTACTTGATGTAATTTTAAGGGAATTAAAACGAACCGGAAGGGGTGAACTGATGTCGGACATAGACGAGCAGCTCACAGGGCTGATACATGACTGGTTCGCTAGGCTGCGCGGGCAGATATCGGCGGGGAACAGCGAGTTCCTCGGCGGGGAGCACACGCTGCTGGAGCGCGAGCGGATACTGCTGACGATAGGAAGATACGGCGAAGTGGTGCAGAAGCGGCTGTCGGAGATGCTCCAGGTAAGCCCGCAGAGCATGTCCGAATCCCTGGCGAAGCTGGAGCACGACGGATACATAATCCGCAGCAAGAACCAGCTCGACAAGCGGGAGACGATAGTGTCGCTGACCGCCTCGGGGCAGGAACGCTCCGACTGGCTGAAAGGAAAGGCGAGGGAGCAGGCGCACAGGTTTCTTGAACCGCTCAACATCGAAGAAAAGCAGACCCTCTACACCTTGCTGAGGAAGCTCACCACAAGGGGTTCGGAGAACTGATACGACCATCTGACCACACAATGAAGGAGGACGCAACATGGCATTTGAAAAGATTAACGAATTCGCAGCGGATAAGCAGAAGCTCTGCGTTGAGCACGACACGATATCCGACGAGCTGTTCCGGGAATACGGCGTTAACCGCGGACTGCGCGACATCAACGGAAAGGGCGTGCTGACCGGACTTACGCGCATTTCGAAGGTGGTTTCGTTCAAGGACGAAAACGGCGAACACGTTCCCTGCGACGGTGAGCTGTGGTACCGCGGGTACAACATAAACACGCTTATAAAGAACCTCGACGGCTTCGGCTTTGAAAAGACGGCGTATCTCCTGATATTCGGCGAAATGCCGACGGCTCAGCAGCTTGCGGAGTTCAACGACGTGCTGACCGAGTGCCGCACGCTTCCGTCGAACTTCACCCGGGACGTTATAATGAAGGCTCCGTCGAAGGACATCATGAATTCCATGACCAAGAGCATTCTCACGCTGTCATCCTATGACGACGACATTGCGTCGAATTCCATCGACAATTGTATCAGGCAGTGCCTCCAGCTCACGGCGGTGTTCCCGATGCTGGCGGTGTACGGCTACCATGCGTACAACCACTACGAGAACGACGACAGCATGTATATCCACCGCCCGACGACGGGGCTTTCCACCGCGGAGAACTTCCTGCGGCTGCTCCGCCCGGATATGCAGTACACCGAGCTTGAGGCGCGGGTGCTGGACATCGTGCTCATGCTCCACATGGAGCACGGCGGCGGAAACAACTCCACGTTCACGACCCGCGTCGTTACCTCCTCCGGTTCGGATACATATTCCGCGATAGCCGCGGCTATGTCCTCGCTGAAGGGTCCGCGTCACGGCGGCGCGAACCTCAAGGTGATGCAGATGATGCAGGATATCCGCACCCACGTCACCGACCCGCAGGACAAGGACGCGGTGCGCGCGTACCTTTCAAAGCTGCTGGCGGGCGAGGCGTTCGACGGAAAGGGTCTGATATACGGAATGGGTCACGCGGTGTACTCCATCTCCGACCCGCGCGAGCGCGTGCTGAAGTCCTACGTGCAGAAGCTCGCCGAGGCGAACCTGCGTCTGGTGATCTCGATCGCCAAGGGCTATGTCAACCGCGGTCTCGCGATGACCGACCTGATTCAGGAGGGCAACCTTGGTCTGATGAAGGCTGTGGACAAGTTCGAGTATCGCCGAGGCTATAAGTTCTCGACCTATGCGACCTGGTGGGTCCGTCAGTCCGTCACGCGTGCCGTGGCCGACTTCGGCAACACCATCCGCATTCCGGTCCACATGACGGAGTCCTACAACAAGATCCGCCGTCACAAGCAGCACTTCCTGCAGGAGCACGGCCGGCAACCGACCGAGCAGGAGCTTGCCGATCTTGCCGAGCTTCCTCTCGCCAAGGTGCAGCTTCTCACGCAGGCTATGCGCGGCGTCGAGTCCATCGACGCACCAATCGGTGATGACGAGGATGCGACGAAGCTCGACTTCGTGCGCGGCGATGAACATGACGATCCGAGCCGTGCCTTCCAGGACCGTTCGATGATCGAATGCATCAAGAAGTCGCTTGACGATCTCGCTCCCCGTGAGGCTCAGGTGCTTCGCCTGCGCTACGGCATCGGGACGAACAAGGACCACACGCTTGAGGAAGTCGGCCATGCGCTCGGTCTTACGCGCGAGCGCGTCCGCCAGATCGAGTCGGCGGCCATCCGCAAGCTTCGCAGTCCCGAGTTCCAGGAACGTCTGCGCGACTACCTGACTGAGAACTGATCCCCTTGACTCCGCCTCGTGCGGAGTCGCCTGAAAAGGCTCCTTCGGGAGCCTTTTCGCGTTTTCGGGAGGACGCGCCGCCCTGATGCGGGTGGCCGAAAACTGCGCCACGTGCGGAATCCCGCTAAAATAACGGTTTTCAGGCGTTCAGCAAGTGCCCTTGCGACGCCGCCCACACTCAAGAGCCATTCCAAGAGAACGCCAGCAGCATGTCATCGTTCGCACAATTCAATCTCGACTCCCGCATCATGTCCGCCATCGAACGCATCGGCTACAAGGAGCCGACGCCGATTCAGCTTCAGGCCATTCCCGTGGTGATGAAGGGGGGAGACGTGA
>OIGD01003093.1_pt1 | contig 11725 bp, 9 predicted proteins | sample 1582211 | NCBI WGS metagenome assembly OIGD01 (sample SAMN04414078, study PRJEB24778) | human gut metagenome | material: faecal | host: Homo sapiens
CAGTGCTTCGAGGGCATATTGCGAGCAGGTCGGGACATACCGGCAACTGGGCGGTTTAAGAGGAGAAATGCAGGCCCGGTAAAAATAAATAGGGAGTAGGAGAAAGGAGGAGAGAAGTTTCTTGACGAACCGTAACATAGACTCGATCGTTTACGGTTGTTTTTCTTCGTCGGTCGTTGCAGGGACGATTTTACCGGCCAGTTTTTGTAGCATCTCTTTCATGCGTTTTTCGAGAAAGGCATAAGGTTGTACCTCTTTATCGAGATAGATAATAGCCATGTCGATTGTTTTCCCAGCAGTTTCCAACGGGATGTTGAGGAGTGACTTGTTCAATCTGAATGCCTCTTTGATGCGGCGGCGCAGTTTATTGCGTTTTACAGCCCGTTTGAAACGTTTCTTGGGAATACTTACCAATATGGCCGAAGATACGGGTCTTGCAGAGTCTCCGGTTTTGTAGACGATGCGGTAAGGGTAAGCGATAAACGATTCTCCGGAGAGAAAAAGTTCGTTTACACGGATTTCTCCCCGCAGGCGTTCGTCGTGTGTAAGCCGGTTATCGCTCATCTTTGTTTCTGTGTTTTAATAGAGTTTGATTTATTTCAAACGTTTATTATCAGAGAACTCATTCAAAGACAAATGTACGACTTTTCTCGGAAATATGAGATTTTAAAATGTTTTTTCTTTTTGAAAGCAAAGTCGGAATATAAAGGCCTGCCCAACCATATCCGGGTTGGGCAGGCCATCGTTTTGTATAGATTTTTCTGTTTAAAGGTGTGGTTCTAAAAGGTTGATAGTGTACAGCTTGTCTTTATTTTTTGTAAACAGCTCTGATTGGCAATTTGTTGGTATTTATATCTCGATCTCCGAACCACGGTGTGTCTTCTGCTTTGCTAAATTCAAGGAAATAAAAATAGTCTTCCTCGGTTGATGGCGTTACCGTCCAATATGCTCCTGAACCCTCATTATTTATCTCCCATGAGCTGCCGGAAAGATGGGCTGCGGCAGGCAAGAAAATAGAGTTCCCATTCGATGCCTTGAAAAGCATGCCTTTCACATTGTTGATCTCTGTATGTTGTTGTGTGGTATGCGCGATCAATTCCTCAAATTGCTCCTTTGTCGGCGTGGAATAGCCCGCTCCCAGTTTTTCTGTGGCGACATCTTTACTATAAGACATCTGATAATAGTCCCCGAAATCTGTTGGGGTCGAAGCTCCTACGTTCATACTGCACCACAACGTTCCGCTTGGCATACCCATGTCAATGGCATGAGAAGTTTCTTCGGGAGGAGTTGTAATTTCTTTTTGGTCATTCTCATCGTTGTCGCTGCAAGCTGCCATTGTTGAGGCAAGGATTGCGAGGAGTAAAAATTTCGTTTTCATCATAATGTGAATATGGCGTCTTTCCAGTTCCTCAAAGACAGTTTCTATTAAACCACGAAGCGTGGAACTGCAATGCACTACTTCCTAAGTTGAGGCCCTGAGAAACCTTGTGTACGAATGTAGTAATAGCAGCCCACGCTATTGCGTGAGAACCACTATGCTATCCTTGTACACGTTTGAAAGTTTCTCAGGTTTTCAACTTACAAGATAAGCATAACGCTTCTTAAAATTCCAATATGTCGGAGAGAGAGTTTCTCTCTCCGATTGCAAAAATAGAAAAAAACTCGATAACAAGAACAAACAGAGATTTCCAATTTTATTGGAATATATCGAGAAATTATTTCTTTATGGAAAAAAGTACACCTTGCTATATCGTTCCGAAAGAGGAACGTATAGCAAGGTGTAGAAATCAGAGGGATTAAAAACCGTTATTTCTTGGCCGCTTTGTTTTGTTCTTTGAGGAATAATTCCAATGCTGCCGTCATCGACGGGGCTTCGGGACGCGGAGCTTCGCAATCGAGGCGCAGACCGGCATCGTGAACGGCTTTGGCGGTTGTCGGGCCGAAAGTACCTATCTTTATATCTCCTTGTTCGAAATCGGGGAAATTTTTCAGCAACGATTGTATTCCCGCCGGGCTGAAAAAGATGAGCATATCGTAGTCGAACGGTTCGTCCGGAGCGAAATCGTTGCTTACCGTGCGGTACATGACTGCTTTGGTATAGTTGATTTTGTGCTTGTCGAGCAAAGGATATTCACCGTTATTGACGTCGGAGACGGGTAACAGGAATTTCTCGGAGTTGTGCTTGTTGAGCGAGGGAATAAGGTCGTCGAGTTTTCCGGTGTTCCCGAAGAATATTTTCCGTTTGCGATAGACGGTGTATTTTTGCAGATAGAGGGCGATCGCCTCGGTCGTACAGAAATATTTCATGGTTTCGGGTATGGTTACCCGCAGACTTTCGCACAAAGTAAAGAAATGGTCGATCGCCGTGCGTGCGGTGAAGATGACGGCGGTATACTCGGGTAACGATATTTTTTGTTGCCGGAATTCCTTAGACGACAATCCTTCTACTTTGATGAAAGGACGGAAGACAATGTTTACCCCGTATTTTTCGGCTATATCGAAATAGGGCGATTTCTCTGATGGTTGGGGTTGTGAAACCAGTATCTTCTTGATTTTCAAATCGGTAAAATTTATTGGTTAATGATAAAGTGCTTATAAAAGACCCCCCATTTTTCCTATGAGAAGAAGGGGTGCTATTTCCAGGGTGCAAAGGTACAAAATAAAGTAGAGCAAACATCTAAAATCTCGCAAAAAAAGTTTTACACCTTTGATTATAAAGAGTATGCGGGAGAGCAGATAGAGACAAGCCGATAAGAAGAGACAACTCTCTCCGATTTCGGGCAGGTAAGTCGATAAGAAGACGAAGGGGAAAAGACATATTCCCAGGAGAAGATTGATGATAATGTGCGTGTCGCACCATTCCCGACCTCGGGCATCGGTCGAGAAAACAGTGGCCAATAGCAGGAAAATACCTTGTTGCAGCAGAAAATAGAATGCTGCCGGGAGAGCCAGTAACAGAGCGTTCGCGGCATATCCTCCCGGGAAGGGGAGGGGGAGGTTGTAAATGAAAAAGGCGATGATGCCCAGTGCACCTTCGGTTACAAACGTATAAGAGAGGAACAGGTTACGTATGTGGGCGTTGATACCGATGAGGTGTTTGGTACGGTTTCCCTCCCGATGATGTTCGGAATCCCCGTCGGTCTGCCAAGAGAAGATTTTCTTGCGATAGCGTATGAAAAGGACAAATAGAATGAGCCCTGCTAAGAGCAGGGAAAAGAAACTTCCGTCGCGGAACGGTGCGTTTTCAGGGCGTTGGCGACTCGGCAGACCTTCCCGTATCTCGACAATTGGAATATATACGTCCGGGAGAAGATGTTGGGCTGCTGTCGTATCGGTTGCAATTGGGGTCGAATCTGTCGATAAGAACGTTATCCCTACTTCTTGTATTGTATCGGTATCGGCTTGTAGAGAGTGTGGTTTCGGGCTTACGGTATCTGTTTGTTCGATATTGCCCGGTTTTACGGTCATGACGATCGTGTCGTGTCGTGATAACTTCTCTTGTATTGTTGTTGTGGTATCGTCTGCAACTTTCTCGGATAGCTTTTGTGTGGATTCGTCGGCCCGGAGTATCGAATCCGTTCTCGTTTGAGCCTGAATATCGGGAAAGGATTGTTCGGGAACTGTTGCCGTATCGGTCGACAGCAGATATGATGAGTCCCCGGCGGCTTGTCGGATTGTATCGGAGATTACAGGAATTGGCTGTTGCTCCGGAACAAGAGTGTCGTTTGCGGGGAAGGCAGGAACTTGTTCCGGTAATTGTGTGTGGCGTATCGTCGTGTCGCTTTGCTCGATTATCGGAATAGTTGTCGTAGTATCTGCCGGGAGTTGCGTTGTATCTTGTTTTTCGAGTTGATGAGAGATGAACGGTTTTGACTCGATGCTGTCGGACGGTATTGTCATATCGGGAGCGGAGACGCTGTCGGGTATCTCGGGGCGAGGGCGATATGGCAAGTCGTAGAGGAGCATTACATCATCATCTATATAACGGCGAACATAGTTTCCCGTCCCATTCGGGTGCGGAATATAGTGTATCTATGGCCTCTTGCGGTGTTTTGGCGGCACACCACATGTCCCGGTGTTCGGGGCGCATGAAGTATTCGTCGGTTGCCCGGTCGAGCATTTCTATCAATGGGTCGTAATATCCGTCGGTGTTGAGTATTATAATGGGGTTGAGGTACAGACCCAACTGTTTCCATGTAATGATTTCGAGTAATTCTTCAAATGTACCGCAGCCTCCCGGCAAAGCGATGACGGCGTCGGACAAGGCGGCCATGCGTTGTTTGCGACTGTGTATATCGGGAGTAATGATCAAATCTTTCAAAGCCGGGTGATTCCAACCGTTGTCGTACATGAATTGCGGAATAACGCCTGTGATTTCTCCACCTTCCTGCATGACGGCATCGGCCAGTGTTCCCATCAATCCTTGTCCGCCTGCACCATATACGCATCGTATGTGTTTACGGGCGAGCAATTGTCCCAATTCCTGTGCTGCCTCGAAATAGGCGGGTGCGACACGGGAACTTGAAGCGCAATAGATACAGACCGAACGAATCTTTCTCATGGGAACGGGGCGAGGCGGTTATACGTTGAAACGGAAGTGCATGATATCGCCGTCTTGCACGATATAGTCTTTCCCTTCGATATTTATCTTTCCGGCTTCACGGCAGGCGGCTTCTGAACCTAACGCGATATAGTCGTCGTATTTGATGACTTCGGCACGGATAAAACCTTTCTCAAAATCGGTATGGATAATCCCTGCGCATTGGGGGGCTTTGCTGCCTTTGAGGTAAGTCCATGCCCGTACTTCGGGTTCTCCGGCGGTGAAGTAGGTTTCGAGGTTGAGCAATTTATAGGCCGAACGTATGAGGCGCGATACGCCCGATTCTTCGAGGCCTATCTCGTTGAGAAACATCTGCCGCTCTTCGTAGGTTTCGAATTCGGCTATTTCCGATTCTATTTTGGCAGCGACTATGAGAATCTCTGCGTTTTCGTCTTTTACGGCTTCCCGCACTTTTTCGACGTAGGCATTTCCATTGACTGCACTGGCCTCATCGACGTTGCAGACGTACATGACCGGCTTGTTGGTGAGCAGGAAAAGATCGTGGGCGATTTTCTGTTCGTCTTTGGTCTCGAATGTTACCGTGCGTGCGGCTTTTCCCTGTTCGAGGGCCTCTTTATAGCGGCTCAATACCTCGTAGGCCAGTTTGGCTGCTTTGTCGCCGCCGGTCTGTGCTTGTTTCTGTACCCGGCTTATGCGGCTTTCGATGGTTTCGAGGTCTTTGAGTTGCAGTTCGTAGTCGATGATTTCTTTGTCCCGCACGGGGTCGACCGAGCCGTCGACATGCGTAATATTGTCGTCGTCGAAACATCGCAAAACGTGCAGTATGGCATCGGTCTCGCGTATGTTGGCGAGAAATTTATTGCCGAGGCCTTCTCCTTGACTGGCACCCTTTACCAGCCCGGCTATATCGACGATTTCGACCGTCGTGGGGACGATGCGTTGCGGGTGTACCAACTCGGCCAATTTATTGAGCCGGTCGTCGGGTACGGTGATAACACCCACATTGGGTTCGATGGTACAAAAGGGGAAGTTTGCCGATTGCGCTTTGGCGTTGGACAAACAGTTGAAAAGCGTCGATTTACCCACGTTGGGCAGGCCGACTATACCGCATTGTAATGCCATTCTATTTCGTTTTTTTATTTTCTGACCGCAAAAGTACAAAAAAACGTCGAACTATCCTATTGCCCAAATCTTTCGGGTTCTAAATCTTTTTTGTCTTTTAGCGGTTTATAGAATGGTCTCTCTTGCTTTTTAGAGCGTGTGGATACCCCCGGAGAAAGTCGTGTAAGAAAATATTTGTATCTTTGGAGAAGTGAGGGAGATTATTTGTTGTGGTCTCGGGTATCGCTATTGTTATTGTCGGAGTTAAAATTTAATGTATATGGAGAATTTGGAGTATATAGAAGATAAGTCGTATCGGGTAGCCGAACCGTTGCTGCAAGGAATAAAAGATATGTTGAAAAGTCTGGGTATGGATTCCGGGCACGTAGACCGATGGGAAAGCCTCATTTATCTGGTGTTGATATTGTTGCTTTCTCTCGTTATTACTTGGTTGCTGCGTATCGTGTTGCACCGTGTTTTTGTGCGGCTGTCGCGGCATACGCGCAACAAAACATTGCAGATCATGATAAAACGTCGCCTTTTTTCGAGTGTCGCTTATATCTTTTTCCCGCTTATCGTATTGGCTTTTCTGCCGTGGGTATATGGAGATGCACCTCACTTGATAAGGTGGATAGAGCGGATATGCAGTATTGTATTTGTCGGTGTGTTTTGGTTTTATATCAATCGCACGATCGATACGTTCTGGCATATATTTTCTCAGCGCGATGAGTGGCGCGACCGTCCGTTGAAAGGTATCGTACAGCTGCTTAAAGGGATATTTATAGGTGTTGCCGTTATTCTGATTGCGGCGATAATCGCCGGGGTATCTCCTCTGAAACTTATAACGGGGTTGGGGGCTTTTGCTGCCGTTTTGATGTTGGTTTTCAAAGATTCCATTCTCGGCTTTGTGGCCGGATTCCAGTTGGCCGAGAACGACCTTGTGCGTCGGGGCGACTGGATTGTTTTGCCGGGAGGCATGGTAAACGGAGTGGTGGAGGATATAACGCTCGATACGGTAAAGGTCCGCAACTTCGATCATACGCTTATTTCATTGCCTCCCTATACATTGGTCTCTTCGACGATGCAGAATTGGAGGGGAATGACCGAGAGCGGAGGTCGTCGTATAAAACGGGCTTTCCTTATCGAGAATGATTCGGTTCCGTCTTGTTCCGACGAAAAACTCGAAGCTTATGCCGACCTGCCGTATATGAAGGATTACATTGCCGCGAAGAAGAAGCAGCGCGAAGAGGGTCGTGTAGAGAATACCCACAACTCCGAAGGGCTTGCAAACGGAACTATCGACACGAACTTGGGCCTTTTCCGAGCCTATGTCAATATGTATCTATTGCATCATCCGTCGATTACCTCCCAATTCGAAGTGATGGCTCGTTTGCTTGAACCTACGGAAAATGGTACGCCTTTTGAAATATACTGTTTTACAACGGTTACGGCGTGGGTCGACTTCGAGTCGGTACAGAGCGAAATCGTCGAGCATATTCTCGTTGCGGCCTCTCGTTTCGACTTGCGTATTTACCAGAATGCTTCGGGCTATGATTATGTGTTGCAGGCCGAAATTTCGTCGGGAAGGCAGATTCCGTCATAAGAAAAAGGGGCATAACGGAAATGCTTCCGCCTAAGAAAGCCTTACGGATAATTTTGCCGACGTACACGCATAAAATGTCGTGTTTCCGGTGTCTTGCGGGTGATATGATTAGTGCGCTTCGAGCCAATTGGAGCCTGTCCCGGTATCGGCGATAAGAGGTACGCGCAAAACGGCAGCCTGCTCCATCTCTTCTTTCACGATGCGGGTTACGACATCAATTTCATTGATGGGGACTGAGAAGTTTAGCTCATCGTGTACCTGCAAGATCATTTTAGCTTGTAATCCCTCTTTTTCGAAACGCTCGAAAATGCGCACCATAGCGATTTTTATAATATCGGCGGCACTGCCTTGTATAGGAGCGTTTATGGCGTTTCGTTCGGCATAGCCGCGTACAACGCTGTTGTGCGAATTGATGTCGGGTAACATGCGTTTACGTCCGTTCAAAGTCTCGACATACCCTTTTTGCCGGGCCGTTTCAATACTTTGTTCCATATAGGCTTTTACTTGGGGAAAGGTTTCGAAATAACCGTCTATGAGTTGTTTGGCCTCACTGCGGGGAATATTCAGCCGTTCGGCCAGACCGAAAGTAGATATGCCGTAGATAATGCCGAAATTGGCGGTTTTTGCTTTACGTCGCATCTCTTTGCTTACCTCATCGATGTTTACCTTGTATATTTTTGCGGCTGTGGCGGCGTGTATATCCTGTCCCGAGACAAAGGCCTCGGTCATGGCAGGGTCGCCGCTGAGGTGGGCCATGATGCGCAGTTCGATTTGCGAGTAGTCGGCCGAGAAAAACAACTCCCCCTCTTCGGGAATAAAAGCTCGGCGTATTTCCCGACCTTCGTTATCGCGTATGGGGATATTCTGCAAGTTGGGGTTACTCGAACTGAGTCGTCCCGTTGCAGTAATGGTCTGGTTGAAAGAGGTGTGTATTTTCCCGGTAGAGGGGTTGATGAGTTCGGGCAAGGCATCGATATAGGTGCTGAGCAGTTTGCGCAGGCCTCTGTATTCGAGTATCTTGTCGACTATGGGGTGTCGGTAGCGCAACTTTTCGAGAACTTCTTCGGTTGTAGAATACTGTCCGGTTTTTGTTTTGCGGGCTTTTTCATCTATTTTCAACCGTTCGAAGAGAATTTCGCCGACTTGTCGCGCCGAACTGATATTGAACGGTACACCTGCCAATGTATATATCTCTTGTTCTGTACCGGCAAGTTTCTCGGTAAGAATGGCCGACGATCGGCGTAATGCTTCTGTATCGATGCGAACGCCGCCGATTTCCATTTCGGCCAATACTCTGACAAGCGGCATTTCGATGGTGTAGAAAAGTGTTTCCAGCCCCTCTTTTTTGAGCTCCTGCTCGAATCGTTTTTTCAGTTGCAGAGTAATATCGGCATCTTCGGCGGCGTAAGGGCATACGCTTTCGGGAGATACGTCGCGCATGGAACGCTGTCCTTTTCCTTTCGGCCCGATGAGCTCTTCGATATGAATGGTTTTGTAGCCGAGATATATCTCGGCAAGGTAATCCATGTTGTGTCGTTGCTCGGGTTGTAACAGATAATGGGCAACCATCGTGTCGAAGAAACGACCTGCCGGTTGCAGACCGTAACGTCGCATCATGATGTAATCGTATTTGATGTTTTGACCGATTTTGAGAGATAAAGGGTTTTCTAACGCTTGTTTAAATATTTTGACAATCGAGTCCGCTTTTTCTTTTTGGGCCGGAACAGGTATATAATAGGCCTCATTTTCTTGTAAAGAGAACGACATTCCGACCAATTCGGCTGTCATAGGCTCTACTCCGGTGGTTTCTGTGTCAAATGCAAAAAAATCACAGCCTTCCAATTTGCGGGCTAAATCTTGTATATCTTTTTCGTTTTCAACAAGTTTGTAATTGTGTGGGGTGGAGTTTATGTCTCGGAGAGTCGCATATTTTTCTTCGCCCGTCCCTTCGGTCGGAAATATATCAAAGAGCGAGCCTTGAACAGGCTTGTTTTCGATCACGGGTGTCGATGTGCTTTTCCCGAATATTCTTTCGGTCAAATTCCGAAATTCAAGTTCTTCGAAAATTTTGCGTAAAGCGGTTTCGTTCATCGGTGAGCGTCGTAGAGCTTCTTCGTCGAACGAGACGGGAACATCGATTTTTATCGTGGCAAGGAATTTGGAAAATCGTATTTCCTCGACATGGGTTTCTATTTTTGTTTTGGTAGCCCCTTTAAGGTTGTCGGTGTGGTCGAGGAGATTTTCTATCGAGCCGAATTCTTGTACCAGTTTGACGGCCGTTTTTTCTCCTATGCCGGGACAACCGGGAATATTGTCCGACGAGTCGCCCATGAGACCTAAGATGTCGATGACTTGTTCGGGTCGTTCTATGCCGTATTTGTTTTTGATTTCGTCGACGCCCCGTATTTCGAAATTGCTGTTTCCGAACTGCGGACGATAAATAAAAATGTGTGGGGAGACAAGTTGGCCGTAATCTTTGTCGGGAGTCATCATGTAGGTATCGAATCCGGCTTTTTCGGCTTCTTTGGCGAGTGTTCCTATTACATCATCGGCTTCATATCCTGCGACTTCTATAATGGGTATATTATAGGCTCGAATGATCTCTTTGATAATGGGTACCGACTGGCGGATTACTTCGGGCGTTTCTTCCCGCTGCGCTTTGTATTTCTCATAGGCTTCATGTCGGAAAGTCGGACCGGCAGGATCGAATCCGACGGCGATGTGCGACGGGTTCTCTTTACGGAGGACTTCTTCGAGTGTATTGACAAAACCGAAGATGGCCGATGTGTTTACCCCTTTGGAGTTGATACGCGGATTTTTGATGAAACCGTAATAAGCCCGGTAGATGAGGGCGTAAGCATCGAGTAGAAAAAGTCGTTTATCGGACATGTCGAGAGATGTTAGTTCTAAAAATAGGAGATACGGAATCCCTGTTTCGGAAATATTCCGAGGTAAATTTACGATAATTCTGCCAAATCTTTTTGTTTTATTTATAGTTTTACCCGATAAAGCTATTGCTTGACATAAAAAATGAGTGTGTTCGTTTTATTCTGCTCTCGGTTTGCATTATCTTTGCACCTACTAAAAAATCACCGATGGATATATTGTCGAAGATTAAACAGCCCATAGAAGGCGAGTTGATACGGTTGAACGAAGTTATTGTGCAGATACTTTCTTCGACAAGTCCTTTACTATCTTGTATCGTAGACCATTATCTTTCGATGAAAGGTAAGCAGATAAGACCTATCCTCGTTTTGCTTACGGCTCGTCTTGTCGGTGATATAAAGCCCGAAACGATATATGGAGCGGCAGCTGTGGAATTGTTGCACAATGCTACGCTCATACACGATGATGTTGTAGATGAGTCGAAACTTCGCAGAGGTAAAACGACGATAAACGGTATATGGGATAATCGCATTGCGGTGCTTGCAGGAGATTATTTCGTATCCAGTGCTTTGCAGGCGGCTCTTCCGACCCGTTCGATTCGGGTGATGGAAGTTTTGGGAACGTTGGGTCGTACACTGGCTTGCGGAGAGATGGATCAGATCGAGGTTTCTCATGGAGAAATTATCGATGAAAAGGCCTATTTCAATGTGATACGCCAAAAGACAGCATCTCTTTTTATTGCTTGTATGCATATAGGAGCCCTAACATCGGGTATGTCGCCCGAACAGACATCGGCGGTAAAAGGGTTTGGAGAACGGTTGGGACTTTGTTTTCAGATAAAGGACGATATTTTCGATTATTTCGCAGCCGGTGAGATAGGAAAACCGACACGCAGCGACTTGTCCGAGGGAAAAGTAACCTTACCTTTGATATATGCCCTTACGCATACTGAGGGTTCCCGGTGTGCAGAAATGAAAAGTTTGGTGGCGAAACCGGAACTTTCGGAAGATGAAATTTCGCGTTTAGTTGCATTTGCAGTGGAAAATGGGCCTCACCTGCACCCGCCTTCCCGCGATCTGGGTCAATTAAGCAAAGAAAGGAGACAGAGCGAATCGGTTTTGTCTCCTTTTTTCAAAAATATCGCAAATCCTCTTGCAAAATCAAATTTCTCTGTTACAATACAATTAGTTCCAAACGTACCAAACATTTGAAATAACTTTTTATCAAAGGAGAAGATATTATGCCGCTCGTAACATCTACTGAAATGTTCAAAAAAGCCTATGACGGCGGATACGCCATCGGCGCGTTCAACGTCAACAACATGGAGATCGTGCAGGGCATCACCGAGGCCTGCCAGGAGGAGCACGCTCCCGTGATCCTGCAGGTCAGCAAGGGCGCCCGCGCCTACGCGAACCACACCTACCTCGTCAAGCTCGTGGAAGCTGCTGTCGAGTGCTGCCCCGATATCCCCATCGTGCTGCACCTTGACCACGGCCCGGACTTCGAGACCTGCAAGTCCTGCATCGACGGCGGCTTCACCTCCGTTATGATCGACGCCTCCTCCAAGCCCTTTG
>OIGD01003100.1_pt1 | contig 11714 bp, 11 predicted proteins | sample 1582211 | NCBI WGS metagenome assembly OIGD01 (sample SAMN04414078, study PRJEB24778) | human gut metagenome | material: faecal | host: Homo sapiens
ATAAATATAAGGAAAATAAAACATGGGCTATGTAAATGAAATAAACGATAATAATTTTGAAAATGAAGTTATCAAATCACAGAATATTTCTGTAGTTGATTTCTGGGCACCGTGGTGTGGACCTTGCAGAAAAATGAGTGCTGTTATTGACGAAGTTGCTAGTGAATTTGAAGGTAAGATAAATGTTTTTAAAATTAACACTTATGAAAACTTAAAGTCAGCGAAAGAATATTCAATATCAGGACTTCCAAGCATACTTATTTTTAAAGACGGAAAAGCTATCGAAAGATTGGTTGGGTTAATGCCCAAAAATACACTCGCCAATAATATAAAGAAATATTTAGATTAAAATAAATCAATCAAAAAACTTATATTTAAAAAGAGTAAAAATAGCATGGAAGCCATCTTTCCATGTTATTTTTTTACCTTCAATAGCCTTACGACCGCAATAAGATATGGGAAGTTCTTTAATTTTTATTCCTTTTTTTAATATTTTAGCTGTTATTTCAGGTTCAAATTCAAAACGTTTTGATTTTATATTTAAATCCTTTATAACTTCATGATCAAAAGCTTTATAACAAGTTTCCATATCAGTTAATTTTGTATTAAATAAAATATTTGTAATAAATGTCAAAAAAATGTTGCCAAGCTTATGTGATAAACTAAATCCTTCTGAATTTTCAATATTCAAAAATCTTGAACCATAAACCACCTGCGCCTCACCATTTATTATAAGCTTAATTAGATTTAGATAATCTTTAGGATGATACTCTAGATCAGCATCTTGTATAACAACAAGTTCGCCAGTTACATTTTTTAACCCGGTAACAATAGCAGCACCTTTGCCCTGGTTGACATCGTGATGAAATATTTTATAATCTTGTTTTAAGTTTGCTAAAAGATTAAAGGTACCATCATTTGAAGCATCATTTACTATTATAATTTCTTTTTCTAAATTGCAAAAATTTGTTTCTTCAACGCGTTTCAATGATTCCTCCAAATGGTTTATTTCGTTAAAAACCGGAATTATAATGCTTATTTTTTTTATTTTATTCAAAATATTCTCCTTAAAACTATGAAACTTTAGCAATGATATTGTTATATAATAAAATTATAGTATAATATAGATATAATTGTATGTGTTATTTGGTGGAAATTTGAAAAATAAGATATTTAAAACAGCATTATTATTAACATTTATAACGGGTATGTTTAGCCCGAAAGTTTATGCTGCCAATTTTTCATCTAATGTTTTCGAAACCGACAAGCTTGTGGACTTCATTACATTATCTTCATTCATAAATTATAATGCTGATACAAATAATGATTATGCTTCCAATAAAGATGCTATTGAAGAATTTAAAACTGCGTGCCAAAAATTTTCACAATCAAATGTCAAAACAGCATATAGGGAATTTAATAAACTTATTCATTCACATGACAATAATGATTTTCTATATTTTAACCTTGCATACGAGTTTGCGCAAATGGGATTTTTTAGTCTTGCGCAGAATTGTATAGTCCAAATTGATGATAGGCAGATATGGATAAATCAGATAGAAAATTTGAAAAATTGCTATTTCCCATGCATAACAATGTCACTGGATGAGGAAATTTATCTTGCAGAATTATATTCTGACATTAATTATAATAATTATTGCGAAGAATCTCTTGATGAACTGTCTAAAAATCAAAAACTGCTTAAAAAACTTGATTATGCAAATTATATTATGGCTCTTGCATACTATAAAAACAACAATTATTCAAAAGCATTAACATATATAAATAAAGCAATAGGTTTTGATAATTCAAATTTGCATTATCTTGCTTTTAAGGCGCAAATTCTATCTGACGATAAAAAATATAAAGAAAGCCTAAATATTGTTAATGAACTTTTGGATAAAAATTTGACTTTGATTAAATTTAATGATTCATTAAATCAACTTAGAGAGTATAATTTAGCAAAATCTAACCGTAATAAATATAATTCAATGTATTATCTTGCCAATTATCATTTTTTAAAAAATGATAGTCAAAAAGCACTTCGTGAACTAAATTACATTGTGTCAAAGAAAAAAAAGTACTATAAAGCATATACTCTAATGGGGCTTATACACTTCAAAACTGGTAATATTGAAAAAGCAAAAGAAAATCTTGAGCGTTCTTATTTGATTAATAAAAGATATGTACCAACACTTGTTGGTTTGGGGCATGTATTTTATATGATACGTGATTATTCAAAAGCAAATATTTTTTATAAAAATGCAATAAAACAGGATAAAAAATGCTATCAGGCATATTTAGGCTTAAGTGTTATTGCTCTTGAAAATAAAAATATCCAAAGTGCCTCTGATTATATTCAAGAAGCAGCAAATATAAAAAGTCAGCATTATATTGTCAATTATATTTATTCCATGATTGATAAAGACAGAGAAGAACAATATTTAAAAAGCGCATTGTCTTTAAATCCGCTTTTTGTCAAGGGATGGTTAAATCTTGCAAAATTAAAATTTGACAATAATCTTCCCGAATTGGCCCAGGAGTATCTTTATCCTGTCAAACTTATATCTCCTAATAATGAAGATTATAAAGAGCTTTTGAATACGTTTAATGCTGATAAAACTATAAACCAACTTTAATTTTAATTATCTTGCAAGACTTGAGTCAAATCCGAATTTCAAACAAAATTCTTCTATATTGTTTTTATTTAAGTCATATTCACAGTTACCTTTTAAATAACTTGTCCAGATTTCATTAGCTTCATTTTGGGTTAAATTTGTTATATCAATTTCTTTAAGCTGATTATCTGTGTTTTCGGAACTAATCACATCAGCAGGTTGTTTTTCCATTTTTGTTTCTGTTGTTATTGTTTTTGCTGGTGGTGTGTCTTTAGCTGGTGTTGTTGTTGACTCATCTTGTATTAAAACTGCCAAATCTCCTGCTTCAACTGACACTTCAGAAGACTCTGCTGCAATTGTTTCTTCCTCTCCTTTTAATTCGGCAAGTTCAAGTTTTAGTTCTTCAAGTTCATTTTGCATTGCTGCAAAATCCTCTGCTGATATTTGCACATTTTCATCAACTTCACCATCTTTGTCTTGGGTTTCATATTTTTCTTTAAAAGTGTCCACAAGAAGTTTTGTTGTTAGACCAACAATTGAGCCTGTAGCAAAAAGATTTATTCCAGTAATAAATTTTGCTATATTGTTAATATTCATAAAAACTCCTTTATTTTTCTTATGATATTTTAATAAAGGAATTTTTTTTTGTTATATTTCAGTCTTATCAAAAAAATTTACAAAAATTAATAGAATTTTAATTTAAGAACAAACCTTCAAAACAGCGGTAATAGAGGAAAAAGGCAAAGAATATAAGGATAATACCGCTTATTTTTACTAATATCTCAGAATATTTTGCACTGCTTTTTAAATTTGTTATAAATGATGTAAAAAGTCCTGCAAGAATCACAATAACACCTTGACCAAGGGCAAATAAAAGAAGCATAAGGGATGCTTGTGCAATATTTTTGCTAAGTGAGGCTGTTGCCATTATTGCTGCCAGAATAGGTGTTGAACACGGCGAGGCCGCAAGTGCAAAAACCATCCCTAAAATAAGCGGGAATAATAATCCCCATTTGCTTTCATTTGATGGAAGTTGTTTTATTATAGAGGGATAATTTATGTCCAATATTCCGGCTAAACTTAAGCCAAATATTAATATTAAACTTGCTAAAAACAATACAAAATAAGTTGGCGCTATTGAGGCAAAAATATGACCTGTTAATGCGCATATTATCCCGATAATTGTTAATGTAACAGATAACCCAAGAACAAAAAGCAGCATATGTATAAATGTTACAGTTTTATTATGCTGATTCCCAGTTACATAAGCTACGATTATAGGCAATATGCCTAGACTACACGGTGATATTGATGCAACAACACCACCTAAAAATGATATTAAATAAACAAGAATTGTGAAGTTTGAATTGTTAAGGCTATTATTAAAAATGTTAAGCAAATGTTCCATATATTTATCAAAATCCCATAAATTTATATTTTAAAATTATTTTGTTATTTAATTTCATTTAAATATAATCTTAGATTATTTTCAGAAACTAAACCTTCAGTTTTTCTAACTTCTTTACCTTCTTTATTTATATAAATAACAGTTGGAACTACATTAACTTTATATTTACGTATTAGGTTCTGGGTTTGTTTATCTGTTTGTTGTGCATCTATATTAACGAATTTTATATAACTATCGTAATCTGGCGTAACTTCGTTAAACAATTTTCCCATTTCAATACAATCTTTGCACATTTTAGATGAAAATTTAATAACTTGTGGCATATTTTCTCCAACTTGAGCAACTGCCTGGTTCTCAACTTGTTTATCCATATTTAATTTTAAACCGCCATATATTAACATTGGCAATATTAAAATAGCTAAAATTATTACAATATTTTTTTTCATTATCTTCTCCTTTTTATCTAACGGGCTACCGCCCCTCATCCTTCTATTTACATCCGCCAACATGGGATGACTTTTGTTTTATTTTTGCGTTGAAGTTCAATTTATGTTTTTTTCTTCACTTTTTTTGTTTTAGGTTTTATCTAACTAGCTGCGGATTCGACGTTGGCTTTGCCTGATTGTGAGGAACCTAACGCAGTGTTGCAATTGTTAAATTGCGAAACATAGTTGCAACGGTTCCGAACCCGACGTAATCCAAGACAGGCCCATCAATTACTGTTTACATCCGCCAATGTGGATTGATTTTACATTTTTATCATAGCAAAATCATAAAGATAAACAATTGCTCATTTAGATAGTATCCTTTGTTCTAATTATAAAGTTATTCAACGCCTCCTCCATATCATTAGCATCTGAGAGCATAGTTTCGCTTTTTTTTGTTTTTTCTATAATATTCGATGGCTCCTTAAGACTTTTAATATTCTTAATAATTCTTAAAATGCAATACAAAGCAAAACCAGAAAATAAAACACACGCCATGCCTTTAGTTAACTTTCTGAATATATAGTTAGTTTCCGTCTGTTTTTTTATTATGGTATTTTCTTTTACTTCTGCATAAACAAATGTATTTATGCTAATGAATAAAATAAATACGGTTATTATTAATTTCTTCATTACTTAGCCCTCAACCAGTTGTGAAGAAGCCTGTTCTTTTTTTGTTTTTCTTGGTTTACGTGTTTTTTTAGGTTTAGTAGTTGTTTCATTCTCATTTAGCGAAATTTCATTCTGTTGAATTATTTCTTCTTTAGGCTCTTCCTGATTTTTTGATTCTGTTTCTTTAACTTTAACCTTTTCAATTTTAGATTTTTTTACTGAACGTCCTTTTGTCGTTTTTTTATTTTCTGTTGTTTTTAATTCTTTAGTTTCTTCCTGGTTTTCAATATTGTTAACTGCCGATGGTATTATTTCCATTGCTAAAACATTTGTTCCGCTTATCTGTTTTAATTCGTTGTTCTGTTCGGTTATTAGAATTTCATTATTTTGTTCACTTAGCGGTTCTTGTTTTAATATATTTTCTTTATTACGTTTATTATTTTTGCTGTTGTTTTTATTTTGGTTATTCTTGGGGAATTTAACACGTGAGAATTTTGATTGATACGGATTGTCTGCTGCATTTGAAGAAGGGTCAGCAAATTTCATCTCCTTTAATACATGTCCTGAACCGCCGCAGTTTGAACATTTATTTGTAAACATTTCAAGCAAAGATTGACCTTGACGATGACGAGTTAATTCAACAAGACCAAAATCAGATAGTTGTCCGACTTGAGGCTTTGCTTTGTCATTTTGAAGCACGAGTTCAAGCTCTTCAAGTATTTTCACTTTATCTGAACGGCTTGTCATATCAATAAAGTCTACAACAATTATCCCACCAATATTGCGCAGTTTTAACTGTCGGGCTATTTCATGAATCGATTCAATATTTGTTTTAAAAATAGTTTCATCTTGAGTAGCCGATGATGTAAATTTACCACTATTAACATCTATTACAGTTAATGCTTCCGTTGTCTGTATAAATAAATAACCGCCTGATTTCAAATTGACTTTTGTTTGAAGTGCTGCTTTTATCTCTTTGTCTATACCTTTATTTATAAGCAAAGGTTCCTTGCCTTTATATTGTGTAATTTTGATATTTTTATCCATATTCCAGGTTTGAAGAAGTTGATTTGCCCTGCTTTGTGCAAAAGAGGTATCTACAATAATTTCATCAACATCTTCCGTGCAAACTTCACGAATAACACGATAAAGCAAATCTTGGTCACGATATAATAGGGATGGCGCATCATTGTGCTCAGCCGCAATAATAATATCATTCCATTTTTCAAGAAGGATATTTAAATCATCTTGAATATCAGTTTCAGTCTGGTCCTGAGCTTCAGTTCTAATTATAACTCCAACACCTACGGGTTTCATCAAACTTACAATGGACTTAAGTCTTGCTCGTTCTTGTGAAGATTCAATTTTTTTGCTAACATTAACACCTGTTTCAAATGGCATAAGCACCAAAAAACGCCCAGGCAAACTTATTGATGTTGTAACACGTGGTCCTTTATGACCTGTTGGCTCTTTTACTACCTGAACCATTATTTTTGCATTTGGTGATGTTTTTTCTTTTAACGTTCCTTTACCTATTATATCTTCGGCATGTAGAAATCCCATTTTGCCTATACCTACATCTACAAAGGCTGCATCGATACTTGGAAGTATGTTTTCAACTTTTGATAAAAATACATCATTTAATAAAACATCACCTTTATGTACGAAAAATTCACTTACTTTTTTGTTTTCAATAACACAGGCGATGTTATCGCGCTCAGCTATTATTATTGTTTTTGTCATAAAAATATTCCTTTTTTAAACTTATATTAATACTTCTTTTAAATTTTTATCATAAAATTTTGTTCTTTTTATTTTAAATATATAATTTTCTAAATTAGCTTGCTCAATAAGAACATCACAACGAATATTTGGTATATCACTTTGGTTTGTTCCTGTTTTTAATGTAATATAAAGTTTGTCATTAAATATTTTTGCTTCCTTTAATGATTTTGCAACTTTTATATTTTGGCTTGTTTTTTTCTTTTTATTTTCTTTTTTTATCTCAAAATTTTCATCTAAAATACGTTCTTTTATTGTATTTAAAATGTTTATTTTATTTTCATTTGATATCAATTCAACTTCATAATGCGCCCATTCAATTGTTTTATCAAGTGAAACTGGCTTTTCGTCATATATTTTTATACTGTCTATAATAAGATTCTGATTCGCATTTTTTGAAAGCAAATTTTTAATATTAGTCTCTTTTATATCATCAAAAATACAAAAATCAAAAAATTCGCAATCACTTTCCATAAACAATCCAAGTGCTGACGAAAACGAAATTTTAGGCGTAGGATTATATCCGTTTGTATAATCCATTTTAAAAGCGCATCGATTGAGCATTTTTATTATTATATTTTGCATATCAAGATGAGATAAGTATTTTAGATCGCCTGATTTTTTGTATTTCACCCGTACTGTTTTTGATTTTTTGTCTAGATTTTCATTAGGTTTTGTTTTTTTGCTTTTATATTGTAATTTTTGTGCAAGCTGTTTTTTTACTTTTAAATTTGAACAAACACCGCAATTTATACAACCACTTTCACATGGTTTAATGTTTTGCTCAAGTTCGACAGCTAGTTTATATTGTTCTTTAAACCAATTATCGTTAATTCCACAGCTTATAAAATCCCATGGCAATTTTTCATTTAAGCTATATTTTTTCGTTGCAAGTTCACTTAGTTTGAAGCCTGAAAGTTCGTTAATAAGCTCATAATCAATATTTTCTTCCCAGGATATTAAATATTGTCCATTTTTGTACATTTTATAGACTAATTCACACAATGAACTATCGCCGCGAGAAAAACAAGTTTCAAGTTGAGAAACTTTTTTACTATGATAATTAAGCTTTACCCCTTTTATCTTTGAAATAAGATTTTTTAAATAAGATATTTTTTCATCAATTGTATTAAAGTCATTTTGAGAAGCATACTGAAACGGAGTAAAAGGTTTTGGCACAAATATTGATAATGAAATAGTTATTTTAAGCGGGTTTTTAATATTATACTCACTTCTTATCTTTTTTGCTTCATCAATAATAAACTTTAATAAATTGGCCATTTCATTTAAATCTTCGTATGTTTCGGTTGGCAAACCTATCATAAAATAAAACTTGAAGCTGTCAAAATTTTCTTTGTAGCATTTTAAAACAGTATCAACAATTTGATCTTTAGTTAAGTTTTTATTGATAACACGTCTTAATCTTTCACTTCCAGCTTCAGGGGCAAGTGTAATAGTTGTTTTACGTACTTTATTAATATTCTTTGCTATATCCACTGAAAATTTGTCGATACGCTGGGATGGAAGTGAAATTGAAATGTGTCTTTTTTCTAAAATTTCATTAAGATTCTCAAGCACAGCCTCAATATTTTGATAATCATTTGAACTTAATGATAAAAGTGAAACTTCATCATACCCAGTATTTTTAATACATTCACAAACAAGATATCTGACATCATCAACTTCACGTTCTCGAATTGGTAAGTTAGTATGTCCTGCTTGACAAAAACGACACATTCTTCCACAACCGCGACGAATTTCGACTATTGCACGGTCGTGAATGCTTTTTGAATTCGGTACTATCAAGTTTATTGGCGCATTATCATTTCTTATTTCACTTACCCGTTTATTAACTTTTTTTGTTTTGTCAGTATATTTCGGCGAGTATACGCCTTCTATTTTACTTAATGCTTCTATGATTTCATCACGTGTTTTATTTTCTTCTTTTAGTTTGGAATATAAATTAAATACTTCAATATTAACATCTTCTCCATCACCTATCATAAATAAATCAATAAATTTTGACATAGGTTCAGGATTATAAGCACTAGGACCACCTGCTATTATAATTGGTGAATTATTATTACGATTATCATTAAATATTTCAATACCGCCAAGTTCAAGTATTTTTAATATAGTAGGATAGAAAAGTTCATATTGAAGTGAAAAACCAACTAAATCAAAATCTTTTAAAGGCTTTTTGCTTTCAATTGCGTATAGAAAACTGTTATATTTCTGAAGCTCCAGGATAAAATCTGTATTTGGCGCATAGGCTCTATCGCAGAAAATGTTTTCATTGCGGTTTATAAGCTCGTAAAGTAATTTAAGTCCAAAATTACTTGCACCGATTTCATAAACATCAGGAAAAACAAGAACTGTCTTTACTTTCGAATCATTAAAATCTTTTTTACTTATATTTAATTCATTGCCTATATATTGGTATGGTTTATTTACCTGTTTTAATATTTTATTTAACATCTATAAAATTTACAAAAACTCTTTTTCTTACTTTAATAAAGTAATAAATATTTTAATTATATTTTATCATTAAAATATTTATTTTTGCAAATTCTTTTTGTATAAAACCTAAACATTTATCCAGATTATTAAACTATACTTGGGCGTAAGTTTTCATATTCTTTAAACTTCACTATGCCAATAAATTGCTGGTCAAGATGGTCATTACATACAGGCAAAAAATTTATCCCGAAAAGCTTCATAACGTGAATAGCATCGCTTAAAAATGACGTTGGAAATGTAGTTATTTTTTTAAAATTACGTTCACTTAATATAGTTGAAATGGGCATTTCTCCTAATGATTTAACATTTTTTCTAAGTTCATTGCGTGAAATATTGCCCTGAATCTTTTTGTTTTTGTCGACAATAATTAAATTTGTGAGTTTGTATTTTTTTATTTTTTCAAAAGTTTCACGAATTGTATCTGTCTGGTAGGCAAATGCAGGTATATCTTCAATACAATCGCTGACAATTTTGTAATCTCGATACATTATTATCTCCTTTTTATTGCACTACATTTTATTTTTCTAAAGTATAATTTATATTTTGCTTAATTCATATCCTCTAAAAATGTTATATATTTTTTTGGAAATTGATTTAATGTCCAATTGGCTAAAAATTAAGACTATAAAAATTTGCCTCATAATTATACAGGTGGCATAATGTAGATAGTTAGAATTAGGAAATGTGTTTATGGTAAAAATTAGAAAAAAAATAGTTAATATTGCTTTAAGTGCTTTATTTATATGCAATATAGCGTATTGTGCGCCTGACAATATGGTTGAAAAAAATACTGTTTTGGATGGAGAAAAAAAACAGAGTCTTTATTTCTCTGATTTAAATGAAGAACAATTTGTACAACTAAAAAAAATGTATAAAAAGGTTACAGACGATGAAAAGATAATATATTCTGTTGAACTTTTATCTTCAACACCAGGTGAGTTTTCTCGTAACGCTATTCTTGGAAAGAATTTAACTGGCAAGCCTGTTAAAATAGAGTTCAGAAATCTTGGTGATATGTCTGCTAAACATGCTTCTTTTGACGCATTGGGATATAAACGTAAAGACAGACTTTATATATATATAAACAAAAAACACGAGGATGCCCCACCAAGTGCTTTGGCTGCCCTTCTTGCACATGAAGCCATACACCAGGATGAGTTTAATTCACTAAATGAAGAAACCTATGCCTGGACTTTAGAGGCTGTTGTCTGGCATCATCTTGCTAAAAAATTTCCTGAAGATGCTAAAAAAATGCATCCGCTTGTTAATCGTGAAAATACGCTAAAAATGTTGCTTGAAAAGGGAAATTATACGGATAAATATATCAGGAAAAGCGTGTATTCAAACCCAGGTTACAGCAACTTAAACAGTCGTTCTCCAGGCTTTGAAGATCCTGAAAATCTATAAAACTTAATACACAATTATTAAATATGAAGATACAAAAAGCCGATTATTACTATAATTCGGCTTTTGTAAATTTTTGTAACAAAATTTTAAAAAACTAGCAAAAAAAATTTTTATAAGTTTTATATAGATAAATAGCAAATATGCAATTTTTTTATGGTTATTATATTATTAGGAGAAGAGAATCGTGAAAGTAAGTAAAGTAGTTGTCCCTCTAATGCCTAAAGATGGATCAGCCAAGTCTGTTAAAAAACAAATAAGTTTTAAAGCAGAAACAGAAACCTATCTGAATGAGACACAAGGCGATACACTAATGCTTCAAGAAGAGAACAAGTCTAAAAAACAATTAAGCAAAGGTGCAATTGCGACGATAACTACCGGAGCCGTTTTGGGTGTAGTCGCAGTTGCAGTTCCATCGACTGCTGCTATATTAAGAAAGAACAAGTGGAAGGATGTTGATCTTAACAATAAAGAGCTTGGTGGTTTTAAAAAAGGCATGTGTAAACTGGGTGATTCAATTAATAACGGATTATCAAAATTGTTTGGTAAAGCAAAGGATCAAAAAGTTTCTGAAACTGCAAAAAATGCTGCACAGGTCCAAAATTCAACAAGCCAGACAGCATCAAATAATATGCCTTCGCTGACAATAGAAGATGTTAAAAACGTAGTTGATGAAGGAATGCAAAATATAACAAACAGCATACAAACTGTTTCAAGAGAAGAAATGAAACAGCTTGTGCAAGATGGTTTAAAGATAAGCATTGCAAAAGGAATAAGTAAAATAATATCAGTTATAACCGACAAAATTAATGAGGCTATTAATATTGCTAAAGACGATTTAGCTAAAGACAATCTTGAGCAAACTGGCAAAATTAATGAGGCTAT
>OIGD01003102.1_pt1 | contig 11700 bp, 9 predicted proteins | sample 1582211 | NCBI WGS metagenome assembly OIGD01 (sample SAMN04414078, study PRJEB24778) | human gut metagenome | material: faecal | host: Homo sapiens
TGCGCGGGCGTTTTTCATTCCACCAGTTTACCGCTCTGACGATTGTTTCTCCGGTTTTCCGGTCATGATAGAACGGGGAAGCCGGATTTGACCAGTGGCAGGCAAGATCATAGGCTCTGCCAAGCTGAGCAGAAAGCTCCCAGACGGACCGGTTTGTCCCTGCGTAATTGACATCGTGCCAGGTGCCGTCTTTCCGTTGCCCGGCAATCAGTTTCCGGATACGCTTTTCCGGCGGGAGCCGGGGTTCCCGGTGTTGCTGAGCCGCTGTATCATCAAGTCGTATTCATTTGCAACCGCGGAAAGGGTCGTCAGGAACAGAAGCAGAAAAATCCGGAAGCGTTTCATCGTTCACCTCGTGTTTATTGGGGAATGCCGAAATTATCAAGAAGGTAGGTGATGCGGTTGGCGGTCCGGGCATAACCTGTCTTGTCCAAAGAATCTACATGTCCGTCCAGAAACAGCGCGTTTCCCCGGTGGAGATGACGGAGCATTACGGCGGCGATATTGTCGCACAAGCCGGTCTGATAGAACATGTGATAATTGTGTCCCGCCCGTTCCGGATTGAGCTGCACCGTGCTGTAAATGAATCCGGTATCGGACAGAATAACGGTGCGGCCGGGGGCTTTTGCTTTGCTGACCGCATAGAATTTGTTGGAGCCGTCGACTCGCGCAAGGATGTTTCCGACTTCCGGCTGAATGGTACTCCAGTTCCCGCCGTACTGCAGTTCCGGCATTCCGTAAACCCTGAGCGTTTCTGCTTTCCGGGGAGCAGTGGAACAGCGGAGAATATTTTCATCATTCACATAGGTTACAGCTCCGGCGGTGACTTCTTCGCGGTTGCCGTTCTTGTACCGGTATCCGAGAAGCACGGAAGCCCATATTCCGGTCCCGCCGGGATAGGACTGGATCGTGCAGATATAATTACCGTTGTCATCCGCATACTGGGCCAGAGCAAGACCGCATTGTTTCAGATTGGATGTGCAGGTGATTGCCTGTCCTTTCGCTCTTGCTCTGTTGAGAGCCGGAAGTAAAATTGCTGCAAGTATTGCAATAATTGAAATAATGATGAGGAGTTCTATAAGGGTGAATTTGATTTCTGTCAGTTTTCCGGTTTTCATGATTCCAATCCTCCTTTTTTATTGTTCTTGTTTACTATATTCCGGACTCCGGTAACGGAGCAGAGTCCGGAGGGTAAGCGCCAGTTCCGGCACAACATCCTCCACTGCAGCCTGTTCCAGCCAGATCCGGTTCAGGGCTTTTTCGGTCAGCAGAAAAAGTTCCGGACAGGCGAAATTGTGATCCGGTACGATCCGGGGCATTTCAGAAAAGAACACCCGGTCGCGCGGGTCATCGTCCCGGAGACTGCGGATCGCAGAAGTCCGCCGGATCGGGATCCCATAGCGCATACTGCCGATCCGATCCTGAACGGCAGGGGAAAGCACCTGACGGATTACTTCCCGGACCAGAGAGAAATCGCAGACCTGACGCCGGATGCAGAGCAGTTCTCCCGCCTGCCGCCCGGGACCGTTCTGTCCGGGAAACACCGGAAACGGCACATTCCGCCACGGAATGGCGGAATTGAAATCCACATCCTGACGCGGTGCGGCGAACACGGCAAGTTCTCCGGCGGCAAAGCGTTTCGCATATTCACCGTGTCCGCACGGAGCGGAAGCTCCGAAATCAAGAAGCCGGTACAGCTCTCCGACTTTTCTTAAACTCTCCAACGTCGCAGGTTCTTCCAAACGGACGACCGGTTTTCCGTTCTGACGGTCGATTATCGACCCGCCCGCATGAAATACAAAATTCATCCAGAGCGAAGCATTCGGGAAAAAATTAAACACGCTTTCAGCCGGATAGGTTTTCCGGAGAACACGGATCAGATCAAGGAATTCTTCCCAGGTCCAGCCATCGTACGGCAGTTTTCCGCCCGCTTTACGGATCATTTCAGGATGAAAGCAGATGACCCAGGGAGAAAAGAGAAGCGGGATCCCGTAAAGCCTGCCTTCCGGAGTCCGGAAAGCCTGAAACTGTCCGGCGAAAAAATCACTGCGGTCCGGATAGACTTCTTCAAAAAATTCGCTCAGGTCCAGATAATCTTCCTGCCGTTTCAATACATCCATTGCCCAACGGATTTCAAAAATCCCTTCCTCGAATTTATCGCAAAGGCGGAGACCGGAGGTTGCCGAGAAGAACTCTTTTCCGAGCAGGATTTTCCAGATATCCCGGAAAAACAGAACGCTGCCGGGCAGGATACGTTTGCGCCAGTCATGGCGGACATAAGTGCCTTGCCGCGGAATGCTCGTCAGAATGCCGTCGCGCACCAGAGAGTTGAACGCCATCTGTGCAACTCCGAGTGAGACACCGACTTTTTCGGCAAACTCGCGTGCCGCGGGCAGTTTATCGCCGGCTTTCAGGCTCCCCAACTCAATATCCCGCAAAATGTTTTCTCTGGCAATCTGTAACTTATCCTGCATTCTTTTTCTATTCCCCTGTTTTGGGAATAAATATATTACATGGTTGTAACATTGTCAAGTAAAAGTAATAAATTTTATTTTTTTATGTATAAAAATAATATTCCCCTTACTGTTTATCCTTTATTTCTTTTGTGACATAGTTACAAAAAACCGGTGACTGCTCTTTTATCGGCAGACACCGGGCTGTAAAGCGGTTATTCCGTCAATCGGCGGAAACTGTCATTGATGAAGAGAAATGTATTTGAGCGTTTTCCGGCAAATATAAAACGAGGGGACTTTCCGTGAGATTGAGTGTTCCATGGTGCACGACCGGATTGCCGAACAGATCGTGGACTTCCGTTTTTCGCGGCAATGCAAGACCGGCAGTTCCGGTATTTGTCTTTTTCCAGCAAACGGTGAAAGAAACGCCGTTCCGGTGACGGAAACGGTAGGCTGTTATATTCTCCGGCGTTTCCAGTCTTTTTTCTCTGCGGCATCCGCTGAACAGAAAGGCGGCAGAGGCATAGGTTGCGTACATTGCATTTGGAATCAATGCGGCGGAAAGGAAGGTCGGCGAACCTTGCCAGGAGCGGTCTCCGTCCGCTGTCAGCAGATGGTTGACCGAGAGAGGGAGACTTTGCGTGACTCCTTCGCCGAAATCTATTGTAAACCGGCGGAACAGATGGAACGGTTTCATTCCGGAAAACAGGACGGCTTCGTTGTTGTATAATTGTTTCGGAGGATCCCATAAATAGTAGAGTTCACTGTTCCAAAGCGCTTTTCCGTTGGTCTTTTCCCGCAGATACCGGATGTTTGCGGCGGCGGGATAGTTACTGCTGTCAAGACGGGAGGAGTAGGGGTGGAAACTCAATGCATCACATGCTGCGAGCGCGCCGGATGAGTTCAGCAGGGAAAGATAATGGCCGAGTTTGCCGTCATAGTCCGCAGTCAGGCTGCCGCCGATCACCTGTGCGGCGGGATCCGCCCTGCGGATTTCCTGTGCGGCGATTTTGACGTATTCCACATAATCTTCCGCCCGGATCGTGATGTTGGGTTCGTTGGTGATTTCGTATGCGGCGATCTTTCCTTTGCAGTGTGCGGCAAAGGCTGCGACATAATTCCGCCAGTCCCCGCGGTCGGGCAGGATGCCGTCCCAACGTTTCTGTTTCGGATTCTGGTAGCGTTTTCCGTTGCGGATTACAAAACCGGGAATGCGCGACCAGCTCCGTTTACCCCATGGTCTGTCCCGCAGGTAAAACATATTGCCGAGTACCGCCATGAGTCCCAGACCGTATTTTTCGGCGAGTGCAGTCTGGCGGTCGATTTCACGCCAGTCGAAATTGCCGGTCGATGTTTCGATCCGGTTCCAACTGAATGCGGTTCCCAGATTGCCGACCCGCAGCAGAGAGATTCCGGAATTGCGGAAAAATGCGAGATGCGCTTCCTGATTGGCGCCCATGAGACAGGTGCTGTCCGGAAGTTTTGTATGGGTATGTGCTATTTTTGCAAAATCATATTCAAGCCCTGCAGCCGTTACCGACGGATGAAACGGCAATGCCGCCGGTTTCGGGATCACGGCAAAAAACAGGCTGGTGAAAAGCTGTCTTTTTTCACTGAGCCGCATGTGACCGTAACGGTCCGGAACGAGAGGAAATGTCAGACTTGCCGTTGAATTGGCCGGAATGATGAGTTCCGGCGCTGTCAGGCGGTGTGCCGGAAGCGGAAAGACCGTGTCATTCAACTGAATGTGAAGCGGGAGTGTTTTCTCCTGAGCCGTGTAATTGACGGCTTTTACCGTAACGGTCAACGGCTGTTTATCGAAAGACAGGCGGGAATTGAGAGCCGCGCAGAGTTCCGTATCACGATATGGACGAAACTGTGTCGGCTTTGTGCCTTCCTCCAGTTGGACCGCATCGAGCCAGAGTGTTGCTGAATTAGCGGTCCCGTTCCAGTTTCCCCAGATGAATTTCGGGATGAATGCGCAGCTCTCCTGTGCGGTGAACGTGCATTGATAGCGTTTCCATTCCGCAGTCGTATTGACGAATGAGGTATAGACAAACCACTGTCTCGCCCGGTTTTCTGCGACCATGGCACCGCGGAACCGCAGAGGCTGGCTGCTTTTTGCGTACCACGAGAGCGTATAAGTATGGTTTTTTTTCAGCAGAACTTCCCTGCCGCTGAGCTCAATCGTATCCGCATCGGGATTCTCAATGCGCAGACTTTTCGTTCCGTGGACCGGATTGGACGCATCGGAAACGGCATCGCGGAAAACGGTATCCTGTCTGGAGAAGCGGACGAGATCCCAGTCGCCGCATCCAAGTTCAAAACTGGCATTGCGGACAGGATTTTCCGCATTCAGCGGCAGCAGAATAGCGGCAAGCAGGGGAATGGGAAGGAAACGGATCATAGTTGCAGCTCCTTGAGAATGGTTTTACAACGGCCAGTAAGGGTAATGCCGGAGCGGTCCGTCGACGATGACGCCGAATCGCCAGGTCCGGTTATAATAATCGGCAGGACTGCAACCGAATGTTTCCAGAAAAACATGGCCGTCCACACCCAGAATGTTGTCTTTGAGTGTATGCCGGTAACCGGGATATGCCAGCAGTTTTGTATGGTTGGAAATGACCATATAAGGGCCTGTTTCCTCCTGCGAGGCGTATTCCGTGTCAAGATGTTTCCACCGGAAATCAAAATCGCGCATGATGGCGATCTGTGAAGGCTGTTTGCAGCGGGATAGACGCCGGGGGGTGTACTTGTCGCTCCATTCTTCGACTCCGGCGAATCCGTTCCATGCGTAGGAGGTCAGCGGAGAGGTGGAGAGACCGCGGCCTGCAACGCCGGCACCCCACCAGTTGGACTCATCCGGTGCAGACGGGCAGTAATAGCTTTTGGGGAGCCGTCCGGTTGCGGGGATCGTTCCGGTTGCCAGATAGGGGTAAAGTTTTGAAACAAAGTTCGGACGCATTTTGATGGCCGGATTGTTGGTCTTGTCGAATGATGGCTGGTAATCCTCGTTATCCGCCGCGTACTGGACCATTGCAATGCCGAACTGTTTGACGTTGGCGGCGCAGGAAATCTGATGTGCTTTTCCGCGTGCCTTGTTCAGAGCCGGCAGAAGAAGACCGGCAAGAATCGCAATAATTGCAATCGTGATCAGAAGCTCTATCAGAGAAAAATAATTGAGCTTGTCCGCCAATGATGTCTGTTTCATAAAAGAGTCTCCTGTTTTTATTTTAATTATAATCTTTTTTCGTGGAATGACAAGCACAAATCGTGTATAAAAATAAACTTATTGTGCAAAAGATATTGTTTTTTGATCCATACGGAATTATAGTATGCGGAAAAGGAGGGAAACGATGCTTCAGGAATATGAAATACCCGAAGAAGTGCGGCGGTTTCATACCGAGCTTCCGGTTCTCAGCTACGGACATTTCCGGGGCAAGGCGATCGGCTGCGGCAAATACTGGGATCTGGAGGTTTGCATCCGGCTGGGCGATGAGAATGAATACGGAGTGGACTATATCAATGGAAAAGAGTATCGCACGCCGTTTCCTCATGTTGTGCTGAAAAGTCCGGGACTTGCCCATTCGTTCCGTTCGGTCGGAGAGCGCGAGGTGTGTTTTTTCCATTATCCGGTGGAGAGCGTGATGGTACTGGAACGGTACGGTATGGATTTTTCCCTTCCGATCTGGTCGATCGTTTATTCCGGAAATATTGAACGGCTGTTCGCCGAAGCGGAAAATTATGTGTCGTCTCTGCATACCGCCGGGGTTCCGGAACGGATCGACGCAATTTTTCTGCGGATCATGGTGGAACTGTTTCTGTGCCGGGAGAATGTGGCGAGAAAGCCGGATTTCAATGAGAAGAAGATCCGCGAAGCCGCCTCGTATCTGCACTCTCATTGTGCGGAGAAAATAGATATGCCGCGGCTGATCGCTTCCTGCGGGATGTCCCGGCGGGCGTTTTATCTCCACTGGCGGAGATTCTATTCGCAATCACCTGCGCAATTCGTGCTTGCACAACGGATTCAGCAGGCAAAATTTCTGTTGAAAAATACCGATCACTCCGTTTCCCGGATTGCGGAAGAGCTCAGCTTCTGCAACTCCATTTATTTTATCCGGGCATTCCGGAAGAGTACCGGGGAGACGCCGCTGATGTACCGGAAAAAACGGGTGACGGTGCGTGAGATCCGTTAAAGCGACGGAAAGCAGTGGGAAAGGGTTTCTTTGGTCATCGGATCGACATCCTCCTCATCGTAGAAGAGGCGGGGACCGTGATTCAGTTCGGCAAGAAACCGTTCGCGCAAGGTCCGGAGCGCCAGAGCCAGAACCTGAAGCGATCCGTTGCCGCTGATTGTCTGCGTTTCTTCCGTACCGGAGAAGTTGCAGACGATCGTGCAGTTCCAGCATCGTTCACCGGGGGACGGCGTTCCGACTCCCACATACGCCGGGAGCATTTTCCCTTCGGTATCCATACGGAAAAAATCAAAACGGGCGATCGGTTTCATTCTGCGTCCTCTGGTTTTTCATTCTCGCAGGACAATATAGCAGGTGATTCCGCATTTTGCAAGCGGAGAATCTGCATGGAAACAGAACTCCGCCTGCAGACAGTTCCGGAGCGGAACCGTTATCTTGTCAATACGCAGGACAGTGTGCCGCCGGGAAGAGCATCCGTTGCGATACGGAAAGACTGTCTGCCATTGCGGTATTCCGTTGGCAGTTCCTGCTGTGACGGGGTTCCGTCCAGCGCCAACGGAACGACCCGCATTCTGTGCGGCAGCGCGAGGATCAGTTCCGCGCTTCCCCGTTCCAGCATTTGCGGCAGGGCGCCCCAATCCAGAAGAACCCGGCGGCTTTTATCTTCAAACCGCAGTCCGTTGTTGGACAGATCCGTCAGCTGGACCAGCAATATTTTTGCGCTTTCCGCAAGCGGTTTGCCGTCCAGAGACATCAGGGCGATTGTCTGATAACTGTTCGGCTTTGCGGAAACGATCACTTGTCCGGAAAGAGCTCCCGATCCGGTAAGGACTTCACTGCGCGGGGTGATGATCCGGAGCGACTTCTTTGTCCTGTTCAGAGTGATTTCCCCTGTCGAGGAGGTGATTTCGCCCGTTTTTTTCAGGGTCGCCAGTGCGGAATCCGCTTCCGGGGAAAGCTGTTTTCTCCATGTTTTTTCAAGCGGATTCGTTTTCCGTATGCCTGGCAGTTCCGTTTTTTGTGTCAGCGAACCGATCCGGGCGAATAATCCAAGCCGCTGGAATTCTGCGGGATACGAACCGGAACGGGTGTTCCCGGTCATGTTCCGTACCTGTTCCGGGGAAAACTCGAATGCATAGGCGGAAGAAGCCGCTTTGACGTCTCCGCGTACAAACAGCATGTGGATGATGCGGTCCGCCATCTGTGCCTGAATATTATTGACGATGTCAAAATGATTCAGCCTGTGATTCGTATTTTTCATCCCTGCGTTGCCATGCGACCAGGCGAAACGGTACAGTCCGTCCCAGTCCTGCAATGCGGCATAACCGCCGAATACGGAAGGACATTCCACGCGCCAGGTGTTCGGCACGCAGAAATTGAATTCCGTAACCGTGAACGGTTTTCCGAATATGCGTGTCGGCATCAGATCGCGCGGCATTGCCGCATCCATGGAGATGGAGGAACGGTTGTGGAAGACGAACGGAATCCGCCAGCGCTGCATCGGAAATGACGGATGATCCCAGTACTGATGATTGTCCACCAGTTCAAGCCCGGAACGGAGCCCCGCCAGCGTGAACGGCGTATAGTTGTTCAGGTCCGTGATCAATGCTTTCAGTCCGGTTTCCTCTTTCAGAAAACGGGTCTGCTCCCGGATACACTGTTCTTGAAGACCATTGAGGAATTCGATGAACAAGCCGTTCCGGGTAAAGGGGCGCTGCGGGGTTCCGGAGTTCTGAAGGTATTCCTCAAATTTCTGCAGATAGAGCTTCCGGGCGCCGTGTGAGGTGCGTTCACTGTTCCATACTCCGGTCAGGGCGTTTTCATTGACCAGATTCAGCGAGTAGAGAACGGGGTCTTCGGCGAGTGCCATCCCGGTGTAGGGATTTTTGGCGGTCAGGAGTTTTTTGGCAAACGTTTTCCAGTTTTTCATGGCGGCGGGGCTGATACAGACAAGATTTTTCATGCTGTATTCCCCGGTGTTGTCGAATTCGGGAATATGGTCGCCCGGTTTGAGTTTCCGGCTGGCGTACAGGTCAATGCAGATGTAAAAACCGCGCTCTTTCAAGCGGGAAATGAGATAATGGAAGCGATCAAGCTGTTGCGGGTCGAACGTCAGGCTGTCCGACGCTTTCCGGTTCAGCAGTCCTTCTTCAAAGTGATGCAGGCGGACGGTGTTGTAACCGAGCCGTTCCGCATTCCGGATAAATTTTTCAACCTCGTCCCGATCTAGAAAGTTGGCGCTTCCGACCAGATTCGGACCGAACAGACGAATCCGTTTTTCCGGCATTTTTTCAAAGACCAGATGCCCTGCGGGATTCGTGATGATGCGACCGTATTTTCCTGCCGGCATGTCGCGGAAAGAAGAGAAATCCAGCGGGGAATCCTTGGCGGTCGAGCCTCCGAACCGGATCGGCAGCCATTTGGGACCCTGTTTTACGATCAGCTGCTCTTCCTGCGGAAAGCGGGTCTTGCCGTCGGCGAATGCCGCTCCGGCGATCATCCAGACGGCTTCTCCCGGAACGGCATGAAACTCAAGACGCGTCACTTTGCCTTTCAGTGGAAATGCCGAGAGATAGAGCCCGACATCGGCGGACGGGACACTGCCTTTCCATGCGGGAAACGCATTCCGGGACTTAAACGGTTTGTACCAGTTGCCGCAGTCCAGTCCGGCAGCAACGTTCTGCTTTTCCACGGTTCCGTCCGCATACCGGATCAGGATTGTTCCGACTGGACCGCGTGAAGGCGTCCACGCGGAGGCATGAAACAGATACAGATATTTTGTTCCGTCCGGGAAACGGGTGATATTGAGTCCGGCTTTCTGCTGTTCCGGGTCCAGACCAAGCACCAGACAGGATTTCCCGTTGTTTTTGTCCGGATTCACGGTGTTGATGCGGATATTGTAAAAGTTGTGAGATCCGGTTTTCAGGGAACGGAGATCCATCTCCGCGCCCTGTCCGGTCCAGCCGGGGACTTTTCCGCCGTCGTCGCGGAAACTGCGGTTGAATATTTTCGAGAGGTCGATCGGGGTGGATTTTACGTCGTACTGACTGAATTCATATTGGAAATCCAGGGAAAGACGCCAATTTTTCACCTCTTTCGGATGCTTTTTCAAGGGAAGAATGCGGAGCTGGTAATACTCTTTTTCGCCTCTGGTGAACTTTCCAGTGAGAAACGCATGAAACTGTCCGGTGATCGTAAATTCTCCGCAGGGATCGCTCACCGTGATTCGTTTCGCTTTTGCATCGAATACATTCCGTTTTTTCAAAGAGGAGGGCATGTCGATCTTTTTTCCGTCTATGCAGATTTCGATTCTCTTCCCCAGGGGCAGCTCGATGCCTAAAAACAGCAGATTGCAGGGAACCGCACCCTTGATTGCGAACAATTCCGCCTCATAATGGAATTTGTTTTGCGCTGTCGCCTTGACGTTTTCCGTCATGCGGAACAGATCAAACTTTCCGCGCAGTTCAAAATTTTTTGCGGACGATTGCGGAAATCCTGCGTCCGGCTCCATTTTATGCTGGGAGATCGGCTTCCAGTCCGGGTCGAACCGGGTTATGATTGCCCGGTATCGCCCGTCAATATTGATTGTCCCGTTTGGCAAAATTTTGATTGTCCGTCCGAAGTCCGCAACCAGCACGAATGGCGCCAGCAGCAAGGAAATGAGCATAGTTTTCAAAAAAGCAGTCATGTTTTTTCCTTGTTTTATTTATTTTTGTTTGAGGTACCATTTTTCTTTGTAGAGAGTGCTGGTGTTTTGGTTCGCCACATCCCAGAGATCCTTGAATGATGCCGATCCCGCGTGACCGTCGTGATAGGTCAGGTTCAACCGGGCGGAATGACGGTACGCCGGCACATTGTTATAGCTGGAGCTTTCAAACTGTTCTCCGCGGACGTCGTAATAATTGGCTTTGTTTGCGCGTTCATAGCAGACCATCCAGTCGGTTGCGTCTGTCTGGGCGATCTTGACGGATGGGCGGTTGATCTGTGTATTGCGGATTCCCCGGTAGGCTCCCGCTGCATGCTCGGCGTAGCTTGGAAAGCCTTCCCGGTTTATCCCGTAGGAATAGATGAGGCTGAAACAGCCCGGCTCACTGGCGACAGTTGTGGAAAGGGCGAGAGTTGCATTGGGGCAGATATAGGCTTTGGGCCAGTAGTCACCACCGCCACTGGCCCGGGAGGGAAGGTTGGCGTAAGAACGAAGCTGACGCAGCCAGCGGACTTCTTTTACGTCTCCCTGCGTATTGATAGCGCGACACCAGCCGTCGAAGTCATTCTGGTAAAGCATGGACATTTTCCCGAAATTGCTGAGAGTGCTGAGGCAGGAGAGCGCTCCGGCTTTTTCTCTTGCGGCGTTCAATGCCGGGAGGAGCATCCCCGCAAGGATAGCGATGATGGCAATTACTATAAGAAGCTCTATAAGAGTGAACCAATTCCTTCTCCGTTTCCATACTCTTGCCGGATTCCACATTTGTTTCATAACACTTACTCCTCTTTTTATTGTTTTTTATAAAATTCAACGGACGGACCGCCCGTCTTCGTAAAGCTCAAAATCCACTTCAATATCCGTAATGCTCACCGGTATTGGAGATGGGGATTCCATCTGAAGCATGAAATTATCCGCAAGCCGGCGCGCCGCCTCTTTCATCCGGCGCGTCACCAGACAGCCGGAAAACTCCATATCTTCCGAAAGCGTCAGTTCGCCGCCGAATACGCGGCATTTGCCTTTGACATCAAAGTTATCCCGCAGAAACGGCCAGTAATACCAGAACTTTCCGGTCAGCAGAACACTGTCGAAAGTCTCCCCCGCTTCCAGCAGCTGCCGGGTCTGACGGATGGAGGAATCGGGATTTTCATTGATAAAACGGCAACAGTCAAATGCCACCCCGTGTTCTTCACAGGACCGGCGGATACCGGTTTGGATCTCGGCAAACAGATCGTCTTCACATCCGCTGCAGAGAACAAGCGGCTTCCGGCGTCCTTCCTCAAAAATGCGGTTCATGATCCGGTAATGGTCCTTGACAAAATTCCAACGGGCGGCACTCGCGTTTCCG
>OIGD01003106.1_pt1 | contig 11684 bp, 10 predicted proteins | sample 1582211 | NCBI WGS metagenome assembly OIGD01 (sample SAMN04414078, study PRJEB24778) | human gut metagenome | material: faecal | host: Homo sapiens
AGCTGCAAATACGACTGCGGTATGCACTACTGGGACGACTATATCTATATCGAGATAATCGACCCCGTCAGCGGCAGGCCCGTGCCCGACGGCGAGATGGGCGAGATAGTCATATCCACCCTTTGCAAGGAGGGCGCGCCGCTCATCAGATACAGAACTCACGACCTGTCGAGGATAATCCCCGGCGAATGCGAGTGCGGCAGCCGCTTCCCGAGGCTTGACGCCATAATGGGAAGAACTGACGACATGATGAAGATAAAGGGCGTCAACGTCTTCCCGAGCCAGATAGAAGAGGTGCTCAAGCTCTTCCCAGAGATTTCGAGCGAGTATCAGATAAGGATATCTCACCTCGACGGCAGGGACACCATGCGCATATATGTTGAGACCACGGGCGACGTGGAATTCGAGTCTCTCGCCGAGCGCATAACCGCCACGGTCAAGAGCAGAATAGGCTTCACTCCGCTTGTGAAGGTGGTCGAGGTCGGTGTGCTGCCGAGAAGCGAGAAAAAAACAAAAAGAGTATTCGACGAAAGGTACGACTGAGTTTAACGCCATGAACGAAAGAACCTTTTATAAATCATTCTTTGCCATGACCGTTACGATGGCGCTGCAAAACATCATCGTATTCGGGGTCAACCTCGCCGACTCTATAATGATGGGCGCTTACAGCGAAACGGCGCTCAGCGGCGTCGGCATATGCAACAATATTCAGTATTTCCTTATGATGGCCGCCACGGGAGTTTCCTCAGGCATGACGGTCATCGCGGCAAGATATTGGGGTAGGAACGACAGAAAGTCTATCCACCTGATCTCCGCCGTCGGAATGTGGCTCGGCGCCGCGTTCTCGGTCATCATCTTCCTGTTCGCCGCGATCGCGCCCGAATTCCTCATTCGGCTTTATACAGATAAACCGGCTGTTGCGGAGCAGGCGCTCCAATACCTCGACATCATCAAGCACACCTACATTATTTATGCGCTCACCACGGTGCTGCTCTCCATCCTCCGCAGCGTTGAGACGGTGAAGATAGGCTTCTATGTCTCTCTTTCCTCATTTGCAGTCAATATCGTGCTGAACTATATCTTTATCTACGGCAAATTCGGCGCGCCTGAGATGGGCGTTCGCGGTGCGGCGCTCGCAACCCTCATTGCACGCTCGATAGAGCTTGTCGTTGTAGTGATCTACACTCTCTTTATTGATAAAAAACTAAGTTTCAGGCTGCGTGACCTTTTTGTTACAACAAGGTCGATGTTCGGCGACTACTTCAGGACGGGGCTACCGCTTATGATGAGCAGCGTTTCCTGGGGCGTTGCCATGAGCATCCAGGGCGCAATAATCGGCAGGCTCGACGAGAGTGCAATAGCCGCCAACAGCATAGCTACCACGATATTCCAGATAGCGACGGTCATCTGCTACGCCTCGAGCAACGCCGCCTGCGTGCTGATAGGCAAGACCATCGGCGAAGATGCGCCCATGGAGACGATAAAGAGCCGCAGCCGCCGCTTGCAGCTGATATTCCTGGGTATTGGCGTTGTCTCAAGCGCAATACTGCTGCTTTGCAAGACTCTGATAATCGACTTCTACGACGCAACGCCGCAGACTATCGCTTACACTAATCAATTCATCTGGGTGCTCGCCGTTTCGATAATCGGCACCTCATATGAAGCGCCCTGCCTTTGCGGCATCGTCTCGGGCGGCGGCGAAACGGGCTTCGTGCTCAAAAACGACTTCATTTTTATGTGGCTCGTCGTTTTGCCGATATCGGCACTCAGCGCGTTCGTATTCAAATTCCCCGTCGTCGTAACCTTCGCCTGCCTCAAGGCCGATCAGGTCATCAAGTGCATCGTTGCATATTTTAAGGTCAACAGCTTCAATTGGGTCAGGAAGATCACGAAGGAAGCAGAATAAATCAAACACACGGTTCCCCGCGGAGCCGTGTGTTTTTTCAAATATTTCAAAATTCTTCCCGTCACGGTGTAACGCATATGCCGCAAAACGGACTTAACAGGGTGAGAGCGGTTGAACGGTCAACTGCAAAAATCAGGAGAGGAGAATGGTATGGAGGACAGCAGGATAGTCGACCTATATCTCGCCAGGGATGAGAGCGCCATAAAGCACTCCGCCGAGAAATACGGCGCGCGGCTGCACGGGATATCGCTCGGCATAGTCAACGACCCCCGCACCGCCGAGAAATGCGAAAACGACGTTTACTCCGAAGCGTGGCGTCTGATCCCGCCGAATGAGCCGAGGGATTACTTATTCGCTTTCCTTGCGAGGATAGCCCGCAGCCTGTCGCTCAAACGCTGCCGTAGCGAGCGGGCGTTGAAGCGCAGCGCCTATATCACTGAGCTGTCGCATGAAATGCAGGAATGCGTTCCGTCGGGCGCTTCGGTGGAGGCGCAGGCGGATTGCACGCTGCTTGGTGAAGCAATCAGCCGCTTCCTTTATTCTCAGCCGCAGGAGAAGCGGGAGCTTTTCATCAGGCGGTATTGGTATCTCGACAGCATATCGGCTCTCGCCGAGAGCTTCGGCTTCAGCGAAAGCAAGGTCAAGGTCACTCTGTCGCGCCTGCGGGCACAGCTTAAAAAGCATTTGGAAAGCGAGGGATACAGCGTATGAACGGGAACGACATCTTAAACGGCATGGAGCATATCGACCCGAAGCTCATCGAATCCGCCGAAAAAATCAAGCCGCACCGAAGCCGAAAACCATGGCGTTTTGCCGCAGCGGCGGCGCTCTTTCTCTGCCTCGCCGTGGCGGGCGCAATGCTGCTGAAGCAGGACAAGCCTGAGCCGAAGCCGACCGAGACATCTTCCACCGCACCAAGCTCGGACGGGATATTCATAAACACCGCGCTGCCGCTCAAATTCGGCTTTGTCTCCTGCTACACCAACCCTCGGCACGAAGAAAATCCCGAAAGCGAGGATAACCTGTACGGCGTTATGGACTCGGACGGCAATGTGGTAATAGAGCCGAGTTATTCCAACGCAGTCCCGCTAAGTAAAGACACATTCGCCGTATCATCCAATGAAAACGGCAAAACTTTTATGTCAATGATCGACAAAAGCGGCAAAACGATCATTCCGTGGTTTGAGGGCACAGTTTGGGGTGTTGATGAAGATGGCGGCAAGCCCATTGCGATCGTTGCTCCGGAATACGGCAAAACATATATTGTCGATATGAGCGGCAAAAGGCTGCTTGACATTGATTTTGACAATGTTTTAATGCCTATTACAACACGGCGGCATATTTTGGAAGCCTACAACACTGAGCGCGCTTACTATATTTCATACGGCGGTGAAATCATCGCTGAACTCCCTGCAAACAAAGTAGTGCTCGACCCATTCGGCGAGGGCAAAGGCGGCACGGTCGTCGCATGTATGTATAAAGTGCCCGAAGAAGGCAACTCATGCATACTGTACGGTCTGTATGACTCGTCAAGCGGTCGTGAGCTTGTTCCGTGCTCCCGTAAAGAGGGTTTTGCAATTAATGAGGATCGCTTTGTGCTCAAAGACACATGCTTGATAGGCCCCGATTACGATGATTTTGCCGCCATATATGATAGAAACGGCAATGTCATTTGCGACGGCGGCGAATATCAGGATATAATCTTCGGCTACGGCTATTCCAAGGGCGTCGGCGTAATTCTTAAACCATCGGAATCCACAGAAACTGCCGATCTGAAGAGTTATGTGATAGATGCCGACGGCAACAAGCTCTCGGAAGAGCTTGACTACCTCACTGCAACAGACGAAAGCTAAAATTGACAAAAGGCTGCCGCATAAGCGGCAGCCTTGATTTGTTATATGGATTCGAGTTTATTTTTGATGATATCAGGGAAATCGGTTATCACGCCGTCGGCGCCCCAGTGGCTGAGCTTTTCGGCGGTCTCGAGCTTATTGACAGTCCAGACAGCGACTCTCTTGCCGGCGTCATGCGCCTTTTCAATGAGCTTCTTTGAGACATAGCCCTGATGCGGCAGCAGATAGTCGATATTATACTTCCGCACGATATTCATAGGCGAGAAGAGCTTGCGCTTGACGATATCGCCCATGGCGGGGTAGAGATAGCCCGTCCGGACGCACGGCTCAAGGCTCTTCGCTTTATCGAGGATGCGGTAATCAAAGCTGGAGATAAATAGTTTATCCGCAAGCCCGTATTCCTTGGCCTTTTGAATGACCGTATCCACAAAGTCGAGCCTGCCGCCCTTCTGCGGCTTGAGCTCAATATTGAGCACTGACACGGCGGTGTCCTTCATTGTTTGCAGAAATTCGTCGAGAGTCGGTATGGTCGTATTCTTGAAGCGTCTGCCGAACCACGAGCCGAAATCGAACCTCTTGAGGTCGCTCAGGCTCATATCCGAGATCCTGCCCTTGCCGTCGGAGGTCTTGTCGACCGTGCCGTTATGGCAAAGCACGAGCTCGCCGTCCTTTGTGACATGAACATCCGTCTCTACGCCGTCGGATTTAAGCTCCGCCGCCTTCAGAAACGCATGAATTGTGTTCTGAGGCGCAAGTTTATTGGCGCCCCTGTGAGCAATAACGAACATACTTCTCTCCCCTTTCGCTTGTTTTTTTGCTGTTATTATTGCTTCGGGAAAACAACGTCAAAGAATTTGACATCGTAGCCCTTATCGGTCAGCTTCTGATAAACGCTGATATTATTAAACATGGTATAAACCGTGCCGACAAATCTGACGAACGCATTGAACGGATTCGGGAACGCCTTGGTGTGGCCGCCCTGCTGCGAGGTCTTATTGATGGTGAAGCTGTTGAACTTCTCGCCGCTCTCGACGGTGTATGAGCTGACGGTGAGCGAATTCTCGGTGAAGTCGATGATATTATATATCTTCTCCTGCGTGAGGTAAGCGTAGCCGATATTGTCGCTCAGGCCGAGGGAATCCTCATCGTCGTTCCTCGGTCTGTTGATCGAGCCGGAGACCATATATACGGTGCCGTTCGGGTCGGTCAGCACGCCGTTCTGAGTCATGGGCGCAACGGTCTTGTTGCCGCACAGGACGTTGGAGACGGTGTAGTAATGGCTGTGACCGAGCAGGACAAGGTCGATATTGAATTCATCCGCCATGGGCCCCCAAAGGAGACGGAGCATCTTATTCTCGCTCTCTCTGTGAGGGATCCTGCCGCTGTAGAGGTCGTGATGCATCATCATAACCCTCCACTTGACATCGGGATTCTCTTTGACGGCGTTCTTGATGAAGGCATGATGATCCATGCCGCTACCGCTGTTGCTGTCCATAACGAGGAAGAGCACGTCGCCCTTGACGAAATAATAATCCGAAGTTATGTAGGACGACTCATAGTTGCTCTTGCGCTCATTGGGCATGAATTTGAAGGTCTTGTAGTCAACGCCCTTACGGTCATGGTTGCCCGCCGCCGTGGCTATCGACATGCTTCTGCCCAAAGGAGTTGAGCTGAACGCCCTGTATTCGCTTTCGAGACCCTCGCTGGCCTGATCGCCCGCGGAGAGGATGAGAGAAATATCGGGATTTTTCAGCTTTGCGGAAGCTATCGTATTGTTGAAATTATACGCAGTCTCTTTGAGACCGTCGGGGTTATTTTCGTCATATGTGATATGGACGTCGGTCACATACATGGCGGAGAAATCCTTGCTGTCACCGCCGCCGGTGGTGAAGGTGTATATAGCCGACTTATAGTCGCCGCTGAAGCACCTGTAGCTGTAGGTCGTATCAGCCTCAAGCCCGGTAACGGCAACTTTATTGACATAGCTGCCGCCGTAGGTGCGTATGCTGGTGCCTTTGAACGCCTTGGTTAAGTTGATCGTATAGATCTCTACACGAGGCTCCGATTCGCTGTCGCTGTACCATGAGAAAAGGCGCTCGCTTTCATCCGAGCCGGGGAACACGTTGATGCCGGACTGCGACTCAGCGCTGCTCCACCATGCGTCCCATGCAACATCCGAAGCAAAGGTCGGGATCGCTGCGCTGACAATAATTATCGCCGCAAGCAGCAGGGAAAGCGCTCTTTTTGAGAGTGTTTTCATTAAATAACTACCTCCAAAGTAAAATTTTCACTTATATTTTACCGCAAAAGCATAAAAGTGTCAAGCGTCGAAAACGACAATCAACGTACCTTGACTGACTTTAACAAGGCTGTCAGTGCCCGTGAATTCATTGCTGACCCCGAGCGGGAAGCGGCTGCTGAGCGTTGCGTTATCGAGCGTGTATTTCAGCCCCTTGAGGGTCACTCCGAGGCATTCGTCGCTGAAGGCAAAGACGGAAATATAACCCTTGTGCGACTTATCAAAGCGCATTTCGCCGCAATGCAGAGCGGTCAATATTTGCTTCTCGGCAACGAAATCAGCCCTGTAGCCTCTCTCGACGAGAGAAGCGCAGAGCTGAATATTGGCAAGGGTATGGTCGAGGCGTCCGCCCGACCAGCCGTAGAATTTGAACTCGGTGCAGCCCGCGGCGACGCCCGCTTCGGCGGCGGCATACATATCCGTCACGTCCTTCTCGGCGGGCAGCACGGTAACTTTGCCGCCCTCGGGGACGCTGCCGAGCGAGTCGAAATCGCCTATCACGGAGTCGGGATTTATACCCGCCGCACGCAGGTAACGCAGCCCCGCGTCGGCGGCAATGACCGTATCGCCCTCGTTTATTCGGATGTTATCAAGCGGCGGGCAATCCCCCGCCCCGACGATATAGCAAACAGCCATTGCCTTACCTCCGCAAAATCATTTTATTTTGAGAATATCTTCTTGTACCACGGCTGAGCCTCGGTGGTCTCGGTATCGGTATTTGTCTCAACGGGAGCGGAAATGCTCTCGGTGGTGAGGATGAACGAAAGGCTGGTCTTCATGCCCTCGGCGCTCTTGGTGAAGAGGCCGTAATCCTTACCGTAATTGAGCCATTCCTGAGCGAGAGCCACGAGCACATCGCCGTCGCTGACGAGATCACCGTATTTGTCGCCGAGACCCTTGAAATCATCAAGGTCGATGCTCTCGAGCAGGGTATTCACCATATCGGTGCCGTCGTCACTGAGCAGCGCGACTATCGCGTTTATCTCCTTGGAGTTTGCGTTGAGAGTGTCGCTTATCTCGGAGAGGGTCTTCATCGTCTCGGGCAGATTGTCAAGCTCTGCCTTGACCTCGGGCTTTGCAAGGTCGGCCTGCATCTCATTGAGCAGGGGCGAAACAGCTTCGAAGCCCTCCATGATACCGGGCAGCTTATTGAACAGCTTCTGCACGGTGGGGTCGGCAAGTATCTTGAGCGCATTCTGCACGTCGGGGTCATTCAGACTCTCAAGCAGGGTCTTTATCGCCTCCGCATTCTCGGGAGTGGCGTATTTGCCGAGCATCTTGACGAGATTCTGATTCTTCTTATAGACCTCAATGGTCTTGGTGAGGGTATTCATCAGCGTGGTGACCTTATCTTTATCGGTTATCATGCTGTAGAGGAGCTTGTCGGGGTCGATCTTATTCAATGCATTCTGGAAAGTCTTGAGAGCCGCAAGAGTGCTCTTGAGGTCGTCGACCGTCTCGGGCGCCGCGATATCAAGGTTGAGCGAGGCTATGGGCAGAGCCGCGAAATAGAGGTTGCCGAGCGAGAAATTCTCGACCGTTGCGGTGACGCTCGCTTCGCTGCCGATAACAAGGCCGCCGAGGTCGCCGAGATCCTTCTCGGAGAAGCCAAGGCTCTCGGAAAAGCCGGGCATACCGGTGAATACCACTATCTCCTTGGAGCCGTCGCCGATGGACTGGCCGTTCTTGACCGTAACGCCCGAGAAGGTGCCCTCGGGCAGGACCATGCCGCCGACAACGAGCATGGGCAGATAGACCTTATGCTTCTTGCCGTTGACAAAGCCGTCCTTGGAGGCATTGTTTATCATCTTAATGTCTATCTTGACTTCGCCGCTCTTGCCCGCAAGATCCTCGGGCTTTATTTCTTTGCCGTCAAGGTAGTATTTAAGCTGCACGGAGATGGGCAGCTCTCTGTCGGTAGTGCCGCTGTAATAAAGGTCGGTGTCGGGCATATTCCAACGCAGTTTCTCGCCGTCGGTGACGGGAGTTACCTTGCTCTTGACGTTGGTTATATTTTCAAGGTCGCTCATATCGTCGACATAGACCTCGTTTTTATCGGTATGGAGCCAGTCGCTGACGCTGACCTTGCTGACATCGCCGTTTGCCTTGAGGTTGACATAGACCGTCTCGGTCTTGGTAACGCTGCCGGCGGCGGTATCGTAGCTCGGCTGGATATATTCATCCTGCCCGTCGTTTGTAGTGGTCGTATCGTCGCCCTTACCTGAGCAGGCGGTGCACAGGAGCATCATTGCGGCAAGGAGCAGAGCGATTATTCTTTTAGCTTTCATGGACCGTTTCCCCCTTAGTTATCCATTTATAAGATGTTTTGTTGATTATCTTCTCACACAGGCACAGCAGCGCAGGCATGAACACCATGATGATTATTGCGCTTATGACCGCGCCTCTCGCAAGCATGGCGCATATGCTCTTGACAATGTTGACATTGCAAATGAGATACACACCGAACGTCGCGCAGAAGAAGACGAGCGCGCTCTGGAATATCGAGCGGCTGGAGGCCTTTGCGGCGTCCCTTATGGCGTCGATCCTGTCTTTGCCGTTGTTGAGCTCTTCTTTATATCTCGAGGTCATCAATATTGCGTAGTCGACCGTGGCGCCGAGCTGGACGCAGCTGATGATCGTGGGAGCGATGAACGGTATCTCCGCCCCGGTTATCAGCGAGCAGGCCTCGTTTATCAGTATTGCAAGCTCTATCGAAGCAACAAGTATCACGGGGATGCTTATCGACTTGAAGCAGATAGCTATGAGGATGAATATTGCGGCTATCGAGATGATACCCGTTATCACGAAGTCGCGGCTGGTGACCGAGATAAGATCCTTACTCAGCGCGCCCTCGCCGGTGATATAACCCGTCGGGTCATATTTTGCGAGTATGCCGAGCAGCGTATCTATCTGGGCGTTGCCCTCATCGGTGGCCGTGCCGTAAACGGAGTTTATCATCATCAGCCTGTATCCGCCCTTCTGGCAGATCTCCTTTATCTGGTCGGGGATAATGCTCTCGCTTATTGCGGCGCCGAGGAAGGAATTCAGGGCGATGACGTTTGAAACGCCGTCGACATCCTCAAACTCCGTGACCATCTGAGCCACCTGATAGGCGGGCACATCCTCGTCAACAATAACGAAATGGGTCGTCGCCATGTTGAACTCCGTCTTGAGCTTTGCGAGGGACGAGACGGAAGCCATATCCTCGGGCAGAGCCTTGGTGAAGTCATAATACATATTGACGTGATTCTTCATTATATATGAAGGTATAACAAGAAGAATAAAGACTATCGCGAGCACCTTTCTGTGCTTGATGCTGAAGTCCGAGAGCTTGTTGAAGCTCGGCACATGGGGCTTATGCTTGAAGCGGTGGATGGGCGTGTCGAACATAAGCAGCATTGCGGGCAGGACGACTACAACGCTTGCAACGCCGAGCACGACGCCCTTCGACATGACGATACCGATATCAAGGCCAAGCGTGAAGCTCATGAAGCAAAGGGCAAGGAAGCCGAAAACCGTGGTCAGCGAGCTGCCCGCAAGCGAAATGAAGGTCTTTGATATCGCCTTGGACATTGCTTCTTTTTTTCCGTTCTTATCGGATCTGTCGACCTTTTTAAGCTCCTCCTCGTATCTGTCCATGAGGAATACCGAGTAATCCATCGTAACACCGAGCTGAAGTATCGCGGCAATACTCTGAGTAATGTATGAAATGCTGCCGAGGAAGATATTGGTGCCCATATTATAAATAACAGCGTAGCCGAGGGCAAACAGAAGCACGAAGGGCAGCACATATGAGCTCATCGTGAACGACAAGGCGACAAGCGCAAGGGCAACGGCGATAACGATATATATCGGTGCCTCCTTGTCAACAAGGCCCTTGGTATCCGCCATTATGGCTGACATACCGCTCATGAAGCACTGCTTATTCATAATTGACTTGATCTGCTTTATTGCCGACATTGTCTCGGCGGAGGCGCTCTCATTCTCAAACTGCACCATGAGCATGGTCGCGGTACCGTCCGAGGAATAGAAGATGTCGGTGAGCACATCGGGGAGCATCGACTGCGGGATGCTGATATCAGCGATGGTATCAGTCCATGTGACGCTCTTGACACCGTCCACATCGGCTATTTTTTGCTTTATCTGGGCGACATCCTTCGCCTCCATATCCTCGACCACTATGAAAGCATTGGCGGAATTGCCGAACACCTCGTCGAGGATGACCTCGCCCTTGACGGAATCCAGATCCTCCGGCAAATATGAGAGGATATCATAGTTTATCTTGGTGCCGACATAGCCGAGCAGGCTCGGTATCAGCAGCAGGGTGGCTATGAGAAGGATCGTCTTTGGGTGATAGGCGATGAATTTTGACATTTTTTCAATCATATTTCCCTGTTCTCCTTTCTCAGCAGGTTCCTGACGGTTTCGCACAGGAAGCCTCTTATTTCATCAATACCGTATGGGCTGCCGAGGATTATTGCGTTGCAGCAGGTGGAGCCGGTAAGCTCGGCGATAAGATAGAGCGCCTTGCCCGCCTCCTCGGCAGTGTAGCCGCGCTTCTCAAGCTCGCCCTCCATCATCAGCACTGCGCTGCGAATGGCGGGGTCGTCGCCGCCTATCAGCTTGCGGAAGCAATACGCCAGATTCTTTTGAAGCAGCGCCGTAAACTCACGGTTGGCGGCGAGGAAGTCGATGATGTTATTCACAAGCAGCAGCATCTTATCCTCAAAATCCGCCTCTTCATCGGCAAAAGCAGCCTCATAAGCCTTGATAAAAGCGCTGCCACTCTTGTGGGCGACAAGCTGATTGAGCAGATCGTATTTATCCTTAAAATAAAGATAGAACGTGCCCTTTGCCACCCCCGCGCCCTTGACCACGTCGTCAACTGCGGTGGAATTCACGCTCTTATCGAGAAAAAGCTCAAACGCCGACTCCAGCAATCGCTTCTTTTTATCGGTTTTGTTGTCATTCACGCTGGGCATCACGCCGCACCTCGGTATCGAAATATACTCAAAATGACCATTGGTCATTTCCGCACAAAATAATACATCAAAAATGACCAACAGTCAATATTATGCCGCACGAATTAACAAATTGTTAAAAATCATTGAAAAAAACAAAAAAATGCTGCCGCAAAAAAGCGACAGCATCTGATGATTTTTATGCAAATTTGCTGAGATAGCCGAGAACCTTGAAGATCGGGGATGCGGCCCTGCCGAGGGCCTTGGCGACCTCGCCGAAGAACATCTGGATCTTTGCGAAGGTCGGGTTGATGCCCACATCGGCAGCGAAGGTCTCATCCGCAATAGCGGCGTCATTAACCGTGACGATCCTGCTGGTGAAGGTGCTCGTGTCCTTCTCATTGATAGTGATAAGGCGGCTGCCTCTGACGAGGTCATTGCCGTAGGAGTGGTAAGTTGCGCCGGGGGTGTTGATTATCCACACGCCGTCACGCTTGGTCTCATAGCTGTTGACATGATCGTGGCCGGAGAATATACCGAGCACGTTGCCCTGCTTGACCATTGCGTCAAACTGACCGCAGTTGTAGTAACCCGGGCAGGGATATTCAAAGAGCTGACCGGTGAAGTTCTCGGTCTTGGGCAGGAATGAATAGTGCTTGCCGTTA
>OIGD01003108.1_pt1 | contig 11675 bp, 10 predicted proteins | sample 1582211 | NCBI WGS metagenome assembly OIGD01 (sample SAMN04414078, study PRJEB24778) | human gut metagenome | material: faecal | host: Homo sapiens
GGTCGCAAAGTTGGAATATCAGCCTATCGACGTGGTCGAGGGCGTTCTCAATGAGTTCTACGAGCTTTGCCTGACTCAGAAGGTAGTTACCGAGGGCGGCGTTGACTACGCCCGTGAGATACTTGAGAAGGCTTTCGGCACTGAAGCGGCTAACAACCTGCTTCAGAGGATAACAAAGCAGCTCAAGACCAAATCATTCGACTTCGTGAGAAAGGCCGACTATAAGAACCTGCTCGCGATAGTTCAGAACGAGCACCCGCAGACAATCGCGCTCATACTTTCATATGCAAGAATAGATCAGGCGGCGGCTATCCTCGCGGAGCTTCCCAAGGAGAAGCGCGTCGAGGTAGTCGAGAGAATAGCGCGAATGGACAGAGCTTCTCCTGACGTTATCAAGGCGCTTGAAGCTACGCTGGAGAAGAAGTTCGCAAACCTTGTCAACACCGACAGCATGGAGGTCGGCGGTATCTCTTACGTTGCGGAGGTCATGAACAACGTAGACCGCGCGACCGAAAAGTACATATTCGACGAGCTGTCCGCAAGAGATCAGAAACTCGCGGATCAGATCAAGCAGAAGATGTTCGTATTCGAGGATATCGTCAACCTGGATTCCATGGCTATCCAGGAGTTCACAAAGCAGGTCGACCCGAAGGATCTCGCTATCGCTATCAAGGGTTCCACCCAGGAAGTTGCGGAGTGCATATTCTCCAACATTTCCACGCGTGCAAGAGAGAGCCTTCAGGCAGATATCGAGTACCTGCACAACGTGCGTATGCGTGACGTTGAGGCTGCACAGCAGAACATCGTTGCGACTATCCGCCGCCTCGAGCAGGAACAGATCATCACCATCTCCCACGGCGGAGGCGGAGACGAGGTCATTGCGTAATGCGGCGTGACCCTTGGTTCAGAGTATTTCAGCGTAACGGAGGGATATTGTGTCAGTTTTAAAGAGGAACTCCGTTTATTTCGGCGGCGGCGTCGATATTTCGAACACCATCGACCTGAAAAGGTTTCAGCCCGCTCCCGAGCCGGCGCAGCCCGCAAAGCAGGAGCCCCAGCCGGAGGAACCGAAAAAGCCCGACCCCGAGCAGGAACTGCTCGAGGCAAAGCGCAGGCTGGACGATAAGCTCCAGCAGGTGGCATTCCGGGAGAAACAGCTCGAACAGCAGAAGAAGGAGCTTGAGGAGCTCAAAGAGCGCTGCGTTCAGCAGGGCAAGGACATAATCCTTGAAGCGAAGAACCGCGCGGAGTCGATAATCCGAACCGCGAACGACAACGCTTCACAGATAGTCTCCGACGCCGAGGCGAACCGCGACAGCGTGTATATAAAGGCAAAGGCAGAGGGCTTCGAACAGGGTACCCGCGACGGCAGGGAAGCATGTCTTGCCGCCGGGAGGGATATCCTCGATGAGGCAAAATCCTATGCCGAGAGGATAAACTCCGAGAAGGAGCAGCTTTTCGCGGACTACGAAAAAGAGATATACGACACTGTAATGCAGATAGCGAAGAAAGTCACGCTGGACAGCATTACTGCAAAGGACAGCGCGGCAGTCAAGCGCCTAATAAAGAAGGCGGCGAAGGAATTCCGCAACTGCGAGCGCGTCAAGATAACCCTTAACGACAACGGCGCAAACGAGGAGCTGACAGGTGACTACGAGTACCTGAAGGAGCTTTGCGGAGGCATTCCGAACGTTGAGGTGGAACTTCTGCCGGAGGCCGACCCGGGAACGGTGATAGTCGATAACGGCAGCGAGATAGTGGACGCGGGAATAATGACGCAGCTCCGCATGATTCAGGAGCTTGGCGACGGAAAGTTCCGCGAACCTAAACCCACAAGGAAAAAGAAGAAACCCGCCCCGGAGCCTGCCGAAGAAGCAGACGCCGAGGAATGACCCGACAGCGGAGGAAGTCATGGCACTTGAATTCGGAGCATTTCGCGATGAAATAACTAAATATGACACCTTCCGCTATATGGGAAAGATAGAGAAGATAGTCGGAATGACCATCGAGGCAAGCGGTCCCGCCTGCAATATCGGCGATGTCTGCCGCATTTACTCGAAGGACATGACGAGCTTCATACGCGCGGAGGTCGTGGGGTTCAACAAGAGCAACATTCTGCTCATGCCCTACACCGAGATCGAGGGTATCGGGCCGGGAAGCATTGTAGATTCCACCGGGGACAAGCTCACCGTTAAGGCGGGGCCGGGTCTCATCGGGCGGATAGTCGACGCGGCGGGAATGCCGCTTGACGGAGGCGCCGACCCCGGATGCACCGATTCTGTTTCGATAACCGGCGCTCCGTCAAATCCGTTCGACAGACCTCCGATAAAGTCGCAGATAGAGCTTGGCGTTAAGGCTATAGACGGCCTGCTGACTATGGGCAAGGGTCAGAGAATGGGTATATTCGCAGGCTCAGGCGTTGGTAAGTCCACGCTGATGGGCATGATCGCCCGGAAGGTCAAGGCAGACATCAACGTTATTGCGCTGGTCGGCGAGCGTGGCCGTGAGGTACGCGAGTTCATCGAGCGCGACCTCGGTCCGGAGGGCATGGCGCGCTCCGTGCTGGTCGTGGCTACGTCGGATCAGCCCGCCATGATGAGAAGCAAGTGTCCGCTGACCGCCACGGCTATCGCGGAGTACTTCATGAAACAGGGCAAGGACGTCCTGCTGATGATGGACAGCCTCACGCGCTACGCGATGGCGCTGCGCGAGGTCGGACTTTCCACCGGCGAACCGCCGATAGCAAGAGGCTACACGCCGTCAATTTACAGCAGCATGCCGAAGCTGCTCGAGCGCGCCGGGAACTTCCCGGAAGGCTCGATAACCGGTATCTACACCGTGCTCGTTGAGGGCGACGACACCAACGAGCCGATAGCGGATACAGTCCGCGGTATCATCGACGGACACATCATTCTTTCGCGTAAGATCGCGGCGCAGAATCACTACCCCGCGATAGACATACTCCCGAGCGTCAGCCGACTGATGTCGGAGATAGACACTCCCGAGCACAAGCAGGCGGCTGGCAAGCTCAGAAACCTGCTGTCGCTGTACAACAACAACGCCGACCTCATTTCGATAGGCGCGTACAAGCACGGAACAAATCCGGCGCTGGACGAGGCTATCCGGAAGATCGACAAAATAAACGAGTTTCTCATGCAGCGGGTGGAGGAATCCTACACGCTGGAGGAAACAGTGCAGCTCTTGATAGCTGCCGTTGGCGATGAACAATAAGAGGTGACAGGCTTTGAAGAAATTTCAGTTCACTCTGCAAAAGCTGATGGATTTCCGTCAGCAGGAGCTTGACCGACAGAAGAACACGCTGAGCGCGCTCCAGGCTGATCTACAGAGGATCTACGCAGAGAAGGAACAGCTCATAAAGCAGGTGGAGGAGTTCAGCGCTGAGCTTGAGACCGTCTGCCGCCAGGGAGCGCAGGCTTTTGAGATCTCCGTGCGCAAGCGCTACATCGTAACTCTCCAGCAGGAGATACACGCGAAGGACGCCAGCGCCGCCCGCAAGCAGGAGGAGATCAACAAGCAGCTCGGAGTCGTAGTCGAGGCAACGAAGGACGTCCGCACGCTGGAAAAGCTCGAGGAAAAGCAGCTTGAGGACTACAAGGCGGCGGCAAACAAGGAAAACGAGCAGTTCATTGAGGAGTTCGTTTCCGGGCAGTCGATACGCGCGGCTCAGACCCAGAGCGTCTGATAAGTTAACATATCTGGGCGCAGACCCTGATATAGATACATTATTAAAAGGAGGTGAGTAAATGGCAGTAGCATTCAGCACAGGCGGTTCCGGGTATACACGCAGCGACTTCATGATATCCGACGCGGCTATTCCGGCTAGGGTAGAGGAAGCGGCAAAGGCAGACCAGAAGGAACAGTTCTCCAAGGTGCTGAGCGGTATCGGAAGTTCCAGGAACGCTTCGAATGCTTCAAATGCTTCGAATGCTTCGAATACTTCGGGCGCAGACAGCGCGAACAATGCGGTCAGCGGTTCTGACGCAGCTTCCGAAAAGATGGCGCAGAACAACGCGGTATCTGAGGCGGAAACTCCTGCAAGGTATGAGAAGTTCGAAATGCTTCGCAGCGAACTGACGAAGTCTGATGGAATTCTTGACCTTCGCAAGGTCGTTGCGGCGATCGCGGACGGAAAGCTCACTTTTGCGGATATTCCGCAGGAGTACATAACCAAGGCATTGCTGGCGGAGCTTATCAACACTGTTGAGAATGTGGACAACGCCAAGTCCGACAAGGACGGCGACTCGGAGCAGATCAATGATCCGGCAGTACAGCAGGTCATGACCGAACTTGCGGCAATGATGAATCAGACGGCGATCCCCGATGATATCAGCGACCTCAGCGACGAGATATCCGCGCTGACGACCAGGATAACCGGAGCCAACGAGGTTCAGACAGAGCAGCCGGCAGTTCAGCAGAACGTTCCGGAGCAGGCGGTTCAGACCGTTCAGAATCAGGCGGCGGAGCAGGCAGAGGCTACAGGCGAAGCTGTGGAGTTCACGGTCAAGCCCGAAACAGAGCAGAAGCCCCAGGCAGAAGCAAAGCCCGTTCAGGAAATCCAGCCCGACGCGAAGCAGGCGGCAGTCCAGACCGCTGAAAACACCGGCGCACAGAGCGAGACTCAGACGGACGCAGGTCAGTCAGGTCAGCAGGACGGCGCGGCTCAGGTTCAGACAGCTCAGGCGGGTCAGACAGAGCAGGCACCGCAGGAGGACGTTAAGTTCCGCAGCGATGTTCGCAGCGTTGAGGTCAGAACGGCTGAGAAGCCGCAGGAAGCTCCGCAGCAGGAGCAGACGCAGGTCTTTGCAGACCACACGGCGCAGCGCAGCAGGGTAGTTTTCAAATCAGACGAGCTTGAGGCGATAAAGTCCGGCGGCGAAAAGACCGGCGACGCGGCTCAGGCGCAGCCCCAGGGGATCCCCGCTGAAAGCCCCGTGGTATTCACACGGCAGGACGGCGCGGAGATCACAGTAAAGCCTTCCGAGGTCGCGCAGCAGGTGTCAGGGAAGATCACAGAGCGCGCGGCAGACCTTAAAGAGGGCGATGTTGAGTACAGCATAACGCTCGACCCTGAGGATCTCGGCAGGATCACGGTCAGAATGACCAAGACGGCGGACGGCGCAGTTTCAGTGTCCATCGCGGCGGAGGACTCCAAGACCATGAAGATCATCGAGGACAACGGTTCCGCTATCCAGGACACGCTCAGACAGAACGGCGTTCAGCTTGAGAACTGGCAGACCGTCAGCGAATCCCGTCAGGAGCCGCAGGCTCAGGACTACCAGGGCAGCAGCAAGAACCCCTACCGCGAGAACGAAAATCACCGTCAGGACGACGACCGCGACGGCGAGAGCTTCGCAGAGATAATCGCTTCCATGTAAGCGGGAAAGGAGAGAAAATGGCAGGAACTTCAGGCATTCTTTCATCGTCAGAGCAGATACAGGCGAATTACGAGAAGTACAAGAGCAAGTTTAAGGACGCCACCGAGAAAATGGTGAACTCCGACACCTTCCTCAGTCTGCTGGTTGCCGAAATGACGAACCAGGACCCGATGGAGCCTACCTCCAACACCGAGTTCGTTACACAGATGGCACAGTTCACGTCGCTTCAATATTCCAAGGACGCTGCGACCTATTCCCAGTCGAACTACGCTTCAAGCCTGGTCGGCAAGACTGTTACCGCTTCAAAGATGGACGGCAGCAAACAGGTCACAAAGACGGGCGTTGTGCAGTCGGTTATGAAGAACGGCGACAGCTACACCATCAAGATAGACGGCGTCAGCTTCGAGCTTTCGAACATCACTTCCATCGCACAGACCGCTTCTTCGGGCAGCAATGACCCGGGAACCAAAACTTCCCTTGGCGAGCTTATCGCGAAGGCTTCCATGATGATCGGCATGAGCGCAACTGTTAATCCTAGTGTAGAGGGCGGTTCGGTGCTCGATTCGGGACTGATAAAATCTATCCAGGTCAAGGACGGTCAGGTAAGAGTAATCATCAACGACAAGGGCTATGCGCTCGATGATATCGTTGAGGTCGCTTATCCCACCATCTCAGGCGGAGGTGGTTCCGACAGCACCGGCGGCACAGACAAGACGCCTTCCACGGACGATAAGACCGAACCTCCTTCGGCTGACAAGACGGCTGACAGCACGGAGACCCACACGATTTCCGACGAGGAACTAGACAGAATAATCGAGAGCCATCGTCAGGAAAAAGAGAACGAAGTATCCGCTGATGTCGTAAGCGACATGATGGCGGCAGTCGACAGAATGAACGAACAGGCAAGAGAAGATACCGAGCGCCTTTACAGCGAGGATCTGCACGAGGTCACGGGCGAGATAACCCCCGACAGCTATGCAGGCGAGGATATCCAGGATCTTGAGGACTTCGTTTGAACCTAAGTTGAATAAAGCATGGAGGCTTTAAAATGCTGATAAGCGAATACCTGGCGCTTCGCAATCAGATCAGCGTTACCACGGGAAATACGGTGGTTCAGCCCGCGAACGGCACGGCAAAGGACGCGGTGCAGGGCGGTTCCTTCGCAGAGGCTTTACAGGAAAAGCTAAACGAAAAACACGGCGTGGAGTTCTCAAAGCACGCATTGCAGCGGCTTGAGGAACGCAGCATAGACCTTTCCGAAAACGAGACCCTCGAACGCCTCAACAAGGGCGTGGAGTTAGCGGCAGGAAAGGGCAGCAGTGAAACGCTGGTCCTTGTGGGAAGAAACGCTTTCGTTGTGAGCGTTAAAAACAACAAGGTGATCACGACCCTCTCAGACAACGAACTGAACGGGAACGTATTCACGAATATTGATTCGACCGTTATCGTATGAACGGACCTGAATGGAATTCATGCCCCGGCTGCGACTGAGACGGGGCGGCGGTCAAGTCAATGACAATTTATTCTGGAGGTCAATAAAATGGTTAAATCCCTTTACACCGGCGTATCCGGTATGAAAACCCACCAGCAGAAGATGGACGTAATCGGCAACAACATCGCCAACGTAAACACCACTGGCTACAAGACGAACGTTGTTACCTTTGCTGACGTATACTATCAGACCAAGAAGTCGCCTTCCGGTGCTTCCACCACCCTGGGCGGCGTTAATCCGACTCAGGTAGGCTACGGCGTTAAGATGAACACCACCACGCCGAATATGACGCAGTCCGGATTTACCTTCTCCGACAGCATCTACGATATGGCTATCGACGGCAAGGGCTTCTTCCAGGTAATGGACGGCGCTGGAAATATCCTCTATACAAGAGCGGGTATCTTCAAAGTCGACGAGGAAGGCAACCTCGTTAACGCTTCCGGTTACAAGGTGCTGGGCGTTTCCGGCGATTTCGACGGTCAGCCCGCAGGAAGCCAGCCCATCAAGATAACTATTCCGGCTACCGACGCGAAGTGCTCCAGCGCTACCAAGACTATCAGCGGCTGCGATGTCACTATCGCCGTTTCCGACCCTTCGGACAACACTGATATGTCCGTTACATTCAACCAGGCGGAGTTCCCGTTTGCTACATACTCCTCCGGCGTGCTGAATCTCTACTTCGACAAGGAGAAGCAGTTTGAGTCCGCGCAGGCTTTCGAGGACGAGATCCAGAAATGCCTCGAGGCAGGCGGCGTTACACTCCCGGACGATGTTTCCATCAAGTTCTCCTTTGAGAACCTCCCGGCAAGCACCTCTTCAGTTGTTGCCAAGGCTACCGTTTCCGCAGGCGTGTGGGATAAGGCGCTCGACCAGGCAAGCGCTGACAAGCGTTTCGTTTGCCCCGCTGGCGCCACCACATATGCTAAGATCGGCTTCGCTACCAACGACGCTACCGATACAGAGTACAACAAGGCAAAGATCGTATTTGCTGACGCTGGTACTGCCGGTACTTCCGCTTCCTATGCTCCCGCAGCGGACGGCGGCACATGGACTATCAATATCGACGCTTCTACTACCATGGCTGATATCAATCAGGCTATCAAGAAGGCTATCGCAGACGACGCTGCGCTTGCTGCTCCTACATATCCCACCGGCATCAACCTTTCCTGCACATCTTACACTATCCCGTCCGCAGCTACTGTTGCTGATGTTACCGGCGGCGTAGGCGCCGATTTCGCGCTCGTAAGATCCAACGCCAAGGTCGGCGCGGTTTCCGCGACGGCAGGTCAGGCGGGCGAGTTCGCTAACGACTACAAGGTCGTTTTCAAGTATGTTTCCAACTACGACGCTCCCAGCGCTCAGTGGGACGATAACACTCTCACCATATCGGTTACTAACAAGGAGTACACCGACGACGCTGACTTCGTTGCTGATGTCAACGCTGCCATCACAGCGGCTGCGGGCGGCAATTCCAAGAAGCTGTTTACGTTCGATGCCGGCAGCTTCGAGGGCATAAAGGATCTCACCAATGGTCAGAGAAAGCAGCTTTTCGGCGGCAATCCTTCACTTTCTTTCGGCGGCGGCGAGGACAGCTTCTACACCACGGTAGCTAAGAACCTTTCCACCTTCAACCTTACTGATGGACGCAAGGGCGGCGAGCAGACCTACAAGGACCTTGAGAACGTGACCGTTCAGCAGGACGGCACCATCATCGGCAAGCATGCGGTACACGGCTACCTGAACCTTGGCCGTATCGACATTGCTACATTCGATAACCCGAACGGTCTTTCCGCTGTCGGCGGCACTTTGTTCGAACAGACCGTAGCTTCCGGTGAGCCGAAGGTTGCTATCGCAGGTCAGGAAGGCGCGGGCGAGGTCGTATCCGGCGCGCTTGAGATGTCCAACGTTGACCTTGCTCAGGAATTCACCGACATGATCACCACCCAGAGAGGCTATCAGGCGAACTCCAGAGTTATCACAACTTCCGATACAATGCTTGAGGAGCTTCTCTCCCTCAAGAGATAATGACTGAATGACAACAGCTCCCCCGCCTCAGGCGGGGCGGGGGAATATCTGTTTCTGAGGTAATTTATGATTTTTCTTACCAAACTTGACGGCAAGGAGATACTGCTCAACGAGCTGTTTATAGAGACCGTCACAGAAACGCCTGACACGGTTATAACCATGTCGAACGGGCATACCTACATCGTGCGTGAAAGCATGAAGGAACTCCAAAATAAAATTCTCGAATACAACAGGCGGCGCAGACGCTTCGGCAGACAGTCCGCAGCAAAGAGCGGCGAGCCTTTGACATAACGTATACCAACCGGAGCAGGAAGCTCCGATAAAATTTGAAAAGTGAGGGATCATTTTGAATATCACGATTATAATTGGCTGGGTCATCGCATTCGGCATGGTCGTTTTCGGTATCTTCCAGGGCGGTCAGATGGACTGGTTCATCGACCCGCCGTCGCTTGCAATCACCATCGGCGGCACGATAGGCTGCCTTATCGCTTCCTATCCGCTGAGCTACCTCGCGGGTCTGGGCAAGCGCTTCAAGCTGGTGTTCATGCCGAAGAAGTTCAACCCTGAAAAGTACATAGATGATATCGTTGAGTATGCCAAGATTGCAAGAGGCCGCGGTCTCCTGGCTCTTGAGGAAAGCGCCAACCAGTGCACGGATCAGTTCATGAAGTCCGCGCTCATGCTCATCGTCGACGCTAACGACACCGCAAAGGTACGCGGAATGCTGGACGACGCCATCAGCTTCATGTGCGAGCGCCACGACAACGGCCGCGCGTTCTTCGAAAAGGGCGTAGCAGTATTCCCGGCTTTCGGTATGCTGGGTACCGTTGTTGGTCTGGTTAACATGCTCAATACCATGGACTCCAACCCGGAGGGGCTGGCAGACGGTATGGCTACGGCGCTTATTACTACGTTCTACGGCTCACTTTTTGCGAACGTTTTGTTCAACCCTATGGCGAGCGCGCTTCAAAATGCCCACAACGACGAGCTGCTGTGCATGCAGATCATCGAGGAGGGCGTCCTTGCCATTGCGGACGGCTCAAACCCGCGTTATATCCAGGAAAAACTTGAGTTCATGCTTCCTGCAAGCAAGAAGCGTTCAGACAAGGCTGGCGGTTAATTTACCGCTTTATCAGAAAAATTACAATTTTTGCAGAAAAAAAGTAAAAAAGTATTTGCATTTTGAGCGGATTTATGCTACAATAATATAATGGCAGGGGTGTGATGTCCTGCAGTATAATTTTTGCATTTGATGCTCATGTGAGTTATATCTGAATGTAAGGGAGGGACAGCAGTGGCAAAGCTCGAGAAAAAGGCAAAGGAAGACCATAGTAACGACTGGCTGTCGACTTACGGCGACATGGTAACGCTGCTGCTGACGTTCTTCGTTCTGCTTTATGCTTCGTCATCACAGGACGAACAGAAGTTCCAGTACATATATCAGGCGTTTACGTCCCACGGCAAATACCTGAATGAGTATGTGGATTCTCCGAACCCAGTTCCGGAGGACGGCGAGGGTACCGTCAGCGAGAAGCCGGACAGCAACGGCGGTCAGGGAAATCTTCCGCAGACCTTTGATCAGTTATACCAGTACATTTCGCAGTATGTTTCCGACAATAATCTTGAGCAGTCCGTTTCAGTTGAGAACGGAGCGGCTCACCTTAATATAAGGTTCGACAACAACGTGTTCTTCGAACCAAACAGCGCAGTGCTGACGCAGCAGGGAAAGGATCTGCTTGACGGAATAAGCCCCGGCATCAAGGCAATGAAGGCCGCGATAAAGACCTGCACCATCAACGGACACACCGCAAAGGCAATATCCGAGGTGAACGACTGGGATCTGTCGGCGGGTCGTGCCGTAAGTGTTATTAAATACATGGATTTCCGCAAGGTGCTTGATACGGAGCAGTTCCGTGCGAAGGGCAGCGGCTACGCGGAGCCTATCGCCGATAACGATACCGCAGAGGGTATGGCGAAGAACCGACGCGTTGAAATGGTGCTTTTAAAGGCAGACATAGATACAACGGATCCCGAGGTTATAAAGGATATCCTGCTGTATGACTACGGCATCAAGCTCGACGACTTCGACCCGGACGGCGACAACAGCGGCGATACCGCCAAGGTGCCGAACGATTACGCTCAGTCGATCATTGATTCCCTCGACCAGAAGTATCCGGATCACAGCAGCACTTCGACAGCGGTAGGACCGGTGATCCCCGGTGACTACGATACGTTCATGATAACCACCGAGGCTGACAGCAATAGCTGATCCAATGGGAAACCAGACGCAGTGGGCGCTGGTAAAGTAATGGGGGGATACAGATGGCTGACGTCCTGACGCAGGCGCAGATAGATGAAATGCTTAAAAACGTCGCTGCCGGCGCAGTTCCGGAGGTGACGCAGAAAGAGGAAGAAAAGGTCAAGGAGTACGACTTCCGCGCTCCTAAGAAGTTCACAAAGGAACAGATCAAGGTTCTCGACGGTATATTCGAGAACTATGCGAGACTTCTCTCGTCGTACCTCACAGGTCTGCTCAGACTGTACTGCCGCGTTTCGCTGGTGAACATCGAGGAGCAGAGGTACAGCGAGTTCAACAACGCGCTTCCGGATTACGTCCTGATGGGCATGGTGGACATGGGTATCAAGAACGAGGAGGTCAGCGAGACCAACGTTATCATTCAGATATCCAACACGATAACCTTTACGATGATAGACAGACTGCTCGGCGGCAGAGGTGAATACCGCGATGTCAACCGCGATTT
>OIGD01003128.1_pt1 | contig 11578 bp, 10 predicted proteins | sample 1582211 | NCBI WGS metagenome assembly OIGD01 (sample SAMN04414078, study PRJEB24778) | human gut metagenome | material: faecal | host: Homo sapiens
AAAATTTACAATTAAACATTAGTCGAGATGAAAGCGGTTACTACTTATCAAAAAATTATGCAATTTTAAAATATACTAATAATAATGTTGCGAGATGAAAAAAAGCTTGTTTTATAGTAGAATATTCAAATATTGATGGAGGTAAATATGCTTAAACGTTTCGTCTCTTATTATAAACCACATCTCAAGATGTTCACTCTTGATATGTTAGCTTCTCTTTTAATATCTTTAATTGCAATGTGCTATCCAATTTTAACTAGAAAAGTTTTTTCTACTTATGTTCCTGAAAAAGATATTAATATGATAATAATTTTTGCAGCTATTTTAGTTGGCCTATATATAATCAGAATGTTTTTAAAATATTTCGTTCAGTATTATGGACATGTTATTGGTGTTAAAATGCAAGCTCAAATGCGAAAGGATATGTTTACTCATCTGGAGAAACTTCCCTATTCATATTACGATGAACATGAAACTGGAAAAATAATGTCAAGGATGACAAATGATTTGCAAAATGTCAGTGAGCTCGCTCATCATGGCCCTGAAAACTTCTTTATATGCGGTGTCATGATCATCGGTTCTTTTGACTATTTATTGACTATCAATTGGATTTTAGCTTTGATCATCTTTGCCTGTGTTCCTTTTATGGTTGCAATCTCTTTGTTCACTAGAAAAAGAATGCGCAATGCTTTTACTGAAACACGCAAAAGTATCGCTGGTATCAATGCATCTTTAGAGTCTAGTATATCTGGTATCCGCATTACAAAAGCTTTTGCAAATCAAGATATTGAGGATAAAAAATTTGATATAAGCAATAAAGAATATGTAAAAAATAGATCTATAGCATATAAAGCGATGGGAATATTTTCTTCTTCTACCAATTTTGTCATGGATTTATTCAACGTTGCTTGTATTGTTGGAGGTGGTATAATCGCTATTACTACTGAAGCTTTTTCTACCGCTGATTACACTGCTTTTGTTGTTTCCGTCTCTTTGTTTATTTCTCCTTTGACAACTTTAATCAATTTTGTTGAGCAATATCAAGATGGTGTTACCGGATTTAAAAGATTCCTCGATGTCATGGATGAAAAAGTAGAATATGAAAAACCTAATGCTATAAAAAATATTACATTAGCTGGAAACATTGATTTTAATCATGTATTCTTCAATTATGAAACAAAAGACCATATTTTAAATGATGTTTCATTTTCTATTAAAAAAGGTGAGACCATCGCCCTTGTTGGAGCATCTGGTGGAGGAAAAACAACCATTTGCCATCTTATACCTAATTTTTATCAACCGACTTCAGGCACAATAAAAATCGATGGAATAAATATTTCAGATATTTCTTTAAATGCTCTTCGAAAAAATATCGGTTTTGTTCAGCAAGATGTATTTTTATTCACTGGATCAATTAAAGATAACATTCAATATGGTAAACCTGATGCCACCGATAAAGATATTATTTCCGCCAGTAAAAAAGCCAATATCTATGATTTCATCATGTCACTTCCAAACAAATTCGATACACAAATCGGCGAAAGAGGTGTCAAACTTTCAGGTGGTCAAAAACAAAGAATTTCTATCGCTAGAGTTTTTTTAAAGAATCCTTCTATTCTAATTTTAGATGAAGCAACTTCTGCCTTAGATAATGCAACTGAAATATTGATTCAACAAGCTTTGAACAAATTATCTTATGGCCGCACCACACTTGTTGTTGCTCATCGTCTTTCTACCATAAAAAATGCTGATAGAATACTTGTAGTTGAAGGTGGTAAAATAATAGAAGAAGGAACTCACTCAGTTCTTCTTTCTCAAAATGGCGAATACGCTAAACTCTATAATCTACAATTTCGCAATAATTAAATAGGGAGATAAACATGAAAAAAGCTCACGTTTTATTTTTTGATCTTGATGGAACACTATTAGATACTGTTGCTGATCTTGGTGCAGCTGTTAATACAATCTTGGAAAAATATAATTATCCTACTCATGAACTTTCTGAATATGTCAATTTCATCGGTCAAGGTTCTATGTATCTTATAAGAAAAGCTAGTGGCGAAAAAGACGAAGAGAAAATCAAAATCCTCTATAAAGAATATTTAGCTAATCTTTTGGATAATCTTTATAATAGAACAAATAGCTATCCATATATCGCTTCAGCTTTAGAAAAATTTTCAATATCAGGATATGAATTATTTGTTTTTACCAATAAACCGCAAAAAGCAGCCGAAAATTTGATGAAATATTTTTTTAAAAATGTAAAATTTAAAGCAGTAATTGGCCAAGGAGAAAAAAAGTTTCCACCCAAACCTGATCCAACTGGTCTTCTTGAAACTTTAAAAGAATACGAAATAGATCCTCAAGATGTCATTTATTTTGGGGATTCCAATTATGATATGTTGGTAGCAAAAAAATGTAATATTCCTTATCGAATAGGTTGTCTTTATGGCTATCAAAATGAAGAGTTGCTCATTGAAGGTGGAGCAACAGATATCATTCCTTCCGGTCGCTATTTTTTCAAAATAGTCAATAAATATGGTTTTTCCAAATCAATATCCATATCGATATTATTTAATTTGTTAGAACTATTTCTCATCGGAATTTTCATCTTTATGGCCCTGACTTCTTCAAAATCTAATATTAGTTATATTCTTTATGCTTTGGCTTTTTTAACCGGTGGTTATGTCTTAGTCACAGATGCTTTAACATTTACTGATGTTCATTTTTTAGAACCTAATCTGCTTTTTTGTTTTACATCAGTCTTTATTTCTTCTGCTTTATATATCTACTTATTTTCCAATGCTTTTTTTAATTTCTCTTGGAATGCCGTCAATATTATCTTTTTCCTTTGTTCAATTATCTTCACAATAATTTTTATTCTTTCTTTTTATGCCTTAGTTAAAAATGGTATAAATGATATCGCACGTGCTAAAAAAAGAAAAGAAAACCTCAATAAATCAGTCAACAAGCTTTAATATTAAAATTACTTCTAAGAAAATTTAATGCTATAATATTTTTTATGAATCGTGAAATAAAAAAAGAAATGGTTATTTCCGGTGGCAAACTCGCCCTAGGATATATCGGATTATTAACAGGAATTATCGGGATAGTTTTATTAATTCCTTTATTTGTCAGTATTTCTCTTCCTCTTGAAAGAAAATATTGGTGGAATTTTTTTGCGCCAGCAATAATAATGATAATCTGTGGATTTTCTACTTTCTTGGGGCTTCTTTATAAAAAAGAACATGGGCAATTATCCAATAGACAATCCTCATTTATTGTCTTGACTTCGTGGATTATTTCTATACTTGGTACCGCTGTTCCATTTTGGTCTTCTGGACTTTTAAATTTTCATCAATCCATTTTTGAAGTCAGTTCTGGATGGACAACAACAGGAATGTCAGTTCTCGATGTTGAACAAGGGAATATCTATTCTTTTTTGACTCTAAGAGCTCTCTGTATGCTTTTTGGTGGAATAGGCATTATTCTCGTCATGATTTCAGTATTCTCTGATAGATATGGTTTAAGATTATATTCAGCCGAAGGTCATGGTGATAGTTTTCTTCCTAATCTATTGAGATCAGCTAGATTAATGTTTGCAATATACATCGGATTGATCACAGTTGGAATTATTTCCTATATGATTTTCGGCATGTCATTTTTTGATGCTTTTGTCCATTCAATTACCGCTGTAGCTACTGGAGGATTCTCTAATTACAATGATTCTATCGCTCATTTTTCCATAGAAAATGGCTATAACATCATTCAAGTATGTGGAATACAAGTTACCAGTATTATCTTGATGTTTTCCGGTTCTATTTCTTTCATCTCCTTCGCTTTTCTTTTAAGGGGAGACTTTAAAACTTTTTTTAAAAACTTTGAAAATCACGCTGAACTTGTCATTCTTGTCATCGTTATTCCACTCATTTTAATTCTATCAATAACTTCAAATACTGTTACAAGCAACAATGCTTTGATGTATTCAGTATTTTTCACAATTTCTGCAATGTCTACAACTGGTTTCCAAATTATGTCGATCGATATAAATACTTTAAATCCAGCTATTTGCTTTATTTTTATCCTTATTATGTTGATCGGTTGTCAATCGAGTTCTACTTGTGGCGGTATCAAAGTTGGAAGGATTTCTCTGCTTTATCACTCCTTGGTCATCAAGCTTAGAAATTCGGCAAATAATCTTAATATCAAGCGTGCTGATTATGTCAATGTCTACGGCAAAGATATGTTTTTAGATGAAGCCTTGCTTCATGACAACAATATTTTTATTCTTACTTATTTAGGAATATATTTAGCTGGTGCTTTCTTATTTACTCTCGGTGGCAGCAGTCTTAATCAATCTTTATTTGAATCTGCCAGCATGATATCAACCATAGGTTTTTCAACGGGAATGGTCAATTTAAGTTCTCCAACTTACTATTATTATGTCGGTGCTAGCTTGATGATCTTCGGTCGTTTCGAATTATTCATGGTCATTTATGGTATAATTTATATATTCTCTATTCCTTTCAACAAAATCAAATTATTGCTCTCACGGAGGAAATAAATCATGTTAAAAAAGAAAAATATCGTTGTTATCGGTTGCTCCAACATGGGAGCTTATATCGCTAGCCGCCTATCAGAATTAGGAAATAATGTCACAATCATCGATAAAAATAAAAATTCTTTCAGAATTTTAGATGAATCATATACCGGATTTAAACTCGAAGGAAATGGTATGGATCGTGATTTTTTAGTAAAAAATCATGTAGACCAAGCCGATATTGTTCTAGTAGCAACGGAAGATGATAATACAAATTCTTGCATCGCGCAAATTGTCAAGGTCATCTACAATGTCCCAATTGTTATAACTCGTATCTACGATATCGATAAAACCATTGTTTTAGAAGGAACCGGAGTAAGAATAATCTATCCTTCTATTCTCGTTTCCAATGAATTTTTCACTTTGGTTAAAGAGGAAGAAGATAAAAAAATTAAGGAGAGCAAAACAAAATGAATATAGTTATTGCTGGAGGTCAAACTAAAGCTGACTTCCTCATTTCAATGTTTAAAAAAGAAAAGCATAACCTTGTTGTCATCAACGATGATGAGGATTACGCTGATTTTTTGAGTAAAAAACATCATATCAATGTCATTGTTGCCGATGCTTCCTCAGGAATTGTTTTAAAACAAGCCAATATTGAAAATTTCGATATTATGGTCGCTGTAACTCCAAGCGATGCAGCAAATCTTGCCATTTGTCAGCTTTCTAAAAAAATGCTCCATATCAAAAAGACTGTAGCGGCAGTCAACGACCCCAAAAACGTTGATGCCTTCACAAAGTTAGGAGTAGATACAACAATCAGCGCTACTTATTTAATTTCCAAATATATCGAAAAAGCTTCGATATTAGAAAATATGACCAGAACCATCGTATCAGAATACGATAGTTTAGCTATCACTTCAATCATCATTCAAGAGAATAGTATGATGGCAGGAAGAACTCTTAGTCAAATTAAACTTCCTAATGGTATTTCTTTAGGAGCTATCATGCGTGGCAATGATGTAATAGTCCCTAATGGTCAAACAACTATCTACCCCAATGATAAAATCCTTATCATCACTCCAAGCAATTTACAAGAAAAAGCTATTGAGCTTATCAATTCAAAGAAATAATTATTAAATATGTATTTACTATCAGCAACTGGTATATTAAAAGAATTTCAAGGTGAACCATTGACTTCTCCTCTAACTTTTAATATTGACGAAAATGAAAAAATTGCCCTCATCGGCAGCAATGGATGTGGAAAATCCACGCTTATTAAAATGCTTATCGGAGAATTAGAACCTGATAAAGGTCACGTAACTTTAAGCAAAAACTGCACTATCGGTTACCTTTCTCAAAGCGTCATATCCGATTTATCCCATACTTTATATGAAGAAGCGGAAGAAGTTTTTAAGCCTTTAATGGAAGAAGAAAAATTTCTAGAAGATCTCTGTGAAAAAATTGCCGAAGATCCTTCAAATACCGAACTTCTTGATACTTACTCTCACCGCGAACCGCTTTTCAGAGAAAAAGATGGTTATAACTTCCGCTATAAAATTCGCTTGATTTTAAACTATTTTAAATTCAAAGAAGAAGATTATAATCGACCTATCACTTCTTTTTCCGGCGGAGAAAGAATGAAAATAGCTTTTGCTAAACTGCTTTTATTGAATCCTTCTCTTTTAATTCTCGATGAACCGACAAACCATTTGGATATTTCGACCATCGAATGGCTAGAAGAATATTTAAAAAGCTATAAAGGAGCCATTCTTTTTGTCTCTCACGATCGTTACTTCATCAATTCTTTAGCCACAAGAGTTCTCGAAATTGAAAAAGGTAAATTAGAATCTTATTCAGGTAACTATGATAAATATGCTGCTGAAAAAAAAGTTAGGTATGAATCACAATTAAAGCTATACCTAAAGGAAGAAAAACAAAAACAAAAACTTGAATGGTTCATTAAATTTTATATGCCAAAACCACGCTTTGTTTCTCGTGCTCATGACCGTGAAAAAAAACTTGCCAGATTAGAAAAAACAAGAGTTGAAAAACCTACTGAAGTTAAAAATAAAGTTCATATCGATTTTCAAGGAAAGCTCAGAGTAGGAAAAAGAGTATTTGAAACAAAAGAACTCGCTGTCGGCTATGATAAACCTCTTATTTCTGATATCGAATTTTCATTTTTCGGTGGTGATAAACTTGCAATTATGGGCGATAATGGCTCAGGAAAAACTACTTTTATCAAAACACTTTTAGGAAAGATAAAACCTTACTCCGGAAAAATTTGTTTCTACGATAATTTCAATATCGGTTACTTACCTCAAGATGGACTTTTAATCCGCAGCAATAAAACTGTCCTTGATTATTTCCGTGATCTTTTCCCTCTTTTGACCCTTCAAGAGGTCTACAATACTTTAGGCGCATTTGATTTCTCCCGCGAAGATGATGAAAAAATAGTTGATAATCTTTCCGGTGGTGAAAAAATGCGTCTAGTATTATCGACACTGGTTGAACAAAAATATGACATTTTAGTTCTCGACGAACCGACAAACCATCTCGATATGATGACTAAAGAAGAACTGATTGAAGCCATTGGAAAATATAAAGGGTCCATCATAATCATTTCTCACGATCGTTCATTTGTCGATAACCTTTGTAATTGTCTGCTTTATTTTGAAAACAATAAAGCTTATTATTATCAAGGCGATTATTCGCATTTCAAAGTTGTAATGCTCGATGATATCCTCCAAGAAAAGCTCGATATCGAAAAAGCTCGTTTGGAAGAAGAAAGAAAACAAGATACACTATATCATCTCGAACTTGAAAAAGCTCGTGTTAAATTCAAAGATGATAAACCATTAAAACCTCGTCCAAAACTAGCAAAAAATAAAATCGAAGAAAAAATGGCTCGACTTGAAAGGCTTATCGGAGAAGATGAAGTTAAGCTAGATGACCCAGAATACTATTGGGATCAATCAAAGCTCAACGCCTTACAAGAGGAGCTTGATAATTACAATAAAGAATACGAAGAATTGATGGAAATGCTTTCTTTATATGACCAGTAAAAACTGGTCATTTTTAATTTCTTCGCAAATTTAGAAAACAGTTCAATACACTTAAACTACTTGAAGAAGTAACAAATATATCCTTTTTTGAATATATTAAAACTATAGAAAATAATAAAAAATAAATCCATGGATTATATCCGTGGATTTTTTACGTTTATAAAATATGATAAAAGTTCTAATATCCAAATAACTGGCGAAGTTTCTTTTCCTTTTCCAGATACTAAGCGCATCACTGCATAAAATATCAATCCCAAGGCGATACCATTGGTAATTGAATAAGTTAATAAAATCATGATAAATGTTATAAAACAAGCCATGATATCAATTTTTTCATTCCAATTTATCTTGCGTAGATTAGAAAACATCAATGCCCCAACTGAAACTAAAGCCATCGATGTACATGGAGTATACACTGTTCCATTGACATTGATTCCAGCAAAAACATTAAAAACTGGAAATATAGCTAAACTTAAAAAGAATAATAAACCTGTAGTTATTGCAGCGATACCAGTTCTGGCACCACTTTCAACACCAACTGTTGATTCAGCAAATGATGTGACAGGCGAAGTACCAAAGATACCAGAAATAATTCCCCCTGTTGCATCAGCCATCATTACTCTAGTACCAACTTTAACTTTTCCTGTTTCTTTATCAATTGCACCTATCGGTTCACTTATTGCAATAAGTGTTGCCGAAGTATCAAAAAGATGAACCATAACAAAAGAAAATACGACACCATAAGTTTGCGGCTTTGTTAAAATAGTCGGTATAGCTAAAATACTCTTTCCAAAAACATCTTTTATATCACCAATAGATCCAGTATCACCTGAAAAACTAGGCATATTTGGAACATTAAATGCTCCTAAGATCAAACCGATTGCAGCCACAACAAACATCGATATCAAAATCGCGAAAGTGTTGATGTATTTATTTTTTACCACCATCAAAGCAAACGCTAAAATTATTCCAAATAAAGCCAATAAAACATAGGCATTTCCATTCGCTGGATTTAAGTTACCTAAAGACACAAAAGTTGAACCATTAGCTTGAATAATTCCGCCCATTTTAAGTCCTACAAAGCAGATGAAAGCGCCTAACCCAGCCGAAATAGTATATTTTAAAGATTGTGGAATAGCATCAATTATTATTCTCCGAATTGGGGTAACTGTAAAAATAAAAAATATTATTCCGGAAAGAATGACAACAGCTAGACCTTCTTGCCAAGTATAACCAAGTTGTCCACATACTGTAAAAGCCAAATAAGCATTCATTCCCATACCAGCAGATAACGCTACAGGATAATTGCCTACAATTCCCATAATAAGACAACAAATTCCAGAACAAATTGCGGTTGCAGCAAAAACTGCTCCAGAAGAAATACCAGTTGAACTAATAATCGAAGTATTGACTGGAAGAATATAAAGCATTGCAAAAAATACTAAAACTCCGCCGAGAATCTCTTTAAAAACTGTCGATCCTCTTTCCTGCAGTTTAAAATAATTATTCAATACCTTGCCTATTTTTTTCATGTTCCCCTCTTTTCCTTATTAAGTATAAATTATCAAAAAAGATATAACAAGAAAATTTTTAAAAAATAGACATTTTCATATATTTTTCAAAATATTTCATTTTTTCATATTTTTTCAGCAGTAGATATTTATTGTCCTTTTCATTTAATAAACTTTTTAATATAATAGCATCAAGGAGATTTCCAATGAAATTTATAAAAGGCTTAATCAAATTTATTCTCGGATTACTTATCATAGTTATTCTTCTTGGCGGCGGAACTTATGTTTTTGTCAGAGTAAAATATGGTATCGATCCGATCAATACAATCAATCAACTTTCTCAATTAAATGAAAAAGTCGATGAAAAAAAGTTAGCACCAGATCCATTCGATGAAAATGATCTGACTGGCGCTATGACTTCACTTAATAATTCCGTTCCAAATTTAGTATCATACGATGAACAAAATGGATACTCATTCAACTATAGTATCGATAAAAGATTTGTAGCAACATATCAAATTACCGATAAAGAACTTGGGGCTTTAGCTGATACATTGCTTAAAACTCAAGCAAAAGATGGTATAAAAATCGGCGATACTCTTGTTCCTATTTCACTTATCGACTTCTCTTTTTCACCAAACATAATCAGTGGAGAAACAATAACTACTTTCTCAGTATTAGTTAAGATTTCTCTTGATCCATTTATAGCAAAGATGAACTCTTTCCCTCTCAATATGTTAAGAAATAAAGTTCCTGAAAATTTATATGTCAATTCAATATTTGATGTAACAAAAACTGATGACAGCTTTGGATATAATGTTAATCACAATACTCTCAAACTCAACTACTTAACCTCCTCCGATTCCGAAGATTTCATCAATACATTAAATGCCTTATTATCAATTGGAACCGCTGAATCATTAAATTTAACCATTGGTTCAAAAATTATGGATTTATTGATTGGAACAAAATTCAACCCCGGTTTAATTTATAATCTTTCATATCTTGGTGCATCAACATATGAATTCAGTTACACCAATAATCAAAATTTATTGACAGTAAAATAAAATGGAAGCTGACCGCTTCCATTTTTTAAACTATTACTTTAAAATATAAAATCGCTGTTCCAATAATTAAGACAAAGGCAATAAAAACCATACATGTATCAATTATTGCCATTATAGTTTTCTTTCTTTTTCGTATGCAATCAATTAAATAATAAACACCTAAAACAATTCCAGGAATTGAAACAACAAAAATAACTATCGGCATGACGATAAAAAACATATTAGTATTAAAACGCAAATTAATATTAGCATTAAAAAGTAAAAAGCCAAAAATATAGAATGTATTCATAAATATTAATATGGCATATATGAACATTGTTGCCTTGTCTAATTTATCGATTTCTTCCATAACTCTCTACCTTTTGCATTGTACTACATTTTCCTCCCTTTTGTCTAATTTTCAAAAAAATAAAATGCAAATTATTTTATTTTCTAAATGTTGCTATTTTTTTGTAAAAACTTGTCGAAATTATAAAGGTTTTACGCTGAAGCGTAAAAACTATTAATATTTTAATATTTTTCTTATATATGAAACTATATGAAACTAAACTTTGATATTATTTCACAATATTTTATTCTTATAAAAATAATCATTTTTCCTTTTAAAAATTTTAATAAAAAAAGTAAGATTATTATTAATCTTGGTTTAAATATATAAAAAGAGATGAATTTAATTTAGAAAAATACATCTCCTTGTTTAATTGTTATAACTAAATTTTATACAAATAAAATTTAGTTAGCTGCTGTTAATGTATAATTACGATTAGCAAAAGCAATTGTATAAGAATATCCACTTTCAGTGTATGTTAATGAAGCAACTTCATTTGTATAACCTTCAACTTCAGATTTTGCAGAAGTTAATTCATGTTTTTCATCAACAGTAATACCATTTTCAGCAAGATAAGCAGCTAAGAAAGCCTTATCATTTGCATATCCACCATTGGATTCACCTACAGTGTATTTTAAAACTAAACCAGCTGTTCCAAAGTTAATTGGAGAATCATCTAATTCTGATAAAGCTTCAACATAGATAAGTTGAGCAACTTGTTGAGCATTAGATTTTGATGTGCTCTTACGTGCACTTGTTGTGACACCAAAGTATGTTGCAACTGATGCTGCTGATAAAATAGCAATGATTGCAATTACGACGACTAATTCGACGAGTGTGAAACCTTTTTTGAGTTTCTTACTAAATTTTTTCATAAATTATTTTTTCTCCCTTCTTTATGAAAAATTTCCAAGTATACTTTTTTTATTGGAGTGTAGTATTAACTCTTAGCACAATAATTAACTAACCACGCTATTTATTTATGCAACTTAATAATACCCCCCCGGTAAATTTTTTCAATATTTTTTCTTTATTTTATTTTATTAATTTATTATTCTTATTAA
>OIGD01003130.1_pt1 | contig 11570 bp, 10 predicted proteins | sample 1582211 | NCBI WGS metagenome assembly OIGD01 (sample SAMN04414078, study PRJEB24778) | human gut metagenome | material: faecal | host: Homo sapiens
ATTCCACATTAACCTTCCCAGTAACTATTATAAAAATAAATAAAGTACCAGAAAGCAAAATAATTAAATTAATAATTCTTTTTTTCATTAGTCTCTTAAAGTATTACCATCAGCATCTTTATAGTCATTACTAGAAAGAATCATAATACCTTCAATAAGTCCCCATATAGCGGATACAGGACTTAAGATACCACAAGATAAAACAGTAATTAAAAGTTGAGCAACTGCTTTACCAGTAAAACCAAGGAAAAAGTTATGAACACCAAAGGCACCTAAGAAAATACCAAATAACCCAGCAGCAAGTTTAGATTTAGCATTAGGATCACTTGAAGTAGTACTCTTTTTAACTCTAACACCACAATTTAAACAAATATCTTGTTCATCAGTTAATTCCTTTCCACAATTTGCACAATACTTAGCCATAAATATAACCTCCTTTTTATAAACTAACCATTAATTTTATTTAAAATAATATCTAACATTTCTTTTTCTTTAAGAAGAGCTTCTCTATCTTTATCAACAATTGCTTTAGGAGCCTTCTCAACATAATTACTATTGCTAAGAAGTTTCTCTCTTCTTGCAATTGAAGCCTCTAGACTTTCTTTTTCTTTAAGAAGTTTTTCTTTTTCTTCTTCTAAACTCTTACTATTATCATATATAATAGAAGCCTTCATACCAGCATATTCTATTTTTATACCATTACCATCTTCTAAAGAAATCTTATCACTTAATTTTAGCATATTAATAATAATGTCTTTAGAAGTCTCGTCATCAATATCAATATATACCTTATACTCTCCAATATTACCAAGTTCAGCCTTTTTATTTCTAAACATTGTAATAAATTCAAGTACATTATCAATATTAGTGGTAAATACCTCTTTCTTATTATATACAGGATACTTACTAATCATAATAGATTCTGTTTCTTTAATAGGCATCATACCATATATTTCTTCAGTAACATAAGGCATAAAAGGATGAAGCATCTTCAGAATATCTGTAAGAACTCTAATAAGTACACTCTTCGTAGTATTATCGTTATAGAACTTAGATAACTCAATATACTTGTCACAGAAGTCTCCCCATACAAAATCATATAGTGTATTACCTACAATATGAAAATCATATTTATCCATATTTTTAGTAACATCTTTAATAGTAGTATTTAATCTATTTAAAATCCACTTATCTTCTTCTTTTAAATTATCAAGAGTATAATCTTCCTCTTTAAAGTCTTCTAGTTTCATTAAAACAAATCTTGAAGCATTCCAAATCTTATTAATAAAGTTCCAAGTTGATTTAACTTTTTCTTCATCATATCTTAAATCCATACCAGGAGCAGTATTTGTAGTTAAGAAGAATCTTAAAGAGTCAGCACCATACATATCAATAACATCCATAGGGTCAATACCATTACCTAGACTCTTACTCATCTTTCTACCTTTTTTATCTCTAATAAGACCATGAATTAAACAATCTTTAAAAGGTCTTTCATTTAAGAACTCAAGTCCTTGAAAAGTCATTCTATTAACCCAGAAAGGAATAATATCATAACCAGTAACTAGTACATTATTAGGATAATATCTTTTAAGTAAGTCAGTATTATCAGGCCATCCTAAAGTACTAAAAGGCCATAGTGCTGAAGAAAACCAAGTATCAAGTACATCATTATCCTGTACCCAACCATCACCTTTAGGTTCTTCCATACCAACATAAACTTCATCACCTTTATACCAAGCAGGTATTCTGTGACCCCACCATAATTGTCTAGAGATACACCAATCATAAGTAATTTCCATCCAGTGATTCATAGTCTTTTCATATCTAGGAGGAACAAAGTTAACTTTCTTATCTTTATCCTTTTGGTTTTCAAGAACTCTATCCGCTAGTGGTCTCATCTTAACAAACCATTGTTTAGAAAGATAAGGTTCAACCATAACATCACTTCTCTCAGAAAAACCAACGTTATGATTAATAGGTTCAATCTTAATAAGAAGTCCTTCACTATCTAAGTCTTTAATAACAGCATCTCTACATTCAAATCTATCCATACCATTATATTTACCAGCATTCTCGTTCATTGTACCATTAGGATTCATAACGACAATTCTCTCTAGATTATGTCTATTACCAACTTCAAAGTCATTAGGATCATGAGCGGGAGTAATTTTAACAACACCAGTACCAAACTCCATATCGGCGTGTTCATCACCAATAATAGGAATAAGTTTATTAACTATTGGAAGCATAACATTCTTACCAATATATTTCTTATATCTATCATCTTCTGGATTAACTGCAACTGCAGTATCACCAAATAAAGTCTCTGGTCTAGTCGTAGCAACCTCTAGATATTCATCAGTATCTTCAATCATATATTTAATGTGGTAGAAGGCTCCTTCAACATCTTTATAAATAACCTCTTCATTACTTAGAGCAGTCATAGCAGCAGGATCCCAATTAATAATTCTCTCACCTCTATAGATAAGACCTTTGTTATATAAATCAACAAATACCTTTCTAACAGCATGAGATAAACCATCATCTAAAGTAAATCTTTCCTTATCATAATCAAGAGATAAACCAAGTTTAGCCCACTGACTATGAATATTTTCAGCATATTCTTCTTTCCAAGACCAAGCAACCTTAAGCCACTCTTCACGAGACATACTTCTAGGATTAATACCTTCACTTCTAAGTTTTTTATCTACTTTAGCCTGCGTAGCAATACCAGCATGATCCATACCAGGAAGCCATAATGCATCAAAACCTTGCATTCTTTTATATCTAATAATAATATCTTGAATTGAAGTATCCCAAGCATGACCTAAATGTAATTTACCTGTTACATTAGGAGGAGGAATAACTATACAGTATGGTTCCTTACTTAAATTTCCAGATTTAAAATACCCCTTTTTCTTCCACTTATCATATTTATCTTTTTCAACCATCAAGTGGTCATATTTTTTATCAAGCATTTACAACACCTATCCTTTTATCGATATAATTATTAAGAACAACCATAAGTTGTTTAAAGAACCCCTCTAATTCACTATTATCAAAATTTAAAGAATTAAATATCTTATTAACATAATCATTTTGTTTTAATAAATAATAAGAATATTTATAATTAAATGAATACATCTTCGATAAAGTAACTAATACTTCATCACTAGCATTATCACTTACTTTAGAGCTAATAGTCTTAAAACTTTTAAAGTCATCATACACGAGACTACTAGGATAACTTTTGATTACTGTATCTACATATGGATAATTAACAAATAATCTAAAAGAATCTAAATTATGAGCATCTTTTATAATAGCACACATATGTCTACCTTTCTCATCAATATCAGCAGGGAATCCATTTTTATCATAAGCAAAGATAGCCATTTTAATAACTGTATCATACTTAGTTTCTTTACTAATTTCTCTAATTAACTTTTTATTAAATAAAACATCAATAGTTCTATTATAACTATCATTAATATCATCATCCATTTGATAATTAGGAGTTTTAGAAAAGTTACCTATCTCATGAAATAGACCAATAAGTTCACAGACGGCTACTTCTTCCTCAGAAAAAATACCCAAACCAGTAGCTAGTTCTCTTGCAAGTTCCATAACCTTCAGTGAATGAAAATATCTAGCTTTAATATCTATATTATTCATATCATATTTTCTGACATATTGTTCAAATATTTTCATAATTCTACTACTTTTCATAAAATACCTCCTTTGGTTAATATAAGTATATAATAAAATCATATAATTTTCAAGTAAAATATCTAATTTATTTAGGCATCTCACACTTCGTTGTTCGTTGTTTCTGAAGCCATAAGTCTTCAGAAAGAAAGTAGAGCCACATTGTCTCTACTTTAATATTCTTTTTTTCTAATTTTAGCTTTTCTTTGTTCATTAACAATATAACTACTTATAACATCAAGATTATCTGTATATACAGGAATTCTTTTTAAGATATCATTTTTAATATCTTTAATTTCATTATTACTACTTACTCTACCATTTATCTTTAATATATTCTTATTATTGGTTATCAAATTTTTATCTATATACGATCTATGAGATTTAGTTATAGCCAAAACATATATACTTTCTAATATATTCGTTTTTCCTTCACCATTATTTCCTATAAATATATTTATATTATCATTAAATTTTATTGATAGTTTTTCAACAAATATTCTAATTTCTCCAGCTGTAACATCTGCTTTAATAAATTATAAATAACCACTTGACTTTTAAACAAAATCATGATTTGATAATTGCAAACAGGGATTTTAATTATTAAACCTCGCAGCTTTTTAGTGAGGTTTGTTTTTTAATTTTTATTTAATCGAGTTCTTTATATTTAAACATTTTTTATAATCAAACCTATTACAACAATTTATTTTTTTACGAATTTAAAATTAAATCAACTTAATATCTTCTGATAGAAAATTATAAGACCTAATAAATAAAAAAAAAGATTTTATAAAAGCATTTAAAATATTATAACAAAATAATTTGCGTCTGGCGCGATTCGAACGCGCGACCTATCCCTTAAAAGGGGAGTGCTCTACCTGCTGAGCTACAGACGCAAATTATTTAACTTACTTTATTACAATATCAAGAACAAAATTTAGTGTCAACACTTTTTTTATTTATTCAACAATCTGATATACAAGCTTACGCTCATTTGGTTTATTCTGAGTATATTCAAAAGCCATATTAACATATTGCATAACTTGATTTAAGTTTTTTTCATCATTATAATAAATAGTGGCAATTGTTTCATTTTCATTTACTTTATCGCCATAATGTTTGTTTAAATAAATCCCGACATTGAGATCTATTTTTTCATTCTTTTTAACTCTTCCTGCACCTAACAATTTACATGCCTTAGCTATTTTTAATGCATCTATATTGTTTATGAAACCATCTTTTTTTGCTTTTATGAAATTTTTATTTTTTGTTGTACCAAATAAAGAATAATCATCTAAAATGCGGCTATTTCCATTTTGTGCATCAATCATTTTTTTAAAAACATCAAGAGCTTTACCTGATTTTATTGAGTCATCAATTGCATTTATTATATCATCTTTTGTTTTAAATTTATTTGTTTTATCAATAATTGTTGAAATAAGAGAATATGTTATTTCTTTTAAATCTTGAGGAGTATTTCCTTTTAAAAACTCAATTGCTTCTATTATTTCTAAAGAATTACCAACAGCATGACCCAATGGCATATTCATATCTGTAATACAAGCAATGATTTTTTTACCCAAACGTTTACCAACTTCAACCATTGTTTTAGCAAGGATTATAGCATCTTCTTTTGATTTTATAAAAGCACCAATACCATATTTTACATCAAGTACTATATAATTTGCACCACTTGCTATTTTTTTTGAAACAATTGATGAAGCGATTAACGGTATAATATTAACTGTTGCTGTTACATCGCGAAGCGCATAAATTTTTCCATCAGCCGGAGCTAGTGTTTTTGTCTGCGAAGACAATGCTATATTTATTCTTTTTACCTGATTTAAAAATCTATCATCTGTTAAATTGACATCAAAATTAGGTATTGACTCAAATTTGTCAATAGTGCCGCCTGTATGGCCAAGACCGCGACCTGATAATTTGGCAACTTTAAAGTCACCCAAGGATGCCACAATTGGCATAAACATCATTGTTATTTTATCACCAACTCCGCCACTTGAGTGTTTATCTATTACAAATTCGCCTAAAGAACTTAAGTCCAAAATTTCACCTGAATCAACCATTGCTTTTGTCAAATATGTTGTTTCATCAATATCCATACCAACAAAATATATTGCCATAAGCAAGGCAGAAGCCTGGTAATCTTCAATATCACCATTTAAATAACCATTAACAAAATATTCGATTTCTTCTTGATTTAAAGATTGTTTTTGTTTTTTCTTTTCTATTAAATCAATTATATTCATAAAACGACTCCAAATAAACTATTTACATATTTTGTTAATGTTTTATTTTATTTAAAGACTATTTTTTTGTGTTTAAATATTTAATTATCTCATCAGTTAAATCAACACCGCCAACAAATATCATACGATAGTCAATTACAGTCTCAATTTTCTTTTCTTTAGCTACTGCTTTTGTTGCATTTATTATGTTATTATAAACTTCTTCTTCCTTAGCAACCTTAAATTTCAATACAGCATCTTCTTTTGCTTTGTATTCCTTTTGTGTTTGCTCTTCAAAATTTTTACGATTGATAGGTGATTCTATTTTTTTATAATCTTTTTCTTTTTGCATTAAAAATTTTTGCAAATCAAGAACTTTATCATCAACCTGTTTATAAACAGTTTTTGCATAGTTATAATTTTGTTCTATTTTTTTATAATTAGCACAACCCAATACATCAGCATTTGCACTTAAATTTACTGAAAATAAAATAGCTAATGTAAATAATAATGCTTTTATCTTTTTCATAAAAAACTCCTTTTATTTTAGATTGCCTCAAGTAATATATTATCATATTATTTACTTTTTGACACATAAAATTATTTATTTTTTCTCAAATATTATAATGTATTCGTGCTTGAATATATAGAATCCGCCGTATAAAGCACGGTAACGCCATAAATTGGCATTTTTCCCTTTACATTTTTCGTTACCTTCAATATTTTTTACAATAATAGATTTAGTCCTAAATCCCAATTTATTCATACGTGCCATACATTCAAATCCAAGGGGGACAAGTTCACCATTTGAATATTTATCACCTATAATCAAAGCTGCAAATCTTCCTTTTTCCAAACAGTCATAACCATTTTTTGCCACTTTTTCAAATAAGTCATAAAAATCGTTAGTTGATTTACAATTGGATAAATCCTCTTCCTTATCTGAAAATTTTATAATATCATCATAAGGCGGGTGTAAGACAAGAAACTGAGCTTTTTCTTCACCCATAATTTCAAGTCTGGCTTTTATCTTGTCAAGTACAGTTTCTGATGCACTATTTTCGCAGATAATATTCATTTTAGTAACTAAATCTTTTTTATCGAATTTGTGGCTTACATAATCAACCAAATCTTCCTTTAATTCAACCCCAATGCATCGCCTGTTCATATTTAAAGCTTCGATTCCTGAAGTACCCGAGCCAAAAAATAAATCCAGTATTACATCGTTTTTCTTTGTAAACCGTTCAAATAATTGATTGGCAATTTGCGGTATATAGTTACCATGATAATCATAACTGTGACCATTTGATTTTTCACGTGACTCAAACTCCCACAATGTATTTGTCAACACATGTGAATAGTTTTTCCAATTATTTAAATCTATATCATTATATGGTTTTGTTAATACTTCTTTTTTTTCAACAAGTTGCAAATTTGCTTGGACTTGAGATTTTTTTAAATTTTTACCTGATTTAACCACTTATTACACCATTTTTACTACTTCTTAAATTATAGTTACAAATCTTAACATTTAAATCATTAATATAGATGAACTATTGATTTTCTTGTGTATTTTGACATAGTTCCATTAAGGTTTTTTGCCAATTATCTGTTTTTTCCATAAAAAAGTTGGCACCTTTATTTAAACAGGTAGTTTTGTGTTCTTTTTTATTTGACGCAGTTATAATCCCGATTTTAGTGCTTAAATTATTATATTTAATTATTTTTATTAATTCATCGAGAAGGATAAATCCTTCGCGTTCAGTTGGAATAAATAAATCCATTATAACAATTTTTATTTCATTTTTTTTAAACTTATCAACAGCATCATATATTTCTTTTGATACAAGCGGGGCAAAACCTATACGTCGAAATAGTACTTCAAGCTGATAGGTTATTACTCCAAGATCGTCTACTACTAAAACTTTATCCAGGCTTTGCTCCTCTTCAATTTTTGAATATTGGGAAATATCTTTTTTTTCAAAATTACATAAAGTTTTAATTTTTTTTAAAGCCCGTAAAAATGTTTCGTTGTTTATTTTACTATAATCTTGAATACAACATTCGCCAAGTAAAAAAAATTCTCTTAAAAAATCTTCCTCTAATTCATATGTATATTTATTTGACATTCCAACCTCGACAATATAACTTTTTTTATTTTACTTTATTTTAAAAAATTGCCACCATTTTTTTGCTGTATTTTTTTTATGCATATTCCTGCTTAAATGACTTAATATTGTACTTAGTTCCTTTTCGTCTAAATCAAAATGGAACATTAGATCATTTAAATATTTTTCAATATATTTTTGAACTTTCTTTATATTTTCAGATTTTTTTAATGGTTTTGTTTGCTCGTCTTGCATAAAAATTTTCTCCATTTTTAATATAACGTGGTACCACTAAAAAAACATTACCAATATTATCAATGTTAGATTTATATACAAAAAGAATTAAAACAATTTATTTTTTATTAATTTTTTATTTTTTTTCCAATTTTTTTCAACTTTTACATTTAAATTTAAGTATACTTTTTTATCAATAGTCTTTTCAATTTCACATCGGGCTTCTGTTCCTATTTTTTTAAGCATACTTCCATTTTTGCCGATTAAAATACCTTTTTGAGAATCCTGATTAACATAAATAATTGCAAAAATTTTATCTATATTATCATTTTCCTCATATTTTTCAATATTAACAAAAACACTGTGAGGTACTTCGTCTTTTGTATTATTTAAAACTTTTTCCCGAATAATCTCACAAGCTATACTTCGCATTGTTTCATCCGTAATATAGTCATCAGGGTAAATACTCTCTGAATTTGGAAGTTTTTCAAAAAGAACCTCAAGCAAATTTTCAATATTTTGTCTGTTTATAGCTGATATTTCAACAAAACTTGTATCTTGATTAAAATATTCTTTATATTCATTTATATTTTGATTTAATTCATTTTTATCATTAACTAAATCTATTTTATTAAAAACAACAACAATATTTTTATTTTTAACTATATTTTTAATAATCCACTTATCACCATTTCCTATTTTTTGAGAAGCATCCAATAATAACATAATTAAGTCAGTATCATTAGCGCTTTCAAATACCTCATCAATAAAAAATTCACCTAAATTATCAACGGGTTTGTGAACTCCCGGGGTATCAAAAAAAACAATTTGTCCCCTTTCATCAGTATATATTCCCCGCATACGTTTGCGTGTAGTTTGAGCTTTATGGCTTGTTATTACTATTTTTTGTCCTAAAATTTCATTAAGCAGCGTACTTTTGCCGACATTCGGACGACCTACAATTGATACGAATCCGCATTTATTTTCCATAATTTAAAACCTTGAATATTATTCTTATTTTGTTTATCGTATATAAAGTCAATATATATGTCAAATAGAAAACTAAAAAATGCTCAATCAATATAAAAAATTAATAAGTTACTCAAGAAATAATATAGAAGAAGAAAGTTTTTTTGGTTGTATTTTGGTGCTTGATAAAAACAACAACATTTTGTACCAATCAAACGAAAATGTTGCAGAATTTCAAGTTTGCCATCGCTCTTGTGCAAAGCCAATGCAATTGAGTGTCTTATTTGATTTAGGTTATGATTGTTTATTTAATGATGAACAAATTGCAATAATGGCAGCTTCACACCAGGCAACAGATTATCATATAAAACTTGTTAAATCGGTTTTAAATGCAAATGATATTGATGAAAAATATTTAAAATGTCCAATGCACTTACCCTATAATCAAAATGTTTTGATTGATTATATAAAAAATAATTTAGAAATTAAAAATATACACAATAATTGTAGCGGCAAACATGCATTTATGCTTACAATTTGCAAACTTAACAACTGGGATATGGACAATTATTGTGATTACAATCATCCGCTTCAAAAATTAATCATAAATAAACTTATTGAATTATGTAATATAAAAGATCAAGCAACGCTCACAAAAGATGGATGTCTGGCTCATGTTATTATTTCAAGCCTTTATGAACTTTGTTATGGGTTTAAAAATTTATTTCAAAACAAAAAATACATTCGAATAAAAGAAGCCTATAAAAAATATCCAAAAGCTATTGGCGGGGATAACAATTTAGACAGCGTTATTATGGAAAATACAAAAAATTTAATCGCAAAAAATGGAGCAGGAGGCTTGATTTGTATTTATAACGAATTGAGTGGTGAAGTTTTGTCAATAAAAATGGCAAATGGAAACAGTAAAAAAGCAAGAAGTCTTGTTGCTTTAAAAATGATAAATAAGCTAAACTGGATTAATGAAAAAGAATATAAAACTTTAAAATCACATCCAATTTTCAATGAAAATGTTACAACTTTAAATGGTGAAATAATAGGAAAAACTATTTATCATTTTGATTAAGATCTTCATATATATTTGCATTATTCCTCAATATTCCTATTGAAAATCCAAGCGCTTCTTTTTCATACAAAATCAATTTTTCCAATATTTTTATTTCTTTCAAGCTTAAATTTTTTAGAAGTTTATTATTCGACTTTGTTAATAACTTTATAAATTTTACATTTTTCTTTTCTTCAACAAATTGATATTGATTCTTATATTGTAAATAAGAGTACAATTTGTATATAAAAACATGATATTCGGTGAAGTCATCGTATAGAACAATATCATCATTATCAAACTTCAAATTTACTTTATTACCATTTAACAATAAGATAATATTTAAAATAAAAGACCATACCCCCTTACTCTTTGGAATAAAACCTTGATACAAATAAAGATTTGATTGCAATGTGGGATTAAAAACAATTTTATATGTTTTTACATTATTTTTATTAAAAAATTTTAAAATTTCATTCTTATGACTTATGTCATTTAATAAATTTGTATTATCTTCTTGAGAATTTGTATGAAAAGTGGATAATATTTTTGCTGCTTCTTCATTAACATTTTTTTGCGCAAGTTCATGCATTTCTTTATATTCATCTACTTCTTCTAATCTTTTAGGCATTAAGAAATACGCAAATATTTCAAATAAAATGCTAACAACCATAATCGATATATATGTAGCTGGGGACTCAATAGATTTACTCAAAATTAATATAGCAAGTAGTGTATTTAAAATACCTATTGTATAAATACTTCTTATTGTGTAAATTCCTGATATTGCAACAATAATTAATGCTTCGTTTATTCTTTTGCCAAAAAAACCCATACAAGTTGCTAAAATGCCAAATAATAAACTATATATGTTTCTAAACTTTCTGCTTAAATACATCGCAAAATAACTACCAACTAGAGGAAGTAAATTTACATTACCTATTGCAACAAATGATGCACCAAAGCAAGCTAATAAAGCAAGGAGAATTTCTAATAAAATGTAACTATTATATGTTTCATTATCATTTATTAAAAATCGTTCTTTAATGTTTTGAAAGTCTTTTAATAGTTTTGCTAAATAAATATCTAGGAACAAATATATTAATATACTTGTTAAAATATAAAATAGTTTTATCCAAATACTTATGTCTAGTTTAGGATAAATAAAAAGCATTAGGCAATTTATTAATAATATATAAATGCTAACTACTATTTTTGTTTGACCAAATATCGACCAAT
>OIGD01003134.1_pt1 | contig 11560 bp, 9 predicted proteins | sample 1582211 | NCBI WGS metagenome assembly OIGD01 (sample SAMN04414078, study PRJEB24778) | human gut metagenome | material: faecal | host: Homo sapiens
GAAGGGCGAGTTCCTGATGGTCAGCGTCGGCAGCCTGATTCCGCGCAAGGGGTTTGAGCGGCTGATTCATGTCTGCGGGCTGCTCAAAAGCCGTGGCTACCACTTCCACCTGCTGATTCTGGGCAAGGGGGAGCTGTACGAAGATCTGGCGGAGCAGGTGATTGACGAGCATTTGAAGGATAGCGTGCAGCTGCTGGGCTTCCGCGATAACCCGTACCCGTATATGGCGGCGGCGGATTTGTACGTCTGCCCGTCCTACGTCGAGGGGTTCAGCACGGTGGTGAGCGAAGCCGTTGTGCTGGAAACGCCCGTCGTGACGACGGACTGCTCCGGAATGCGCGAGATTCTGGGCGACAGCGAGTACGGCCTGATTACGCAGAACACCGAAGAATCCCTCTTCGAGGGCTTGCGGACGATGCTGGACAAGCCGGAAGTCTACCAATACTACCAGCAGCGCGTCCGCGAGCGCGCACCGTTCTTCTATATGGAAGAAAGGCTGAAGGCGTATGAGGAGATTCTTGACCAGTAAGGAAAACATGTTATGAGCGACATCCTGCGAAAATTCCGCCGCGGCGCCACCCTGCTGGGCGAACTGATCAAGTACGAGGCGGCAGCCCTCTGCGCCGGCGTGCTGAAAGTCACCAATCCGCGGTACCGCCACGTTTGGCTTGTGTCCGAGCGCGGCAGGGAAGCCCGTGACAACGGCTATCACTATTTCGCGTATCTTCGGCAGGCGCACCCCGAAATCAACGCCGTCTACGTCGCAGACCCCCAGCTGCCCGACTATGACCGCGTTGCGCAGCTGGGCAGCGTCGTGCCGTATCGCAGCTGGCGGCACTACCTGCTCTGCGCCGCGTCGGAAATGAAGGTTTCCACCCATGTTTCCGGCTATACGCCTGATATTGAACGCTATTATATGCTCGATAAGCTCCACATCGTGCGCGGAAAAAAGGTGTTTTTGCAGCATGGCATCATGATTGACGATATGAAGTGGTACCATTACCCCAACGTCGTCATGGATTTGTTTGTCACGACGCTGCAAAAGGAGCGTGATTTCGTCGAGTCGGCGTTCGGGTATCCGAAAGGCGTCGTCCGCCGATTGGGGCTGTGCCGATATGACGCGCTTCTGCATCCGCACGAGACGAAGCGGCAGGTGCTGTTCATGCCGACGTGGCGGACGTACGCCGTGGAGGGCAAAACACAGGCGGAGTTTGAGCAGACGGACTATTTCCAGCACTGGCAGGCGGTCATTTCCGACCCGAAGCTGGAAGAGCTGCTGACGAAATACGGCTATGACGCCGTGTTCTACCCGCATTTTGAGGTGCAGCGCTTCCTGTCCGCCTTCCACACGGAGAATCCGCGCGTCAAAATCGGTGCGCTGGGGCAGATGGACGTGCAGACGCTGCTGATGGCCTCCGCGCTGCTGATAACGGACTTCTCCAGCATCCAGTTCGACTTCGCGTATATGCTCAAGCCCGAAATCTACTACCAGTTTGACGAGGCGCGGTACTGGGGCACGCACCACGACCGCGGCTATTTCGACTATCGCGTGGACGGCTTCGGGGAGGTCGTGACGACGCAGGAGGCACTGCTGCAAGCCATCGAAACCGCGCTTGCGTCGGAGTGCGCTGTCACGCCGGAAATGCAGAAGCACATCCGCGATACCTTCGGCGCGCTCGACGACCACAACTGCGAGCGAAATCATCAGGCAATCAGGGAGCTGATGTCATGAAAGCAAACGACGGGCAGACGAACCTCATCCTGCTGGACAGCGCGCCGCAGCCGGAATGGAACTTTGCGGCGCTGATGGAAGCGGAGACAGGGGAAAAGTGGAACATCTGGCACATTGACAGCCATTTTTCGGACAGCGCATGGAAGAAGAAGGCGAAATTCTTCCTCTTTCCACTCAAAGTCCTGCGCCACCGCAAGGAATTTGGCACCATTCTGTCCTACCAGCAGTTTTACGGGCTGTTTTTCGCTTTTTACAGCGCTATTTTCCACCTGAAAAAGCACTGCCACCTTATCGTCACCACGTTCATCTACCGCCCCAAGCAGGGCTGGAAGGGCAAACTGTACGCGTGGTTCATGCGCAAGGCGGTGAACAGCCCCGCGCTGGACAAAATCGTCTGCTTTTCCAGCAGCGAACCGGCGTATTACCAGTCCATTTTCGGCACGGACAAGTTCACCTATGTGCCGCTGGGGCTGGGCGATTTGAACCGCGACGGGCACATTCCGCAGGGGGAGGAGCGATTCATCCTCGCAGCGGGAAAGAGCAACCGCGACTATGACTTCCTTGTGGATGCGCTGAAGGACACGCCGTATCAGGTACGCATTCTGTCCGACGCGTACAACCACCCGAACCCCGGCAGCAACATCCGCATTTATCACGATGTGTTCGGCGAGAAGTACTATCAAATGCTGTCGGAATGCTGCTGCGTGATTGTGCCGCTTGCCGATGCGCGCATTTCGGCGGGGCAGCTGGTGTTCCTGCAGGCGATGATGTTCGCCAAGCCGATTATCACCACGGAATCGGATACCGTGCGCGACTACATCGAATCGGGCAAAAACGGTCTGATCATTCCCAAACAGCGTGATGCGCTGCGGGACGCGGTTCGCCGACTCTACGAGGATGAAGCGCTGTACCGCGGCATGGCAAAGGAGGGCAGATGCCGATTCTTGGAAAGCTATTCTGTGGCAAGCATGGCGCGGCGAATTGGGTCGATCTGGCGGAAGCTGGACGAAAAGAAATGCTGAAAAAGGACATTCAACCGCGCCCGGCGTATCTGAAATGGGCGTATATCGGCATGATGACCATCGCCTTCTGGAATGGTGGGCTGGGGCTGCCGTGGTTCACGAAATATGTGCTGCAAGTCGGCGTGCTGGGCATGGCGCTGCTGTTTATGCTGGTGACGGGCGACTTCCGGCGGCTGAAAACCGTGGGACAGTTTGCGGTGATGTTCGGGCTGCCGTTTGTGATGATGGCGGCGCTGTCAATGCTGTACTGGGCATTGGATTTTCAGCAGCTCAACTACATGTCGCGCGGCTGCTCGACGATTCTCTACCATGTCATATCGCTCAGCGCAATGTGCAGCGCGGTGTATCTCTTCGGCCGCAGGAGCATTGACTATACGTTCTATGCCATGTGCGCGGGAAATATGGGCATTGTACTGATGTCCATCAAGACGCATGGCATCGGGGCGTTTGTGACCGGGCTGATTGCGTTTGCAAAGTCCGGCGGGATTGACACGAACGCCGCCATCAAGGCGCTGGAAGTGCATGACCTGACGTTTGCCTTCGGGCTGATGCTGCTGTTCGCCCTGTGCTGCGAGCGAGGCAAAAAGCGCCTGCTTTACGCTGCCTTATCGGGGCTGTTCTTCTTTCTGGGTCTCAAACGCATCGCGCTGATTGGCTTGCTCGGCGTGTTTTTGATGGGCGAGTTCATCCGCAGGAGAAAACCGAAAGTCCAAAGCATCCTGATTATCATCATTTCCATTGGCGCCATTGTCATTTGCTTCGGGTATGTGTACCTGATTCAGTCGGGGCTGTTCAACGAAATCGTCCATGCGCTGGAGATTGACACGATGGGGCGCGACAAGCTCTATGCCGCGTTTCAGGAGGTCTACGATTTTTCCCCCGCCTTCCGAGGGTATGGCATTGGCTATGTTACACGCTATATCAGCATCATGACGGAAGCAGGCGTTGGCGTATTCGGCACGCACAACTTCGGCGGAATGCACAACGATATTGTTACCATGTACATCGAGTTAGGCTTCTGGGGCTTCGCGTTCTGGATTTGGTACAGCTGGAACGGGCGCATTGTGTGGTGCCAGAAGGAGTTCGGGATGCAGACAGCCCTGCTGCTGCTGTACGAAACGATTTACGGCTTCATTACCTACGCCACCGACAACACGGTGTTCTACTGCTATATCAACACGGTCTTTATGCTGCTGCCGATTGCGATGGCGATTGGCGAGCAGGAACAAGGCGAGGAGAAAGGCAAGCATGAAAGAAAAGAACCGGAAACGAGCAAGGAGCGGCGTGTGGTCGCTTCTTGAGCGGATGCTGCAGGGGGTGTGGAGATACCGCCTGCTTTGCCTGCTGCTGATCATCGCGGCGATGGTGACCACCAGCGCCCTGATGCATCCGGGAAAGATGCAGTCGGCAACCGCCCTCATTGCCCTGAACTATGAGGAAGCGACAAGGGGACTTTATCCGAATCAGACGCGATTCAACATTTCGCTGCTCAAGTCTGATGAGGTGCTTTCGCGTGCGCTTGAAAAGGCGGGCGTGACGAACATGGAGTCCCTTGCGCTGGCGGAGCACATCAGTGTAAGCGCGTCAAGCGTTGGCGGCATGTCGATTGATTCCGGCAGCGCCAGCGCCTACAAGATTGCCACCACCTACACCGTCTCCTACAAGCGCAATGAGGAGCTGCCGGCAAGCATCAGCACCGGCGACATGCTCCAGCTGATTATCGAGGCGTACAAGGAAGTGTTCTACGAGAACTACACCTACGTCGATACGGCGCTCAATCCGAACTGGGATGAACTGGATGAACTGGAGTATGTGGAAATCAGCACGTTCTTCGAGAAAGAAATCGGCAAAGTCAGCCGCTTTTTGAAGAGCCGCGCGAACGAGAACGGCACGTTCCGTTCCTCAGCCAACAACGAGACGTTTATCTCTTTGCAGAAGAAGGCACAGAATTTCTCTAACATTGACCTTGAAAAGTACACCGCGTATGTGCGGCAGAGCGGGTTATCCAAAAATCGCGACCGCTATGTGTCCAAGCTGAAATATCAGAATCAGCTGCGCAACATTGAGTATCAGAAATTCATGAGCCACTATCAGAACCATCTTGCAACGATTGATATGTACGATTCCGCGCTGACAAGCGTTGTGCTGATTCCGACGCTGGATACGCAGGCAAGTTTCTATATGTCGCGCACGAAGGTGGCGATTGACTATCAGGCAAGCTCCGCTGAGACGGAAAACTTCCATGCCCATGATACAAAGGAGAAAATCAAGGACAATGAGTACACCATCGAGAAGATGCTCGCGGAAGACGCCAATGCGGCGGAGAACATCGTCACGGCGGAGATGCTGATTGATACCATGAAGACCAAATTGGCGGATTTGATTGAACGCACAAATGTCATCAACCGCGAGTATGTCCGCTATAAGACGCGCAATTATCTTACCGTGTCCTATGAGCAGATGAGCGCGATGGATGAATACAGCATCAAGTGGTCGATCTTGATGGGCGGCGTGACGTTCTGCGTCTGCTGCGTGCTGTTGCTGGTGATTGAGGGCAGAAAAAAGCATGAAAAAGTTTAACATCATCCGCTACTTAAAGCGCTGGTGGCCGCTGATTGCGCTGATGTCCATCTTTGCCGGCGCGTTCTTCATGCGCTATGCCAGCAACAATCAGGCGTACACGGCGCAGGCCGTCATTAAGTACACCTACGACGCGGCATCGGAGGGCTTGACCCCGAACGGCGAGCCGCTGGACGTTTCCGAAATCTTTTCCTCGACGGTCGTCAAGGAAGCGATTGAGCGCCTCGGCTATTCCGTCAATGTCGATACCATCCGTTCCGGCGGCACGGTGACGGGCATCACCCCTGCCGATGTGCAGACGCGGCAGGATGCGCTGGCGGAAAAAGGTGAAGAGGTGGAGGAATACTATCCGACGGAATACACCGTCAAGCTGACTGTTGGCAGCAGCCGAAGCGCTGAGTTCGCGCGCTTGATGCTGGATGAAATTTTGAGCTGCTATTTTGCCAGCTTCGGGGAGAAATATGTGGATTACTCCACCATCCCCAACAACGCGGAAAACGTGCTGGCGGGCGGTTATGATTACATTGAGCAGGCGGAAATTCTCAGCAATTCCGTGGATGAGATTATCGCGCAGTTAGGCAGCCGCCAAAGCGCTGCGCCGGATTTCACCTCGTCGCGCACGGGTCTGTCCGTCTCCGACCTGTTTGATGAATACAGCTATATCCAGTCGGTGCGGATTCCGTACCTGTTTTCGGAGATTTTGGGCGAAAGGCTGACGCAGAACCGCGAAATCCTGCTGAAAAAGTATCAGGCGCGGTATGCGAATTACATGCTGACAAGCGGCACCGATGGCGACAAGGTGGCAAGCGTCAAGGAAGTCATTGAAAGCTATGGCAATAAGAATAAGGAAGGCTCGCTGTACTATGCCGGAACGAACGGCACGGACACGAATGGGCAGAACGGCCTTGTGCTGAATGACGTCTATGAGGAGCATGATGAGGACGGCAAGATTAAAGACCGCACCACCGTTTACGATATGCTCATCAGCGACTATGTGACGCTGCTCAACCGCAAGTCCGACAGCCTGATTGATGCGGCGTACTGCCAGTACATCATCGACACCTTCTCCAAGGCGCCGGACGCGACGGAGAACACCGCCGAAGCCCGCGCGTCGGTGGAGGCGGAAATCAGCGCGCTGCAAACCCGGCTGGATGACCTCTATCAGGTGCTGCTGGTGACGATGGAGGAGTACAACGAGTACATGGGCGCGGTGAACGTGGGCGTGCTGTCCACCACCGCGGTGAGCGCGCGCGTCAACGTCAAGCTGTACATGATGTTGGGCGTTGTCGTGTTCTTCATCCTCGGCGTCTGCGGCGCCATCCTGCTGGGGCGAATCCAGGACTTTGTGGAGTACCTGTTCTTCACCGAGCAGTCGCTGGAAATGCCGAACCGTACGGCGTGCGACCTGTACATCAAGAACAACACCGAGCGCGTGCTGGGCGACGACAACGTGTGCGTTGTGCTGGAGCTGACGAACCTGAGCCATATCAACAACGAGCAGGGGCGCGTGAAGGGCAACGAAGTGCTGCGCCGGTTCGCGGACTTCATCAAGGAAGCGTCTGCAACCTGCGGTACGGTGTATTACAACGGCGGCTGGCAGTTCATCGGCTTCTTTGAGCAGTGCCGCCGCGAGGACGCGGAGAGCTTTGCGGACTACATGCACCGCCTCGTGCACGCCTACAACGAGGAAAGCGGCGACGCGAAGATGGAATACAGCCTTGGCATGGCGGAAAGCCGCACCGCCAACGCCCATACGCTGCGTACCCTGCTGCGCGGCGCAATGATGGACCGCAGAAAGCAGGAGGACTAAGCCATGAAAAAGTGGAAAAAAGCGCTGCTGTATGTGCTGACGGTGCTGCTGGTGATGGCGGGCGTTTGCGGATACTTCCTCTTCCTGTATCCGCATGAGCAGGACTTTGTGGAAAGCTACTACAAAGTGCAGTCGGATAAGCTGACGAGCCATCTGCGGATTGTGCAGCTCTCCGATCTGCACCTGCGGGAGTTCGGCGAGAACAACTGCGATTTGGTGGCGCGGATTCGCGCTTTGAAGCCGGACATCATCGCTATCACGGGCGATATGAACGACAAGAAAAGCGACGACACGCGCGTCGTGACGGACTTGTGCGCGCAGCTGGTGGAAATTGCCCCGGTGTACTATGTGCCGGGCAACCACGAGTGGCCGAAAATCGTGTTCGAGGGCAGCACACTCGCGTCGGATTTGGAAGCGCTGGGCGTGCACTTTCTGGTGGATAAGTACGAAACTGTGACCATCGGCAGCAATACGCTGCTCATCGGCGGCATTGCGGAAGCGCCGGCGTCCTATGAGAAGTACGCCAGCGGATTTCTGGAGGATTTCGCCGCCCAGCCGGGCTACAAGATGCTCCTCGTCCACTATCCGGAATACTACGCGGAGGATACGGGCGCGCTGATTGGCAAGGACATCGACATGGCGCTCTGCGGCCACGCGCACGGCGGTCAGGTTCGCCTTCCGTTCCTCGGCGCGCTCTACACGCCGGATCAGGGCTTCCTGCCCGATTTGACTGAAGGCGTGCAGACGATTTCCGGCACGAAGGTCATCATCAGCCGCGGACTGGGGGACGACGTGGGGCAGATTCTGCCGCGCATCAATAATCCGCCGGAACTGGTGATTATTGACGCGAACTGGTATTGATACCTTCATTTTCAGGAGGATGGAATCAATATGCATGAAGCAGACAAATTGGTCAGCGTCATTATCCCGGTTTACAAGGTGGAAACGACCCTGCCGATGTGCGTGGACAGCGTGCTGAATCAGACATATCAGAACTTAGAGGTTATTCTGGTGGACGATGGCTCGCCGGACAACTGCCCCGCCATCTGTGACGAATATGCCCAAAAGGACAAGCGAATCCGCGTCATCCACCAGAAAAACGCCGGACTGTCAATGGCGCGCAATGCCGGATTGGACATCTGCACAGGCGACTATATCACCTTTGTGGACAGCGACGACGCGCTGCATGTGGATTTTGTGGCGCGGCTGCTGGCGGCGTGCGAGGAGAACGGCGCGGAAATCGCTGTCGGGGATTACATGAAGGCGACACCAGCGGAATATCTGCCGAAAATAGCCGCGCCGCTGGCGAATAAGCCTGTGCGCGTGGTGGATGGGCGCGAGGCAAACATGATGCTTTACCGCAGGTCGGAATGGGTGCGGATGGTGACGGCGTGGGGGAAGCTGTTTCGGCGCGAAATGCTGGAAACGGAACGCTTCCCGGACGTGAAGCTGCATGAGGACGAGGCGCTGATATACAAGCTGCTTTACCGAAGCCGGCGGGTGGCAATGGTGGATGGCGCCCTGTACCTCTACACGGCGAATCAGGCCGGCCTGATGGCGAAACGCTTTACCCCGGAGCGCATGACGATGCTGGATATTCTCGATGAGCGGCTGGTGTTCTACCGCGAAAACGGCGAAACCGGCGACTTAATCCGCTTTACGCAAAACCGGCAGTTTATGTTTGCGGCAGAATATTATCTGCATGCGGCGGATAACAAGCCTTTCCGCCGCAAGGCGCGCAAAAAGCAGTGGGCGCTGTATTGGCCGCTGATGCGCTCCTCGTACTGGCTGCGCAGGAAACTCGTGTATACCTATGCCATGCTGCTGCCCGGGCATTTCAAGAAGTTGTATTTCTAAGGCACCACCGCATTTGTGCGGTGTTACCCTAATGCAGCGGGTGGAATCCACGAAAGGAAGAAAAAGGATGAATCAAGTCAGCATCATCATTCCCGTGCACAACACGCCGGAGGAATACCTGCGCGAATGCTTGCATTCCGTCCTGCGGCAGGATTACACGAATTGGGAAGCCATCCTGATTGACGACGGCTCGACCAGCGGCGCGGAGCGTATCTGCGACGAATACGCGGCAAAGGATGCGCGCTTTTGCGTGATTCATCAGCGGCAAAGCGGCGTATCTGCGGCGCGCAACGCGGGCATGGCGGCGGCAAATGGCGACTGGCTGATTTTTCTGGATTCCGACGACTGGTGGGAGGACAATCTGCTGTCATCCGCAATGAAAAAGCTGGCGGAGGAACCGGTGGATCTGCTGGTGTTTAATTTCAAAACGGTTTCGCAGCAGAAAACGGACGAGACAGCACCGCCCGCAGAAAAGAAGCGGCACGCAGGCACCTCCATAATGGAGGAAATGCAGCTGGGCTTGCTGGATCGGAATGAACGGTATGCTGCAAACTACTTTGGCGGACCGTGCATACAGCTGATTCGCCGGACAATCGTCGTCGAGCATCAGCTTGCGTTTCCGGAAGCGATTCATCAAAGCGAAGATGCGCTGTTCAATATGCAGATGCTGGAGTACGTCAAGTCCGTGGATTTTCTGCATGAAACGCTGACAACGTACAGGGTTTGGGGCATGTCATCGTTTCAGCGGTTTCATGCGGATTTGCCGCAGCAGATGGAGCAGGTGAATCAGCAATTCCTGACATTCGGGAAAGTGCACCACAAGGGCGATTTCTATTGGAATGCCTATGAAGTGTGGCTGATGGAAACCTACATCCGCCTGCTGAAGCGCTACTTCTATCACCCGAATAATCCGCAGTCGGAGGCGGAAAAGAAGCGGGCATGGAAGGCGCTGCTGACAACCTGCCCGTCGCTGAAGCAGCTGCGCCGCGCAAGCTGGAAGAAGATGTACCAGTCGCGCAAGTCATATCCGCTGCTGCTGTTTTTCCTGCTGTACTGCCGCTGCTACGCGCTCAATCGGCGCGTGATGGAATGGCTTTTGCGGACGGAAAGATACTGACAAAAAATACTTTTCCGCGGGCGGGAACAATCCGCCCGCCTTTTTCGTCTGTTAGAGTGCAGGGCAAAAGAAGCCCTGACATTCCCCCACAAGGAGAAACACGAATATGAAGAAGATGCTTGCAATCCTGATGGCGCTGCTGATGGCGGCGCTGCTGCTGCCCGCTTATGCCGAGGAAGGCGACGTGGCGGAAATCGCGGAAATTGCCGGGACGGTGCTGGAAATCGGCGAAGAATCCATCCTGCTGGAAACGCCCGAAGGGCAGCTGATTGAGGCGATTCTGACGGCGGACACCATCCGCGAGGGCAAGGAAATCGCGGAGGGCGACTTCATCCACGTCATGTACAACGGGCAGATGACCCGCTCCTACCCCGCGCAGGTGACGGCGCAGCACATTGGCTGCTACGTCCTTACGGGCACGGTCAGCGACATCACCGACGAGGGCTTCACCCTCACTACCGATGAGACGACCTACATCGTTCACGCGACGGCGGAACAGCTGGCGCAAATCACCGATGGCGCGGAAATCAACGTGTATTTCAGCGGCGTGATTGCGATGAGCCTGCCGGGGCAGATCAGCGCCGAGCAGATTACGGCGGTGGAGGAGGAAGCCGTCCTCACCGGCACGGTCGTCGAGGCGTACATCACCATGGAAACCGCGGATGGTCAGCAGATTCAGGTCAACCTGACCTCCCTGACGCAGCTGCCGGATGGCATTCCGGACTTGGGCGACACGGTTCGCGTGACCTACAATGGGCAGATGACCCGCTCCATCCCCGCGCAGGTGACGGCGGATACGGTTGATATTGCCGTGACCATCGACGAGCTGGCGGGCGAAATTGTCGAAATCACGGGCGACGGCATCCTCCTCCAGACGAAGGACATGCAGGTGCTGGTCAATGTGGACGAAGGCACGGTCTACGAGACGGACGGCGAACTCGCGGTGGGCGACTACATCCACGTCTTCTACGACGGCATCATGACCCGCTCGCTGCCGGCGCAGGTGTACGCGCAGAAAATCGGCTGCTACAAGACCACCGGCACGGTCAGCGAACTGACGGAATCCGGCTTCCTGCTGACGACGGAAACCGACGTGGTGCAAGTCAACGCGGACGCGGCGCTGCTGGACGGCATGGAGAACGGCATGACCGTGACGGTCTATTCCAACGGCGCGATGACGATGAGCCTGCCGGGGCAAATCGGCGCGGAAAAGATTGTCAAGGCGGAATAATTGCATATTGAAAAACGGCGCTCGGCAGGGGAGAAATCCCGCTGAGCGCCGTTTTCTGTCAGTCCTCCGGAATATTGATGCACGCGCCTTGCTTGAAGTCGCTCGGCGCAAGGCACGGATTTGCCCGCAGCAGCGCCGACAGCGACACGTTCAGCAACAGCGCCGTCGTCTCCATCGTCTCGTCCTTGTCCAGCGGGTATGTGTTGCCCGG
>OIGD01003136.1_pt1 | contig 11553 bp, 9 predicted proteins | sample 1582211 | NCBI WGS metagenome assembly OIGD01 (sample SAMN04414078, study PRJEB24778) | human gut metagenome | material: faecal | host: Homo sapiens
ATTATGATCCTTCTCTTTTCCTTCTATGATACATTGTAAATCCTCCGCGATCATAGAGCGGTCTTCTTTATATACAAAATACTGAAAACTGTTGACTGCATCATCAAAGGAATTGCCTGATATCATAAAACGATTCACTGCTGCCTGTGAAATTTTAAAAGTATTTTTCTGTAAATCTATAATATAAAGATAATCATCCATACATGGTGCAAATAACTCTATTAAATCTTCTGCAGCTATTTCTTTAAGTAATTTGCGTATGTCTGTATCCATAAAGTAAGTGCCTTTCTCAATAAAAATTATGATTCATATGTAAATTTATGACATCTTTTGACCCTGACATCATTTTATTCTGCAACTTTAAATTTCCGGATCGTTTCACGCAGACTTTCTGCTTGGCTGCTCATTTCCTGACTGGCAGCTGCACATTCCTCAGATGTTGCTGCATTTGACTGTACAACATCATTGATCTGTTCAATTCCCTGATTGATCTGCTGAATTTCTACCGTCTGCGTCTCTAATGTCTCTGCAATGTTTGTTACTTCTCCTGTAATAACTTTGGAACTCTCAGCAACATCTTCCAATTGTGTCGCAGTTTGTCCTGCAATCACCATACCCTTTTCCACAGCTTTTACAGAAGTTTCAATCAACTCTGCAGATTCTTTTGCCGCATGAGCACTCTGATCGGCTAACAGATTTACCTGATTTGCCACAACTGCAAATCCCTTTCCTGCTTCTCCGGCTCTTGCTGCTTCAATAGAAGCATTCAATGCAAGCAGGTTTGTCTGGGACGCAATTTCATTGATCGTTGCGATAATCTTGTCAATCTCTTGTGATGCATCATTGATCTCATGCATGGAATCAACCATTTCCTTCATCTTACCATTGCTTTCTGAAATAGCATCTCCAAGTTCATCTACTCTATTACTGATTTCTTTTGCAGATTTCGCATTTTTTTCTACCTGTTCGGAAACGCCTTCAACTGTTGCTGTCAGCTCTTCTACAACTGCTGCCTGATTTGTAGCTCCTTCCGCAAGATCATTGGAACTTGAAGCCACCTGACCTGCTGCACTTGAAACTTCATTCGAAACAGTCTGAATTCCTTTAATCGTTTCTGCCATGCTTTTCTCAAACAGCATAAAGGAATCTAAAATACCGACGAAATCTCCTTTCCACTCTACTTCCGGCTTGACATCAAAATTACCCTCCGAAAACTCTTTCATTGCGCGGCCGATATCATCCACATAGCTTCCTAAAATACGAATTGATTTACGCATGCTGTGCGCCAGACTTCCAATTTCATCCTCTGAATGATATTCCAACGTACTATGTAAATTTCCCTCTGTCAGTTCCTTTGCAACAACTTCTACTGCGTGTAATGGCTCCAGAATTGTTTCAAGTACTTTTTTACCTGTTTTTTTCGTCAGAGTCCATGCAAAACCTAAACAAACAAAAATACACACAAATCCTGCAATTGCAAAAATAAAAGTAGTTCTGGAAGACTGATTACTCATCTGATCTGTTTCCTCGTCTAATTTTGTTGCAATATCCACAAGCTTATTTAATGCAGGCGTACAATCATTCAGAATATCATCAACCGCTTTTTCTCTGTCACCATTTTTAATTTCGTCTATGATGGAATATCCAATATTTCCCCAATCTGAAAGAGCAGCCGCATATTCTTCATAGTTCTCTTTGGAAATGGTTCCGGTTTTCTTTAAAATTTTCAGTTCGGAATCAACTTCTGTAAGCATTTTTTTTACAGTCTGCTCATAACCATCATAAGAGGATGTATCATCATTCAATGCCATTTCTCTGATATTTCTTGCCGATGCATTGACATTTATCCTACAGATTTTTACCGCCTCATCTGCTGCAGCAACATTTTTTACGTAATGTACCATATTGGCAAATAACACACCTATGACTACAATAGAAAAAAGTCCCGAAATCAACATCATCATAATGACTTTATTGTATCCATAGTTTATCCTTTCCCGTAGATGCATATTTTCCAATTTCTTTTTCGTTGTAGTTTTTTGTGAAGACATAGATTGTTATTTCCTTTCTGTATTTTATTTTTTTGCCAACACTGATATAACAGAATATTATTTCATTGTCAATATGTTTTAAATATCGACTTTTATATTCTATCTTTTGCATACTATTTTCATACCACCAACTGAAAAATTCAGCATTTTCACCATATATTACGCTTATTTTTTATCATTCTGTCATTACCTTTCCAACTATTCTGTTCTCCCCGGCACAGCTGGGGGATTAGACTTTTCATTCAATTAAACTTACTATCGAAAGCACAAAATATTTTCTTGTCTATAAATAATATAACACATACGAGACGGTTTTTCCATGCGTTTTTGACTGGCAAATTGGTTAATTCAAATGTTCTACACGACTTTCAAATTCATTGTATGCTTTCAGCATAATACCTAAATAATACTTAACAAAAAACTTATTCTGTTTTCAACTTTTATGATATAATGCTTTATTATAAAAATTACCATGGACAAAATGAGGTGAACCAAGTGAAAAAGAAAACACTTGTGCCTCTTATCATTTTTTTACTGGGCATATGCCTTGTTAGTTTGATTGTATACAAAACAGACACCCACGAAAAAGAGCAGAGACACATAACAGCACAATTAAACGTAGCCACCTATGGCGAACGAATAAAGAATGAAATTACAAATGGAATTGAGATCACAGATACCTTGAAGCAAATCTTAATAAGTGAAGATGGCGAAATCCATCAGTTTGAAACAATTGCAGGAAATCTTATGTCTGATTCTATTGAAAGTGTACAGCTCGCTCCTAATGGTGTTGTTACAGATATTTATCCGGCTAATGGAAATGAGGCAGGTAAGATTGATTTGATCCATGATAAAGACCGCGGAAAAATTTCCTGTTACGCAAGAGACAACCATACAATCATTACGCAGGGCCCCTTCAAATTAAAACAGGGAGAATATGGAATTGCGGTCCGCAATCCCATATACCTGAAAGATAAAAACGGACATGAGTATTTCTGGGGATTTACTATTGTTATCCTGCGTGTTCCGGATATTTTTTCAGATTCAATCAGTGCACTTTCAAATTTTGGATACGAATACAAAATTTCAAAAACAGATGATCCATGGAGTGATACTTATAAAGTGGTTTATCAATCAGATGGGCAAATAAATCATCCTGTTTCTTATACATTTACAATAGGAGATGAAAACTGGGAATTTGAAATAACTCCTAAAAGTGGATGGAGAAATGCCACACTACTGATAATCATCATCGGAATGTTTCTTACAATAAGCCTTCTCCTGTCAGTTCTTACCAGAGTATGGTTAGTAACAAAAGAACATAAGAAAAAGTTTCAGATATTGGCGCGCACAGATTCTCTTACAAATATTTATAACCGCTATGGATTTGATGAATTTGCAGAAAAAATGATTCAAAAAAATCCAAAAGCACATTTTGTGGCTGCGCTCCTTGATATCGATGATTTCAAGTTTATTAATGATATCTATGGACATAGTTACGGAGACAGGGCACTAAAGAATCTTGCAGACAGCATGAAGGCTTTTTTCCCATCCGATGCATTACTTGGAAGAAACGGCGGTGACGAATTCTGTATTCTTTTACCAAATTGTACCTTTGCAGAAGCAGATGCACAGCTGCAGCAATTCACCAAACTTCCTAAATCATTCTCATGCCACGGTAAGGAACATGCATTTTATATTTCTCTAGGATATGCAGAATATCCAACATTTGCATCCAATCGTTCACAACTCATGCGCTGCGCAGATGCCGCTCTTTATGAAATAAAGCTTCATGGAAAAAATGGATGTATGGTCTACAGAGAAGGACTTCAGTCAGGTGCCCGCAAACAACTTGGATTCACATTCAAGGATATCTCTGAACATCTTCCAGGTGCATTCATCATATACAGAGCTGACAAAGAAGATGATGAACTATTTTTTGCAAATGATGAATTTCTTCATATGTCCGGATATAAAGATATAGATGAACTGTTCAGACTTACTAAGAAAAGTTTTCGCAACTTGATTCGTGAAGATGAACAGCAACAGATAGAATCAAGTATCTGGGAACAGATTGACGCTGGTAATGAAAATGACTATATTCACTTTCATCTTCGAAAAGCTGACGGAACTTATTTTTCTGTTCTTGATCATGGAAGAATTGTAGAGAGCCCGCAATACGGGAAAGTATTTTATGTATTGTTCATGGATTGGGAAGATATGCATATTCGTTACAATGATAAATTCGCAAGATAAAATATTGCAAAAAACAGAGCGTATGATTATTGCTAGAACCAAACATCCCCAATATAGCTATGAAGGAATCGTAATTCACGATATAGCCGATTGGTTACTACAAGAATAAGCAGGAAAATGCAAAGGCATAGAACTCTGGTTGGTTCTATGCCTTTAATTGTTACTATCTTTGATCTAAAAGTTGATAAAACAAATTAAGATATCCTATGCCGCTTGACTAAATTCATCTTTTCCTGCGTATATATAATTTTCTCCATAAGTACCGACCTGATCACCAGCCTTCTCGTCCGACAGACTTTTTCTATCAAGGAGCCTGTTACACCAGTATGTGTAAAAGTCGGGTCACAGACTTACTATATTCCGCCGGTCAGTATTATTTATCTGCAAAGCAACAGACACAAAACTGTATTATACTGTGTAGACAAAGTATTGGAATGTTCGATGCTCATCACCAATATTTTTCCAATGCTTCCGAATAATTTCTGTTTTGTAAGAAGGGGATGTATCGTGAATGCTATGTATGTAACATCGATCAGACGATGCGAAGTTGAGTTGATATTTAAGATTCGAATTCAGATTCCGGTTCCTTCGTATATCACGGTCAAAGAGGAGCTTAATGCTCGCATTATGTATGAAAAAAGCTCTCTAATTTTCGAATCAGTTCATGTGATTTTTTCACTGTAATAAACTTAGATGATTGGATTGCATCTACCAACAATTTCAGTTCAGCCAGCTCAAATTTTTTCTTTCCTACATGATAATAATAGCTCCTGCCACGCTGTTTTTCTGTCAATGACACTTCCTCCTTTTCCCTGAACGAAAAAATCGCCCAGACTAGAATTTTTAATCTAATCTGAGCGATACTTCGTCAGGCCTGTTTTCTTCAAGCAAGAAAACCATTTTTACATTCATTGACAACCTAAATCTTATCCTACACTTTAGTTATCTCCATTGGGTGCTTGGATAGATTTAGTTCTCGGTGCCCGTTTTGTCTTTTCGGTGCTTCAATTACTCATTTTTATATTTTTTCGGTGTTCGCAAGCACCATAAAATAAAAAATGCAACAATGAATTTTTACGATCATTGTTGCAAAAAATCGATGTTCCCGGCGGGAATCGAACCCACAATTACAGCTTAGGAGGCTATTGTTATATCCATTTAACTACGAGAACAATATAATAAATTGATCATTCCGGGAAATTGATATGACCCTGCATCCAGATGATTCCTTTGAATCTTCTGCCTGTTTTTGGTTCTCCCAAAAGATCCTTTTTATTGATGCTGACATCAAAATAAAGATCATTGCAGCAGATCGTCATCTGACAGATCTCTTCTTTGGTCATTTTATTTTCCACGAACTGATAATCTATAATCTCACCTAATACAGAATACTGGTCACATTCCACACCATACGGCATAAAATAGGTATCTACCAGTGTAAATACATCCTGCTTCAGGATCTTTCTGGAAATATTTGTGTAAGTGTCAATATCTTCCAGTGTCAGACTTTCCATGGCATCTTCATCGCCGTTTCTGGCGGCAGCGATCAGCTTACTTCTGTTGATACTTTCTTTTTTCGTCTTTTTTAGATCAGATTCTCTCTTTTCAAGTGGAAGAAGGATCGTACCATCTACAGATAAAGCACTTAAGATCAAAGAAGTTCCTTTGATGGGAAGTCTGTCTGCATTCTTTATTTTAAGGTATGATATCACATTTTGCAAATAGAAAATGAGAGAAACGCCAACTTTTATATCATCACAGATTCCTGCATAGGATTCCTTCTCTGCATGGCGCTCAATGGATATATCCTCATAAGAACTGATCTGTGTTCCTCTGCTGTAAGGAAAATAATAATCAAATACAAACTGATTCTCTTCATTAAATTCCCCACGTACCGTAATACCGAGATTTTCGGCAAAATCCATGCTGTATTCCGCAAACATGATGTCCATATCATTCGTAGATGTATATTTCTTTTCATCTGCATTCTGAATGACATATGCCAACAGATTATTTACCTGTAATCTTGATTTTAAATTGCTGAATCCGATCGCTCGTAAATACCGATGCATGGATCTCGCCTCCTTTCTCATTTCATTTTCTTATCGCATTAACTTTTTAATTATGGTTTACATAATATAAAATATTTTATTTTTTTCTGATCTCTGTCATACCACCCATGTATGGCTGCAGTACTTCCGGAATTGCAACAGAACCATCTTCTCTTAAGTTATTCTCCAGAAAAGCGATCAGCATACGTGGTGGTGCAACTACAGTATTATTTAATGTATGTGCAAAATATTTGTTACCGTCTTTTCCTTTGACTCTGATTTTTAATCTTCTAGCCTGTGCATCACCAAGGTTAGAGCAGCTGCCTACTTCAAAGTACTTCTTTTGTCTTGGAGACCATGCTTCTACATCATAAGATTTTACCTTCAGATCTGCCAGATCACCGGAACAGCACTCGATTGTACGTACCGGAATATCCATAGAACGGAACAGATCAACAGTATTCTGCCATAATTTGTCGAACCACATCTTAGATTCTTCAGGCTTACATACAACGATCATTTCCTGCTTCTCAAACTGATGGATACGATATACACCACGCTCTTCAATACCATGTGCACCTTTTTCTTTACGGAAGCATGGTGAATAGCTTGTCAGTGTTTTTGGAAGCTGTTCTTCCGGAACAATCGTATCAATGAATTTACCGATCATGGAATGTTCACTTGTTCCGATCAGGTAAAGGTCTTCCCCTTCGATCTTGTACATCATAGCATCCATTTCAGCAAAGCTCATAACACCTGTTACAACATTGGAACGGATCATGAAAGGCGGTACACAATAAGTAAAGCCACGATTGATCATAAAATCTCTTGCATAAGCAAGTACTGCAGAATGTAATCTTGCAATATCACCCATTAAATAGTAGAAACCATTTCCTGCTACTCTGCCTGCAGCATCTAAATCGATACCGTCAAAGCTTTCCATGATTTCTGTATGATAAGGAATTTCAAAATCAGGAACAACCGGTTCACCATATCTTGTAATCTCTACATTTTCAGAATCATCTTTACCGATCGGTACAGAAGGATCAATGATATTCGGAATTACCATCATATTTTTTAAAATTTTCTCATCATATTCTTTTTCCAAAACTTCCAACTCAGAAAGGCGGTTTGCAAATTCAGCAACTTTCTTCTTTGCCTCTTCTGCTTCTTCTTTCTTGCCCTGTCCCATAAGTGCTCCGATTTCTTTTGAAATCTTATTTCTGTTAGCACGAAGACTGTCAGCTTCCTGCTGTGCATCTCTCTTTTTCTGATCCAGTTCAATCACTTCATCTACAAGCGGAAGCTTTTCATTCTGAAATTTGTTTTCGATGTTTTTCTTTACAACATCCGGGTTTTCTCTTAAAAATTTAATGTCTAACATACTCTTTTCCTCTTTTCTAATTTTTTCATATAATTTATCTACTCATTCATCGCAATATTGAGTGCCTGCTGTTCCTCTTCCCCAAGAGAAATTTCACATTCTCCCTTTTTGATTTCCTTTGTATAAGAATAGCAGCCATCTGTACTGTGTACGGAATTGATTATAAATCCATTATTGCCCTCGTCTAAAAGTGCCAGGGAATAACTGAGCTGTCCGCCCATCTGCTTAAAAGCATCATACTTTACAATACCGATCTTCTGGAAAACAGTTTCCAGTCTCTTGTAAATATGACGGATTTCTTTTCCATTGTCTTTTGTATCTTTTTTCAAGGTATCGATATCCTGAAACAGACCTGCTATCTGACTTTCCATACTCTGTGCATCACTACCCTGCATAAATGCTTCATATCGTTTTTTTAATTTTGATTGTTTTACCATGCTGACGATCAATAAGATAAATAAAATCAGAATCAGTATAAGCAATCCAATCATAATATAAGCAATATCTATATTTCCTAGTCCTATGCTTTCCAGTAACTGGCTCTTCATATGTTCCTCCTAAATTTACATTCTTATTTCATCAGATCAAGTATTCGGTCAAGTTCATCATGCGAATAAAACTCGATTTCTATCTTACCGCTTCCATCTTCCTTTGGAACGATATTTACTTTTGTACCAAGCTGTGTTTTCAGTTTTTCACTGATATCATCATAGATAACCTGCATACTCTTATCAACCACTTTTTCTTTCTTTGGTTTTACAGGCTTACCCATATTTTTCACAATCTTTTCAACTTCTCTTACGCTCAGCTTTTCATCAAAAATTCTCTGTGCAAGATTATATTGTTCTGCCGGATCTTCTACACCGAGAAGCGCTCTGGCATGTCCGGTTGTGATCATCTCATCAATAACCATTCTCTGTACATCGTCCGATAATTTCAGAAGCCGCATCGAATTTGTAACTGCTGTTCTGCTCTTTGATACTCGTTCTGCAACTTCATCCTGTTTCAGATGAAACTCATTTAACAATCTCTTATATGCCTGCGCTTCTTCAATTGGATTTAAGTTTTCACGTTGGATATTTTCAATCAGGGAAATTTCTACAATTTCCTGATCTGTCAGATTCTTGATAATAACCGGAACCTGTTTCAGACCTGCAAGCTTTGCAGCTCTCCATCTTCTTTCACCTGCTATGATCTCATAATAATCTTTTCGATCCTGTACTAAAATAGGCTGTAATAATCCATATTGTTTAATAGATTCCGACAGCTCTAACAGTGCATCTTCATCAAAATTCTTTCTTGGCTGTTCTCTGTTTGGTTCTACCTTTGTAATATTAACAAGTGTTTCAGGTCCCTTTGCAGGATCACCCTTTTCACTTTTCTTTTCATTTTTGACCGGAGGGATCATTGTATCCAGACCCTTTCCGAGCCCCCTTTTATTTACCGCCATCTTATGCACCCTTTCTGTTGATTAATTCGTCTGCTAATTTTCTATAACTATCAGCACCGGATGATTTTGGATCATACATGGTAATTGGCATACCATAACTTGGTGCTTCTGCAAGTCTGATATTTCTTGGAATCACTGTTTCACAAATATTTTCCTGTAGATTTGCTTTTACATTTTCTACAACCTGCATAGAAAGATTTGTTCTTGAATCATACATGGTAAATACGACACCTTCCATTTCCAGATCAGGATTCAATCTTTCTTTGATCAGGTTTACTGTATGTATCAACTGACTTAATCCTTCCAGTGCATAGAACTCACATTGAATAGGAACTAATACAGAATCAGCTGTAGTCATTGCATTGATTGTCAACAGATTCAAAGAAGGTGGACAGTCAATGATGATAAAATCATAATCATCCTTCACAAAGTCTACTTCGTTCTTTAAAATAAATTCCTTTTTATCTACACCGATCAGCTCAATTTCTGCTGCGGCGAGATTTACATTAGATGGTAAAACAGATACGTTTGGAATAGCATCTTTTACAATGCAGTCGTAAATAGAACATTCACCTAATATCAACTCATATACGGTATTGTCCAAATCATTCTTATCAATTCCAAGTCCACTTGTTGTATTTCCCTGTGGATCTGTATCAATCACTAAAACTTTTTTTCCTTTTTCTGCAAGACAGGCAGATAAATTAATTGAAGTTGTTGTTTTACCAACTCCCCCTTTTTGATTTGCTATTGCTATTACTCTTCCCATATTTTCCTCCTATAGGATTTCCATCTGAATCGTTCTTCTCACACATTAAATGATTATATCACTAAATAGCTGTTTTATCTATAACAAGTTTGTCCAAAAATATAGACTATTTCCAATAAAAATAAGGTATCAACTATATCTTGTATTTTCTTATTTTTCTATATAATGTTTCACATTTCGTATATGATAAAATGTTTCACGAATTTATCACTATATTTAGTATCTATATGTTTCACGTGAAACATTATATTGATTCTATAAAAAGAAGAATGCAAAAATGTTTCACGTGAAACAAATTTACATTCTTTCTATATCTAGTATTGTTTATTTTTTAATATATCATAATGGTTCCTTACTCGGAAGTCCCGCTTTTCTCGGATACTTCTTAGGTGTTAATTTTTCTTTTTGGATAATATAAATATTACGATATATATCAGAATCAGGAAGTGTAAACTCAACCTGTCTTTCAAACTTACCACCTAAAACAGATATTGCATGTTTTGCTTTTTCTGCTTCTTCTGTAATTTTTTCTGATTTATAAGAAACAAATCTGCCTCCGACTTTCACATATGGCATACAATACTCACATAAAGTAGAAAGGTTTGCAACAGCACGTGAAACACAAAAATCATATTGTTCTCTGTAAGAACTATTTTTTGCCAGATCTTCTGCTCTGCCATGTACAGCAGTACAATCTAATAATTGTAATTGATCAATCACTTCATTTAAAAACTTGATTCTTTTATTCAAAGAATCAACCAAAGTAAATTTCAAATTTGGAAATACAATCTTAATTGGAATAGATGGAAAACCTGCTCCTGTTCCAATATCAATAAATTGGAAAGTATTTTCTTCAAAATAATGTTCAGGATAAGCCATGACAATGGAAAGGCTATCTAAAAAATGTTTCTGACATACTTCATCAAACTCTGTAATTGCAGTCAGATTCATAAAGGAATTCCACTCTACCAGAAGATCATAATATTGATCAAATTGTTTGATCTGCTTTTCTGTTAAAACGATATTCCACTTTTTACAGTTATTTATTAAGGTACTAAAATCATACGACATATTTTATATTCCATTTCACTTTATAATATTTTATGATGTCAGAGTCAAAAGGTATGAACCCACGTGATCTTGCTCATTTAGGGCTTTTGACTCCAACATCAATTTATGACATCTATATATTATTTTGCTCTATATTATGATATTGGGGTCAAAAGTGAATTTTGCCACTCTTGTAATACGTTTCCAAATAGATCAATAAGACTGAAATATCTGCCGGCGATACACCGGATATTCTGGAAGCCTGTCCGACAGAAAGAGGTCTGTATTTTGTAAGCTTCTGTCTTGCTTCCAATCGTAAACTTCCAATATCATCATAATCAATATCAACAGGAATCTTTTTATTTTCAATTTTCTTAAACTGCTCTACCTGTTTCTGCTGTCTTTTAATATAGCCATCATATTTGATATTGATATTTACCTGTTCAATCACATCTGCAGGTAATATTGGTCTATCCTCGTCAAGTTCTGCAAGTATTTCATAAGATAGCTCCGGTCTACACATAAGTTCAGACATATAAGTA
>OIGD01003143.1_pt1 | contig 11542 bp, 10 predicted proteins | sample 1582211 | NCBI WGS metagenome assembly OIGD01 (sample SAMN04414078, study PRJEB24778) | human gut metagenome | material: faecal | host: Homo sapiens
CTTGCCGCGTTGACCCCTACCCGAAAGGGGGTCCCTTCTCCCTCCAAGGTCTTCCCCAACCTCTCCCCCATCACTCCAGCTCAAACGCGCCGGTGTAGAGTTGATAGTATTGACCTTTTTCGGCAATCAGCTTTTCGTGGCTGCCGCGCTCAATGATGCGACCGTGATCGAGCACCATAATCACATCGGAGTTCCGAACAGTCGAGAGACGGTGCGCAATCACAAAGACCGTCCGCCCCTTCATCAGGGCATCCATCCCCTGCTGAACAATCGCCTCGGTCCGCGTGTCAATCGAGGACGTCGCTTCGTCCAGAATCATCACAGGCGGGTCCGCAACCGCAGCACGTGCAATTGCAATCAGCTGGCGCTGCCCCTGGGACAGGTTCGCACCGTTGTTCGTCAGAAGCGTGCCGTAGCCGTCCGGCAGACGCGTGATGAAATCGTCAGCACCGGCCAGCTTTGCAGCCGCAATGCACTCCGCGTCGGTCGCATCCAGCTTGCCGTAACGAATGTTGTCCATCACACTCCCCGTAAACAGGTTCGTGTCCTGCAGAACCAACCCCAGAGAGCGCCGCAGATCGTTCTTTCTGATCTTGTTGACGTTGATTCCGTCGTAGCGAATCTTGCCGTCCGCAATGTCGTAGAACCGGTTGATCAGGTTCGTAATCGTCGTCTTGCCGGCACCGGTTGCACCGACAAACGCCACCTTCTGCCCGGGCTCCGCATAAACCGAAACATCGTGCAGTACCGGCTTGCCGTCCTCGTAGGCAAAGTCAACGTCGGTCATCGCCACAGCACCCTTCAGCTCCGTGTAGGTCACCGAGCCGTCAGCCGCGTGCGGATGCTTCCAAGCCCAGTGCCCGGTGCGCTCCGTCGTTTCGGTAATCGTGCCGTCCGAGCCGATGTTCGCGTTGACCAGCGTCACATAACCGTCATCTACCTCGGGCGCCTCGTCCATCAGGCCGAAGATCCGGTTTGCGCCCGCAAGCGCCATGACAACCGAGTTGATCTGCTGCGACACCTGGTTGATATTACCCGTGAACTGCTTGGTCATCGACAGGAAGGAAACAATGACTCCAATGCTCAGCACCGTCGATGCCGGCTGCTGAATCAGATTCTCCAGGCTAAGGTTGAAAACACCGCTGATGTGCAGCAGGCACCCCGCCACCACAATAATCACGTACAGCAGGTTACCGATGTTCATGATGATCGGTCCCAGCATGTTCGCGTATGCATTCGCGCGATAGCTGTTCTGGAACAGCTCTTCGTTGACGCCGTCAAATTCCGCAGCCGTTTTCTGCTCGTGGTTGAAGACCTTAATCACCTTCTGCCCGTTCATGCTCTCCTGGACATTGCCTTCCAGGTCCGCAACCGACCGCTGCATCCGCATGAAGAACTTCGCCGAGCCGCCCCCCAGCTTGGCAGAAACCAGCATCATCAGAGCCACACCGGCCAACAGGATCAGCGTCAGCCAGATGCTGTAGTACAGCATGGTGAAGAAGACCGTAACAACGATCGACCCGGCACGAATCAGCGTCGGAAACGACTGACCGACCAGCTGGCGGAGCGTGTCAATATCGTTGGTATAGTAACTCATAATGTCGCCGTGCTTGTGCGTGTCAAAATACTTGATCGGCAGATTCTGCATGCCGTTAAACATCGTCTTCCGCATCTTGCACAGAAAGCCCTGCGTGATGACCGCCGCCATCTGCGTTTCCAGCGTGACCGCAATCAGCGACAGCACATAGAAACAAATCAGCACCAGCACCTTCGGCACGATAATCCGGCTTGCTTCTGCCCAGGTGGTGCCGTTTTCCAGACAGGTCTGGATTGCGTTGGTCACCTGCTCCAGGAAGATTGCCGGAATTGCCGCCGTGATTGCCGAGAAGACAATGCAGACAATCGCCACCGGAATCATCTTCGGGTAATACCGGAACATCAGCCTGATAATCCGGTTCAGCTGGCGAAAATCAATCTTCCGCTTGCCACCCGGTCCCATCGGAGGCGCGCCGGCAGGCATTTTCTTTTCAGTTGTTTTCATCTTCCGCACCTCCGTTCGTTTGCTGCTCATAGATTTCGCGGTAGATCGGGCTGTTTGCCATCAGTTCATCGTGCGTGCCCATTCCGTCGATTCTGCCGTTGTTCATGATGATAATCAGATCGGCATCCTGCACCGATGAGAGCCGTTGCGCAATGATGATCTTCGTGGTTTCCGGAATATACGACCGGAATCCAGCCCGGATGAGCGCATCGGTCTTGGTGTCGACCGCAGAGGTCGAGTCGTCCAGAATCAGAATCTTCGGCTTTTTCAAAAGCGCGCGGGCAATGCAGAGCCGCTGCTTCTGACCGCCGGAAACGTTCGTGCCGCCCTGCTCAATTTTTGTGTCATAGCCGTCCGGGAAGGAGCGCACAAATTCGTCAGCCTGTGCCAGCCGGCATGCCTCCTCCAGCTCCGCGTCGGTCGCGTTCGGGTTGCCCCAGCGCAGGTTCTCTTTAATCGTGCCCGAAAACAGAAGGTTCTTCTGCAGCACCATTGCAACGGCATCGCGCAGGTCGGCGATGCCGTATTCCTTCACGTCCCTGCCGCCAACGCGGACCGTTCCTTCGGTCGCGTCATACAGCCGCGGAATCAGCTGCACCAGCGAGGATTTGCTCGAACCGGTGCCGCCCAGAATACCGACCGTCATGCCGGAGGCAATGTGCAGGTCAATGTCTTCCAGCGCGAATTTCTTCGCCTCGGCAGCGTACTTGAAGCTCACGTGGTCGAAATCCACCGAGCCGTCCGGCACCACATGCACCGGGTTCTTCGGCTCTTCCATATCCGGGGCCTCGTTGAGCACCTCGCAGATTCGCTTTGCCGATTCTGCCGACATCGTAATCATAACATAGATCATCGACAGCATCATCAGCGACATCAGAATCGACATACCGTAGGTCAGAAGCGCCGACAGCTGACCGATCTGCACACCGCCGTAACCGTTGATTGCCATAAAGGAGCCGAGCAGCAGGATGACCGTCATGTTGAAATACATGCAGAAATTCATCAGCGGCGTGTTGACCGCGACAATCTTTTCGGCTTTGGTGAAGTCGTTCCGAATGGAATCAGCCTCGCGCCCGAACTTCTCTTTTTCGTAGTCCTCCCGCGCAAAGCCCTTGACAACGCGCATGCCGCGGACGTTCTCTTCAATCGATTCGTTCAATCGGTCGTATTTGCGGAACACCCGATGGAACGCGGGCATCGCCTTGCGGCTGATGATAAACAGTCCCACGCCCAGCACCGGAATGACCACAGCGAACGTGCAGGCAAGCCAGCCGCCCATGTAGGCAGCCATTGCAACCGAGAAGATCAGCATCAACGGGCAGCGGACAGCCGTCCGGATGATCATCATGTAAGCCATCTGCACATTGTTGACGTCGGTTGTCACACGGGTCACAAGAGACGAGGACGAGAATTTGTCGATGTTCGTAAAGGTAAATTCCTGCACCTTGTGGAACAGGTCGTGGCGCAGGTTCTTCGCATAGCCGGACGATGCCTTTGCGCAGGTAAAACCGGCAAGACCGCCGCAGGTAAGCGAGCAGATTGCCATCAGCGCAAGAATCAGTCCGATGCGCACAACGTAGCCGACCTCGATTGCCGTGCCGTTCTGCGCAGCCGTGGACAGGTAGTTGATCAGGAAGGTTGCGGTAATATACGGAATGACGCACTCAATTGCCGCTTCTCCGACCATCAGGAACAGGGTGATGACGGAGGGTCGCTTGTATTCCCGCACGCTTTTTGCAAGTTGTTTGATCGTGTTCATAACGGGTTGCTTTCCGTTCCTTTCATTTGTTGTAATTCGCGGTTCTCCAAAACCGCCGCAAGACGTTCGAGCAGGGCTGTCAGGGTCTGATACTCCTCCGGCGTAAACGCCGCCTGCACTTCGGTCTCCATCCGCTGGACCCCGGCAAAGACCGCATTCAGCAGCGTTTCCGCGCGCGGTGTCAGCACCAGCCGTTTCAGCCGGGCATCACCGCCGACCGATTCGCGCCGCAGAAAGCCTTTTTGCTCCATCAGCTCCACCATGCAGGAAACCGTGGACCGCCGGATCTTAAATTCGGTCTCCAGATCCTTTTGATAGACCGCTTCGCCGGCGTGATCCTGCAGGTAGCGCAGGACCCAAAAGTTTCTGCCGGTCATGGAGTCGGTATAATTCCGGCTCTCTTCCCCAATCACATTGTCAATGTTCCGGCGATACAGGTGCGACACGTGCCCGACCCGCCTGCCAAGTCCGATTGGTTCCGCATTCAATTGTTTCACTCCTTTCGTTATCAGTTAGCGTGCTAACATATCTGTTAGGATGCTAACATTTTACCACAATCCGGAGCAATTGTCAATCCCGCAATCTCTCACGAGCTTTTGCCAAAATTCTGCACCGTTTTCGGGCAGTTCATACAAAAGCAAGACCCCCATAGCGCACTCGCAGCCGATTTTCCCGCAAAAAGCAAAAAAGCTCTTGACAAATTCTGTCAAAAGCAGTATCATAAAGTTGTGACCGGAGCAAACCCGGTCGCCTTGGATGTGTTGGCGGTCGATCCCTCCCGTGCGGGAGAGGGTTGTACATCATCTTCGATTTGATAACCCCTCTTCCGAAAGACGGCATGGGTGATGAGCATGCGGAATATCCTGGAGCAGATTCTTCTGCCGGGTGGTGCCATCGGTTCGATGGCAGGCAGCATTGTCGCAATCGTGACCTATCTGCAAAACAAAAAGACGAAAGAACCGCCCTCTATCCCTTCCCCAAGCGGCAAGGGCGGTTATTTCTTGACCGGGAGGGCATCGGCAAAGCCAACACATCCTCGTACTTATAGGATACCATAAAATGCGGAAATGTCAAGTGGGGTCCTGAAATTTCCGCATTTTCGGTTCTGGAGGAGCTACCCCTCAAGATCTTCGTAATCCCGGCGTCCCATGATGCGGTCGATGTAGAAATCGGATTGCTTGGCAAGCTCCTCGTTGAATTTCTCCATGCCGTATTGCTCCGCAAGGGTCGGCATGCCCGAGAAGAGGTCCGTTCCAAGCCCCAGCCGTCCGGTGGAAATGCGGAATCCCATGCTCGACAGCACGGTCGGATAGAAATCGTATGCGGTAAACGCGCGGTTCTTCGTCGCATCGGTCGAGGTAACCGGATTCAGAATCAGGTTATACCGTCCGCGCTCGTCTGCCGGGACACCTCCGCAGATTCCCTTCTGCATGTTCGGGTGGTCTCCGACGATTACAACCGTCGTATTCTCGTAGAACGGCTGTTCCTTCAGCCACATGACAAACCGATAGACCTCGCGGGAGGTGGTTGCGTAGACCCGCTCTGCCCGGCTTGCCTCCGACTGCACGCTGCCGTTGTAGCCGTCGCCCGGCTCATAGAGGTATCCGCTGAAGTGAGTATCGATGGTGCTGATGAAGAGATGCCAAGGCTCGTTCGAACTTTCAGCCTCTGCCTCCAGCACCTTTTGGGCAATGCGGAGGGTTGCTTCGTCCGAGAAACCCCAGGTGTTGGTCTGCGACTTCGGAACCGAAAAATCCTGCCGCTTGCCGGTCACGCTGCTGACATAGAACGGGTGGTCCACATCCACAAGCGTATAGTCCCCATGCGCCGTGAAATACTCCGCAACGCCGCCGAAGGAGGTCTCCGCGCCGGAGACCAGGATGTTCCGGTAGCCGTTCTGCTGCAGGACATCGCCCAGCGTCCAGGCTCCGGACAGAAACTTTTTGGAATGATAGGAGTTTTCCTTGCCAACCGGGACCTTGAAAGGCAGCCCGGAGGTATAGGAGATCAGCGCCGCCGTGGTCCAGGTCGAACCGAAGGCGTTGAGCGTACCGTGCGTGCCCTCATCGGTTGCAAAAAACACCGCATCCGGCTCGGACAGCAGGTTGTACAGCTCCGCAATCACGTCCTCGTCCCAGAACCCGCCGTGCTCGCGCGAGAAGAAGGAGGTCTCCATCGACTCCAGCTCAATCAGAATCAGATTGCGCTTGTTCTCCGGCGCGGCAATCCGTCCGGGCACCTTGGGGTCGACATAATGCTGCTCCAGAAATTCCGACTCGGAAAAGCTGGCACGCAGATAGGAAAACGCGCCGACCTGCCCCAGCCCAATGCCGACCAGCAGCAGACAGCTGATGAGGGTAAAGAGCCATTTGGGATGGACCGGAAGGAAGACAAACGTGCGCGTCTTCCCGGTCTTCCGGGAGGTCCGGCTGCAGGCAACCGGACGGCGGCGGAACCCATACTGCAGAAACAGCAGCAGGGCACTCACCGCAAGGCAGGGCACGACCAGAATTGCAGCCGCTTTGCCGACGGCTTCCCCGCCGCCCTCTCCGACACCGCCGGTCAGATAGAACCACAGTTCATCCAGCTTTTCCGCAGGAAACAGAACATGGATGTAGATTCCGACTGCACACGCTATGACCGACAGGACCGTAACCAGAACATGAACCGCAACCGCAATGCGGTGCAGAACCGGATGTGCCTTCCGCTTTTCCATATGGCTCCCCCTTTTGCAACCCGATTATTTGTTGTACTTCTTCTCGATCGCCGCCTCGCGGGAATTGATGGCATGCATCACAGCCGGGTCAAACTTGAATTTCCGCTCATAGGTCATCAGACCGTTCTGCTCCTGCTCCACGTCAAACAGCTGGGTATAGCAAAAGCCCATGATGTCTTCGTTGTCCAGCAGCACATCGGTCAGCCCCTTGTAGCGGTCCAGGAATTCCTGCTCGGTCTCCGGACCTTTGCCGTAGCCCCAGCCGTCTTTCTTGTCCGTCCAGCGAATGCCGCCGTACTCGCTGACGAAGACCGGCAGTTTCCCGTCGTAGTGCTGGCGGCTGTTGCGTGCGCGGTCGGCAGAGCGTGCGCACTGATCCATCACGATGCCCTCCGGAATCTGCGCATAGTAGGTCACGAATTTCTCCGGGTCCTGCTCGTAGTCGTGAACATCGTAAATATCGGTCTCCACATGGAAGTTTCCGCTGGTGTCAATCACCGGGCGGGTCGCATCCAGCGCTTTCGTCACGCGCCAGACCTGCGACAGCACGCTGTTGTCCTGCGCTCTGCCCCGGAAATCCCAGGTCTCATTGAAGGGGCACCAGCCGATGATGGCAGGGTGATTGTAGTCGCGCTCCACAGCCTCCAGCCACTCGGGCAGGAAGTGCGCAATCGCCCCCGGCTCGGAGATGTTCAGCTCCCAGTTTGCGTGCTCGCCCCAGCAGAGATAACCCAGACGGTCTGCCCAGTAGAGGAACCGCGGCTCGAAAATCTTTTCGTGCAGACGTGCGCCGTTAAAGCCCAGCTTCATCGAATTGAGAATATCGTTCTTCAGGTCCTCGTCAGTCGGAGCGGTGTAAATGCCGTCCGGATAGAAGCCCTGGTCCAGCACCCAGCGACCGAAGACCACCCGCCCGTTCAGACGGAAGGTTCTGCCAACCAGAGAGACGCTGCGCAAGCCGAAATAGCTGGTTGCACGGTCGGCCGGCTTTCCGTCCTTCGTCAGGGTCAGTTCCACATCGTAAAGATTGCCAATACCGACTTCCCACAGATGCTTTTCCGACAGCGGAACGGTTACCGTCACGCTGTTGCCGGTGATGCCTGCTGCCGAAGCAGTGCCGACTTCCTTGCCGTCATAGGTCACGCGGACCGCCAGCGCAGCCCCTGCCGGGTCACCGGCCAGACGGCATTCAACCGTCACGGCGCAGGCAGCGGTGTCAGGCGTCATGCGCAGACTGCCGATGTGCAGGTCCTCAACGGCTTCCACCCAGACGGTCTGCCAGATGCCGGTGGTGCGGGTGTAGGAGCAGCCGTAGGACGCAAACCGGCTCGACTGCTTGCCTGCAGGCTGGTTGTGCGAGCGCACATCGTCAAATGCGGAAAGCACCACACGGTCGTTTTCATAGTTCAGACAGTCGGTGATATCGAACGCAAACGGCGTATACCCGCCGGTATGCGTCCCGACCTGCTTGCCGTTGACCCAAACGGTTGCAAGGTAATCCACAGCCCCGAAGTGAAGCAGAATCCGCTTGCCCTTCCACTCGGCTGGAATGTTCAGCATCTTTGCGTACCAGACGCACCGCATGAAATCCTTGTGTTCCACGCCGGAGAGCTTGCTTTCGGGGCAGAACGGGACCGTGATGGTCCCTGCCAGCTTCGGTGCCTTTACCAAGCCGCGCGCCTCGCCGCTCTCTCCTGCATCAATCTCAAACTCCCATTCGCCGTTCAGGCAAAGCCATGCATCCCGCACCAATTGCGGACGCGGATATTCGTTTCTCGGAATCTGTTTCATCAGATGATCTCCTTTATTTTTATCCTGTTTTACGGGAGCGGCGCATGCAAACCGCTCTTCTTTATCTATTATAACATGTTTTTCACGCAAATGCAATAGATTTTTCACGCAAATACATGAGGAATCCAATCATTTTTGCGGAGATGGGCAGTATACAATCACCTTTTTCCCGGCTCTCCTCGCATGATCGATGACAAATTTCGTTCCATGGGAGCTTTGGTCCCAAAAAGCCACAACCATATCTGCGTAATCAATGATCTGCAGATTCTGCACCAGCGGCGCGCGCCTGCCCCAAGTTTGGTAATCCGGCAGAAATTCCTTCAGGGCGATTCCGTGAGCCTGCGCGTAACGCTTTGCGCAGGTATCTACTCCGACCGCACCGCCGGAAACGATTTCGGTTATGCCGGCAGGCAGATAGTCTTCCAAATGTAACACAACCAGACTTCTTGACCCAACAATTGCAACCTTCATAGCGTCCTCCCGAACTTATTTTAGATACATTTTGCATCCATACTAACCATTATAACACAAAACGGATGTAAAATGAAGTCAAAATAAGAAAAAGGAGAATCCTATGGCAATTAAGAGCATCAGTATCCGCATTGACAGCGACCTGCTCGACAAGCTCCATGTGGTTGCGGATTACGAAGGACGAAGCGCAAACAGTGAGATTAACATCTTGATTCGGGATGCCGTTGCACAATTCGAAGCGAAAAACGGCAAGATTTCCATTGGGGAGCCACGACAAAAATAAAGGCGGAAATTTCAAGAAATCTCTTGACATTTCCGCGTTTTATGGTATACTATAAGTACGAGGATGTGTCGGCTTTGCCGATGCCCTCCCGGGTTAAGAAATAACCGCCCCCGTCATCTTGGGGGATTCAGAGGGCGGTTATTTCTTCTTTTTGTTATGAAGATAGATGAGAACTTCAATAACAGCAGCGACTATGGAGCCCGTCGCGCCGCAGAGCAGGATTACCCGTTCTATGATGTCCAGCATTCTATCACCCCCTTCCGTCTTTCGGAAGAGGGCTTATCAAATTGAAGATGATGTACAACCCTCTCCCGCATGGGAGGGATCGACCGCCAACACATCCAAGGCGACCGGGTTTGCCCCGGTCACATTTTGATTATACCACAATTATCAGATTCTGTCAAGGCATTTTCTTGCCAATATGAAAAAATATCGGGACCTGCATGGCAGGTCCGGTTGCTTCGGGCTTGGGAATCTGCTCTCGCACCCGTGCGAAACGTCACAGGAGGCGGCATCTTTTGGTGTCGCCCCCTGTTTTGTCCTGCTATGCAAAAGGATGACTCAGACAACAAGATTCTTTTCGTCAATCAGGTCTTTCCAGCTGCCGTTCAGTCCGTTTCCGTAGCCGGCGCTGACCAAATCGGTCCGGATCTCCTCTGCCTGCGGTATCTGATAGGTTTCTTTCATGATTCCGTCAATAAGCCGGTCCTGTTTCTCAAAACCGACTCTGCCGACCAGATGGACGAAACGCAGCCCGGCGGCAGAATCCCGGAGATCTGCAGCTTCGGCTCCATCGCCTACGAACGCGTGATGCCGGGCATCCTTTATCAGACGAGTACCGGCAGGATACGGAGGAAAGGGGAGAAGACCTCGGGGCGGCGCCCCAAGGGTCTCCCCAGCCTCTTTATTTTTTTCCTTCTTTTTCTCGTTTTTTTCGCAAAAAGCACTTGATTTTTCGGAAAAAATAGTATACAATAATATCTGAATGATAAAAAAATAGCAATTCAGAAATTCCCGCAGCAGATGCGGGAGCGGAGGTTGGTACTATGGCAGCATTTCATAAGATCGGTGTTTTGACATCGGGCGGGGACGCGCCCGGCATGAATGCCGCAATCAAGGCGGTTGTAGACAAGGCGTACGAGCTCAACATCAACGTTGTTGGCATTGTCGGCGGCTATTCGGGGTTGATGGCGGACCCGGAGCCAGAGCTGGAGGAAATTACGCCGCACACCGTGGCAAACATCATCGGGCAGGGCGGCACGATTCTGTATTCCAGCCGCTGCCTGGAATTTGCAACGCCGGAGGGCGTGCAGAAAGCGGTAAACGCCTGCAAGAAGGTCGGCATTGATGCTCTGATCTGCATCGGCGGCGACGGCACCTACGGCGGCGCTTACGACATGACCAAGGCGGGCATCCCCTGCATCGGCCTGCCCGGCACGATTGACAACGACATTTCGGCAACCGACTATACCATCGGTTTTGATACCGCGCTCAATACAACGGTTGACCTCATCGATCATCTGCGCGACACCTGCGAATCGCACGCGCGCCTGAACGTGGTCGAGGTCATGGGCAGAAACTGCGGACTGATCGCGCTGTATGCTGCCGTTGCATCCGGCGCAGTCGCAGTTGCGGTCCCGGAGCTTCCCTTTGACGAAACTGCGTGCCTGAAGAAGATTCGCGCCCTGCGCGACAACCCGACCGGGCACAAGCGCAGCATGATTGTGGTGGTCTCCGAGGGCATGCCTGCGGTGAACGGGCAGAACTACGGCGAATACCTGCGCGCACGCATTCAGAAAGAGACCGGCGTGGAAAGCAAGTACGCGCAGTTTGCACACGTTGTGCGCGGAGGCAAACCGTCGCTGAAGGACCGCTTCATCGCGTCCGAAATGGGTGTGCGCGCGGTCGAACTTCTGGTTGCCGGACATAGCAGCGTTGCAATGTGCGAAATCGACGGCAAAGTGGTTGCAACCGACATCAACTTCGTCCGCAAGACCGACCGGATGTACAAGAACAAGCTGAAGCCCGGCGATCTGGACGGTTTCAGCGAACAGGAGCTTGCCGACATGAAGGCACTGGTCGAAAAGCGGCAGGAGGAATGCCGCCGCCTCGCCCAGCTCGCCGATGCGGTCAGCCTCTGATGAAATAGGATTCCCCCGGCACCGTTACGGTGCCGGGGATTTTGTCTTTTGGGGGTATGGGGGAAGGGACACGAAGAGGCTTTGCGCGGAGGGCATGGGGCTGGTTATTTGCGTAATTCATACTCTTTTTTTATCCGCCTTAGATAGTGATGGACCGACCCACTCCTATTCATTGGAAATCCCGCCGAACGAAGCGAGGGCGGGGACCTCGAGGCTCCGTTTCAAATCCCGCGTAGAGCCTCCCTTCGAAGCGGGCTCCTAAGAGCCCGAAACTTCACCGCACAGGGCAACCGGACAGCAGCACGTAAAAATCCTTACGTCCTACCATCCGGTTGCCCTG
>OIGD01003146.1_pt1 | contig 11537 bp, 9 predicted proteins | sample 1582211 | NCBI WGS metagenome assembly OIGD01 (sample SAMN04414078, study PRJEB24778) | human gut metagenome | material: faecal | host: Homo sapiens
AAGATAACAAAAAAGATGTACGCCCGGGCAAAGGAGCTCGGAATGACATTCGACGAGGTTGTGACCCTTGCTTCCATTATCCAGAAGGAGGGTACAAACGAGGAAAATATGGCGAACATCTCATCTGTATTCCACAATCGTCTGGAGAACATGTACGAATATCCGCACCTCCAGTCTGATACCACCGATAACTATATTGAAGATGTCATTCGGCCGAATATTCCGTCCAGCTCGCTGGCGCTCTACGAGAACGTTATAACAGCTTACGACACTTACACCTGCGAGGGTCTTCCCGCAGGACCTATATGCAGTCCGGGTCTTGAGGCTATCAACGCCGCGCTTTATCCGGCTGAAACAGATTACTATTATTTCCTGAGCAGCAGCGATGGAGTATTCTACTACGCAAGCACGGTTGAAAAGCACGAGCAGAATATTATAGACGCAGCGCTCCGCGAGGAGGAACAGAACTAAATGAACCAGATAGAGCTTCTTGCTCCGGCAGGCGACGAGGAGTGCCTGCGCTCCGCGCTGGACTACGGCTGCGACGCTGTGTACCTTGCCGGTAAAAGCTTCGGAATGCGCGCCGGTGCAAAAAACTTTGACATGGACGGACTCGACCGCGCTGTGCGTCTCGCGCATGAACGCGGCGTAAAGGTTCACCTGACCTGCAATACGATACCGCTCAACAGCGAGATCGAGCAGTTCCCGAAATATATAGCCGCCGCACAGGAATGCGGAGTTGACGCGGCAATAGCGTGCGATCTCGGAGTGATCTCCATGATAAAGCAGTACGCGCCTAAAATGGAGCTTCACATCTCGACCCAGACGGGCGTTGTGAATTATCAGACCGCAATTGAACTTTACAAGATGGGAGCTAAGCGCGTAGTCCTCGCCCGTGAGGTCGGGCTGGAGGACATCAGGGAGATACGCCGCAGAATCCCGGCAGATATGGAAATAGAGACATTTGTCCACGGTGCAATGTGCGTCAGCTTTTCCGGAAGGTGCCTGATCTCCGAGTATCTCACCGGGCGCGGGGCAAACCGCGGAGAATGCGCGCAGCCCTGCCGCTGGAGCTACTACCTCATGGAAGAAAAGCGCCCGAATCAGTTCTTCAAGGTATTTGAGGACGAACGCGGAAGCTACATTCTTAACTCCCGCGACATGTGCATGATCGACCACCTTGACGACCTTATCGACGCGGGCGTTACCAGCTTCAAAATTGAAGGCAGAGCAAAGTCGGCATATTATGTAGCCTTGACGGTCAACGCGTACCGTGCGGCTCTGGACAGCTGCCTGAAGGGTGAAAAGCCCCCGAAGTGGGTGCTTGACGAGGTAAACAAGATAAGCCACAGACCTTACAGCACGGGCTTTTTCTACGGAAAGCCGACCGACGGCTCCGGAACGCAGGATCCTAATATTGTCACCAACGGCGGGCAGTATTTTGCCGACAGCGGATACATGCGGGATTACGATTTCGTGGGCGTTGTCGATTACTGCGAGGACGGCGTGATGCACCTTACGCAGCGCAATTACTTCACGCTCAGCGATGAACTGGAGCTGCTTCCGCCTCACGCGGAACCTATTATTTTCAAACCGGAAAGCATGTTCGGCGCTGATGGAACGCAGATAGACATTGCAAGGCGTGCTACAGAAAAACTGTCTATTCCGACGGCGATCGTCGTACCGCCTCACACGATACTTCGTAAGAAAATGAACTGATATTGCAGAAAGGACGGTAATTATGGGAGTTCAGGAATTCAAGTGCCCCGGCTGCGGAGCAAAACTAAAATGGAACGCAGCCGAGCAGAAAATGAAATGCGACTACTGCGACAACACTTATGATATAGCAACTCTTGAGGAATTCGAGCAGGAGGAAAACTCCGCGCCTGTTGAGGAATACGCCTGGGATCCGTATAACGCCCCCGGAGAGGTAACAGGTCTAAAGACCTACATATGCCAGTCCTGCGGCGGAGCTATCACGGTCAGCGATGATTCTGCGGCGACTAGCTGCCCGTACTGCGACAGCCCGGTCGTTCTCAACAACAATGTTACCGGAATGCTCCAGCCTGATCTGATAATTCCGTTCACCAAAACAAAAGAGGAGGCACAGAATGCTCTGCGGAAGTTCTGCAAGGGCAAGCCTCTGCTTCCGCCTACGTTTGTTTCAGAGCACCGTATTGAGGAGATAAAGGGTCTGTACGTTCCGTTCTGGCTCTATGACTGCGACGCTGCGGGAAAAATGCGCTTCGACGCAACAAAGGTCAAGAAATGGTCCACCGACGAATTCGATTACACTCGGACTGAACATTACATGGTTGTCCGCGAAGGCGAGGCGGGATTTGCCGATGTTCCGGTAAACGGCTCCGACAAAATGGAAGCATGCTACATGGAAGCCATCGAGCCGTTTGACGTCTCTGCCGGGAAGCATTTCCAGCAGGCGTATCTCTCAGGATTCCTTGCTGATAAGTACAATGTGGATTCCGTAGCGGCGCAGCCCCGCGCAAACGAGCGCGTAAAGAACGGCATGCAGGAACTGCTCAGAAATACGGTCGTAGGCTATGACACCGTAAGCACTAAAAGCACGAACATGCATCTCAATACCGGCAGAATCCGCTATGCAATGCTTCCCGTTTGGGTGCTCAGCACAAACTACCGCGGAAAGATATATAAATTTGCAATGAACGCTCAAACCGGAAAGTTCGTTGGAGAGCTTCCGGTAAGCTGGCGTAAGTTCTGGGCGATCTTTGCCGCAATCTCGGTCGGAGTAGGTATTATCGGAACGCTGCTCCAGCTATTTATGTAAGGAGGTGCTGTCATGAAAAGAATAGTTTCCGTTCTCGCGGCAGCTTTCGCCGCGCTGGCTGTTTCCACAGCGGCGGGCGCAGCCCCCTTATATGACGCTGAACCATACCAGCCGTTTTCAGTGCTGATAGAATCGAATTCAGCCGATGAAAATACAGAATCTGTCGCACTCGCTGAATACAGCGGAATTGAAAAGCTGTATCTCGAAGATAATGTAGCTCTTATCGATGAACCAAGCACAGAAGTTACGGAGGAACCCAAGACTTACACCGCGCAGGATATCCTTAAAATGGCGGGCATATCGCTTGCAGTGGGTATTGTGATCGCGCTTATCGTCTGCCTTATCATGAAATCCTGCATGAAAACCGCAAGACCGAAGCACACAGCCAACGACTACATAAAGAAGAACAGCTTTCATATAACACGCTCCAGGGATATTTTCATATATGCGGAGCTGAGCAAAAGGAAGCGCGTTAATGAAGAATCCAAGAAATAAGAGGTGAACTACATGCCGGAAAACAGATTTCGCGATACTTCACTTGACTTTGACGAAAGAGTATCCGCTCTTCTTGCCGAACTTACAACAGAAGAAAAACTGGGACTTCTTACAACGCATATGAACGCAGTCCCAAGGCTTGGAATAAAGGAATTCTGGATAGGCGCCGAGGTTGCCCGCGGGCTTGTCTGCCGCGATCCTCAGGGGGAGTACCCCTCGACGGTTTTCCCGGAGCCATTTGGACTTGCCGCGACGTTCGATACTGATGTAATGAAACGCATGGGCGAAGTAACCGGCGTTGAAAACAGGATCTATACGCAAAAGGGGAAATCCTCGCTTTGCGTGTGGGGACCTACTGTAGACCTGGAACGCGACCCGCGCTGGGGGCGGAACGAGGAAGCCTACGGCGAGGATCCGTGCCTTGCCGGAACCATGGCGGCAGCGTACACCAGCGGAATGGCTGGCTCAGACGAAAAGTACATGCGGGTCATTCCTACGCTCAAGCACTTCTACGCCAACAACAGCGAGAACCCCCGCGTAAACTGCAACGCGAATGTCCCGACGCGGCTGAAGCATGAATACTACCTCAAAGCGTTCGAAAAACCGGTACGCGACGGACGGGCGCTCAGTCTCATGACAAGCTATAACGAAGTCAACGGAATCGAGCAGCTTTGCTCTGCGGAACTCCAGTTTGCGAGGGAGCAGTGGGGTCTGCTGTTCGCAGTTACCGATGGCGGGGACTTCATTCAGAATGTACAGTACCATCAGAGCGACCGAGACCACACCGAAGCGTTCGTTAAAATCCGCAGGCACAACGGCGCGGAAATCATGACTGACAACGAGGACATCGTAAAGCAGTCCGCCCGTGAAGCGCTGGAATCTGAACAGATATCCACGGCTGACATTGACCGGGCGCTTGCTGGTCCGCTCAAGGCGCGTTTCATGCTCGGAGAGTTCGACGACATCACAAAATTTGACTACCCGGAGAGCCTGCTTTGCAGCGAGGAACATTCCCTCGCCGCCCAGGAAGCCGCTGAGAAGTCGGTGATACTCCTGAAAAACAGCCGCGGAGTTCTTCCGCTGAACAAGGAAAGAAAGCTTGCAGTAATAGGCTACCATGCCGACATGGTGTTCCGCGACTGGTATACCGGACTTTCGCCGAAGTGCAGCACGATCCTTGACGTACTGACCGCACAGCTCGGCAGAGAGAACATCATCTACGACTGCGGCAATGATACGATCGCGCTGCGAAGCGCTTCAAACGGGTTTTACTTCTCTGTGAGCGAGGACGGCTCCGTAAAGTGCGACAGTCCGCTCATTAACGAAGCCTGCCTTTTTGAGCTGTTCGAATGGGGGGACGGCGCGGTATCCCTGCGCTCCTGCCTGAACAATAAGTTCCTTACTGACTGCGGCGTGATGAAGTGCACAGCAAATCAGGTGTTCGGTTGGTTCGTCCACGAACTGTTTTACATTGAGAAAAACGACCGGGAATGCCGCCTGAAAAACTGGCAGAAGCGTTTCCTGTACATAACTCCCGAAGGGGAGCTTACGTCATCGGAAGGCCTGAGAGCGCCGAAAAATTCGCTCCTTACAATGGAGATTTTCTCCGACGGCACCGAACGGGTCAGAAGGGTCGCCACCGAAGCGCATAATGTTGTCGTGTTCTGCGGCAACGATCCGATGATAAACGCCCGCGAGACCACGGACAGAATGCACTTAAAACTCCCGGAGAAGCAGACACGTGCGCTTGACGCCGTGCTTGAGCTTAATCAGGACGCAGTTCTTTTCCTGATTTCCGGGTACCCATATCAGCTTGACAACGAACGTATTTCAACCGTAATGCATATTTCTCATGCCGGACCCTCGCTCGGTCAGGCAGTTGCAAAAACTCTATTCGGGGAGATATCACCCGCCGGACGCTGTCCGGTCACATGGTACCGTTCCGCTGACGAACTTTGCAGCATTGAGGACTACAATATAATGCGCACGCACTCGACATATCTGTACTATGAAGGCGAGCCGCTGTTCCCGTTCGGGTTCGGTTTAAGCTACACCGGATTCAGATACTGCTCGGCAAAAACGGACAAGATTTCATACCAGCTCGGCGACACTGTAACAGTGACCCTGGACATAGAAAACGTCGGAATAATGGACGGCGACGAGGTGGTACAGCTTTATGCCGCTCCTTCCGGCATTACTATGACAGTGCCGAAGAAACAGCTCCGTGCATTCACGAGAATTCATGTGCCCAGAGGGAAAACCGTTACCGCAAAGCTCTCTTTCCCGGTCAGCGACCTCTCCTACTGGAACATCAATAAAAACGATTTCGACCTGTTCAGCGGAAATTATACACTGATGATCGGAGCTTCCTCGGCAGATATCCGCAGAACTTGTGAAATTCAGGTGAACGCGTCAAACTACGAGGGCGTTGAAGTTTCCGGCGAGATTCCGGCGGTTTCCGCACTGGATTATATTGACGTTAAGTTCGACGCTGACAGAGAACTCAACGAGTACGCGCTTATAAACGACTGGCAGAGCAGTATCAGCTTTGAATTTTGCAGAATGCGAAGCTATCACATGGTGACTGTAACAGCTTCCAACCCCGGACCGGAGGTAAAGCTTACAATAACGGCGGCTGAATCCAGACAGGTCGTTGCCGAAGTAGTCATACCGCCCACCGGCAGCATGACAAAATTCACGACTGTCAACGCTCCCGCCGAGCCTGTCGACGGAGTGTTCACACTGCGTATGACTACCAGCGGCATGCTGTCGCTGAAATCTTTCAAATTCTCGTGAGCGCCTCCGGGAGATAAAGATGAAAACACTATATAAATGGTACCTGACCAACGAGGGTATCGTAGGTTACATGGCACACGGCGTGGTATACGGACATTCAAGCCCATACTGCGCCGACGGCAGCGAGATCCACACCTCCCTGATAGAAAGCGCGGAATACGACGGCGAAACGATAACGCTTTACACGCTGAACTCTGAATACCGCCTTTCCATCAGCGAAATGGACTGCGAATGCTTTGACGCGCTGCGTTCTCTCCATATTTTCGAGCGATTTGCACGGGAATACGGCCTGATGAGATGCTTACCTCTGGTTGCCGACCACTACCATCAACTGGACGGCTATCTCCGCAGCACAAGAGCTGAAATTCACTCAAGGCTTAAAAACGGTTCGCTGTACATCGAGTTTTCAGATGAAAACAAGTGCTACTACAATATGGGAGTTTACCGCACAAAATCCGGCGAGATGGAGTTCTTCCCGCGTGTGACTGATTTTTTCATTGATAAAAACGAGAAACTGGTCGGTTCATTGAACTATATCGTGGAGTTCAACCCCTACAACAACAGGAATATCGGCTTTATCTCTCATTCCGGGGCTGCGCTTCCGGACAAGGAATTTCTCGGAATAATCAGAAATAGCTGTAGAAACTCCCTGAATATACGGTTCAGTTGGGGCAAAACCGTAATACTCGCCCCGGACACCGAAATAGTTGTATCAGATGGCATGGGACTTGCTATCCCGCTGACTGATACGTCGCAGGATATCTAACTTACAAAAGAAATGAGGTGTTAGTATGTCAGAAGTTAAGAGAGTATTTCTAATAGTACTGGACAGCTTCGGCGTTGGAGAAACCCCGGATTCAGCGGAATTCGGCGACGCGGGAGCAAACACGCTCCGTTCATGCTTTGAAACTGGCAGGCTCAGCGTGCCGAACATGCAGAAGCTGGGACTTTTCAACATCGACGGGGTTACAGTCGGCTCGCCGGCCGCAAATCCTACTGGAGCGTACCTCAGAATTGCGGAAAGCTCCCGCGGCAAGGACACTACAACCGGCCACTGGGAGATTTCCGGAATTGTATCCAAAAAGCCATTTCCGACCTTTCCGAACGGGTTCCCCGAGGAGGTCATAAAGAAATTCAGCGAAGCGACCGGCAGGGGAGTACTCTGCAACAAACCGTACAGCGGAACAAAGGTAATCGCCGACTACGGCGAGGAACATATCCGCACGGGAGACCTCATCGTCTACACTTCGGCGGACAGCGTGTTCCAGATAGCCGCTCATGAATCGGTAGTTCCTGTCGAAACGCTCTATGACTACTGCCGCATGGCGCGGGAGATACTGACGGGAGAATATGCCGTGGGGCGCGTTATCGCACGTCCTTTTGAAGGCAAGTTCCCGTTTATCAGAACGCCGCGCAGACACGATTTTTCGCTTGTTCCCCCGAAGGATACAATGCTTGACTGCCTTTCGCGTCAGGGCTTCGACACCATCGGGATCGGCAAGATATACGATATCTTCGCCGGAAAGGGACTTACAAAATATGTCCGTGATATCGGCAACTTCTGCGACATGAATGAAACATCGCATTTCCAGAGCATTCCTTTCAACGGACTCTGCTTTACAAATCTTGTGGATTTCGACATGCAGTTCGGTCACCGCCGCGACCCGGAGGGATACGCTCAGGCGCTTAACGAGTTTGACGTATGGCTGGGTGGATTCCTTGAAAAAATGCAGCCCGAGGATATCCTGATGATTACCGCGGATCACGGCTGCGACCCGAAATATTCCGGCACCGACCACACCAGGGAGCATATCCCGGTTCTTGTTGCGGGTCATTCGGTAAAACCCGGAAATCTTGGCACCAGAGCCTGCTTCGGCGACATCGGAGCAACCGTGCTTGACTTACTTAATGCAGCTGGTAAGCTTGACGGCGAGAGCTTTGCAAATAAAATCACTAACTAAGGAGCATAATAATGAACGGAGAAGTTACACAGGCAAGCCGTATCGTAGCGGCTGCGAGAAAATCAATGAAGGACGGTTCCGCATACGAGTTCACGCCTCTGCCGTATGAGGGAAGCGTCGTTTTCAATTTCTGCGACAGAAATAAGAGCGGAGCTCCGCTCTTCCGCGCAAAGGATCCCGCAGACTGGTACGCACACCTCAGCAAGGAAGGCGTGAAGAACATCTTCATGATAATGGGAATGAAGGTCAACAGACAGGCGCTCGGATTCTCAAATAATTCCGCAGTTTCTATCTTTGTACGTTACAATGATAATGTCGTTACCCGCTTTGTTCCGCACTGGAGCTTCAACGACGACGCGCGCCTCTGGAGCGTCGAATACACCGAAGCTGTCGCTGAGAACGCACCAGCTACCGACCCCGACTTCCGCAATGAGAAGTCGCTGACTCTTGCAACGCTCAGCGACATAGGCGAGCTTGCGCAGCAGCTTGGCCAGGAGCAGTTTGTTAAGACATTCAAGAAGGCGGCTGATATCCTGAGCGGCGAAGAAGTTCCGCAGATGAAGAAGGGCGCAGCCATTCCTGCAATCCCCGAGGACATGATGAAATACTACCTCGCGGCAGATGTTGCCGACGTATTCGGCGCAATGGGAAGCTGGAATGACGAACCCGTAGTCGCAGCCCGCGAGCAGCACAAGGAGAAGGACTACGCAACCCTGTCCGACAGACTGCTGTGCTCTGTTCGTCTGATGACCATGTATGCAGTGAACTTCCCGATAAACTAAAGAAATAAGGTGTTATAAATGAGCGAATGTACTCACGACTGCGGAAGCTGTTCCGCAAACTGCTCTGAAAGAAAGCAGGAAAGCCTTGTAGCTCAGCCGCACAAGGACAGTCACATCAAAAAAGTTATAGGCGTAGTCAGCGGCAAGGGCGGCGTCGGCAAATCAATGGTCACTTCCATGTCCGCAGTTCTCATGAATCGCCGGGGATACCGCTCCGCAGTTCTTGACGCGGATATAACCGGTCCGTCTATCCCGCAGGCGTTCGGGCTTCACGAAAAGGCTCAGGGAAACGAAACCGAGATCTTTCCGGTAACGACTGAAACCGGAATAAAGGTGATGTCGGTAAATCTCCTTCTGCCTGATGAGACCGACCCGGTGATCTGGCGCGGTCCGATCATCGCAGGAACTGCAAAGCAGTTTTGGACAGACGTTGCCTGGGGTGACGTTGACTACATGTTTGTAGATATGCCCCCTGGAACCGGCGATGTTCCGCTGACCGTTTTTCAGTCCATTCCGCTGGACGGCATTATTGTCGTAACATCTCCGCAGGAGCTTGTCTCCATGATAGTCGGCAAGGCTGTCAAGATGGCGGAAATGATGAACGTGCCGATAATCGGACTGGTTGAGAATATGAGCTACGCCGTCTGCCCTGACTGCGGAAAACACATGAATGTATTCGGTCTGAGCCACATTGATGAAACAGCGCAGAAGTTTGGTCTGAAGGTTCTTGCAAAACTCCCGATCAACCCCGAGCTTGCAGGAAGAGTCGATAACGGAACGATCGAAGGCTTCACATGCCCCGAGGCCGAGCCTATTGCTGACGCAGCGGAGGAGTTCTGCAAATGAGCGTACGCGGCGACAAGGCATATGAGTTATTTCTGAGCGGGTATAATTGTACCCAGGCTGTGGTCGGAGCCTTCGCTGATGTTATCGGCATGGACTTTGACACAGCTGTCAGGTTTTCGTCTGGGTTTGGCGGAGGCATGGGAAGGCTCCGGGAGGTATGCGGAACTTTCTCGGGCGCCGTTATCGTCGTGAATGCGCTCTACGGCTACTCCGACCCGAAAAATGTCCAGGCAAAGGCGGAACTCTATTCTCGTATACAGGAGCTTGCGGCTCAGTTCCGCAGGGACAACGGCAGCATTATCTGCAAGGAGCTGCTCGGGCTTTCCAGACCGGAAGGCTCGCCAATACCGGAAGCAAGAACGGACGAGTATTACAAGAAGCGTCCCTGTCCGGAGCTTTGCCGATATTCAGCGAACATGCTTGAGGAGTACATCAGGGAACACCCTCCGGTGAAATAAATCAAGGCGCACTCCACAAGGAATACCGCCTTAAAGTTCATTTCGCCCGGGAAGCCAGGCATGGAAGAATGAGATCCTGCCGCGGAATAGGAGCTTCGCTTACCACCGACGAAATCAGATCCTGGGAGCGCGAGCATTTGAAAATGCTTGAGAAATACCCACCAGAATTTGATGTGCTTCATTATGCGGTATTGTCAGAACTCACACTAAAATAAAACAACCCGGAACAGCAGTTCACTGTTCCGGGTAAATTCATGCGGTGATTTTAGTAAAGAGCTGAAATCCCATAACCACAACACCGAGCACTACTAGAACGATACCAGTAGCTCGGTTGAGCGTTTTGGGAGAAGCCTTGTTCGCAAACACTGCCGCGATCCTCGCCCAGATTAGGGTAAACACGATACACAGAATCATTACCAGGATATCCGGCATGCCGCCCATTGCAAAGTGCGAGATCGAACCGGTCAGCGCGGTGAAAGTCATGATGAAAACGCTGGTCCCGACTGCGGTTTTCAGTTCATAGCCAAGCAGGGAAGTCAGGATAAGAAGCATCATCATACCGCCGCCGGCGCCGATAAATCCGCAGATAAATCCGATCACAACTCCTGCAGCGATCGACTGAATCAGCCGTTTCTTTGGAGAAACAGCCTTCATGTCGTCTTTGGTGGTCATGACAGGTTTTACAATGAACTTGATACCAAGTATGAACGTCATGAAAACCGAAAATCCGCCCATTGTCGCAGCAGGAAGCAGACTTGAAACCCAGCTGCCAACAACTGTGAATACAAGAACGGCAGCCATCATCACGATGCCGTTCTTTATGTCAAGATTTTTGTTTTTCCCATAGGTGTATGCTGAAACTGCGCTGGCAAGAACATCAGAAGCAAGCGCGATACCGACTGCAACGTACGGGTCGATTCCAAGGAATGTCGTCAGCATAGGCGTAATAACGGCTGCGGCACTCATTCCCGCGAAGCCCGTGCCAAGCCCGGCACCCATTCCTGCAAAAAACGTTACTATAATTGTAATAAAGAGTTCCATTGAATACCTTCTTTCTGAGTAATTATACAACATATGAGCAAGAATGTCAACTACATCCGTCTATAAAATCACAATCTGTGTAAAATATGCGAAAGACCCCTTCGGATTGAAGGGGTCCAATATATTGAGATTACTCGCCGCAGTGCTCGCAGTCGTGCTTCTCCTTGAACAACTCAGGATCGTAAGAAATTCCATTCTTATCGTAATAGTCCTTGACAGCGGCTTTTACTGCCTCCTCAGCCAGCACCGAGCAGTGGATCTTATGTGCAGGAAGCCCGTCAAGAGCCTCAACAACTGCCTTGTTTGTAAGCTCCAGAGCTTCCGAAACCGGCTTGCCCTTTATCATCTCGGTAGC
>OIGD01003148.1_pt1 | contig 11532 bp, 10 predicted proteins | sample 1582211 | NCBI WGS metagenome assembly OIGD01 (sample SAMN04414078, study PRJEB24778) | human gut metagenome | material: faecal | host: Homo sapiens
CGGGGTGACCACACCCCGCCGCCGATGACCCATGCAGTTTCAGAAAATGTCATTGCGAGGAGCGCAGCGACGTGGCAATCCGTTTCCCTTGTGTGACGCGGTGCGGGAGGAGGACGGATCGCCGCACCGGCCTGCAGGCTGGTGCGCAATGACAGGGTTTGGTGCGGTGCGGGCGTGTCGGCGGCGGGCTTTGTTTTTCGGCTGCCGTTTTCCTTTTTCAATTTCCACTTTCAGCTTTCCCTTCGTTGACGCTTTTATATTAATATGGTATCATGAAAAAAAACAAAGGGGGATCCGTTATGCAGCACGAGATCACGGACGCACGTCCGCTGCTGGACGAAAACGGCAATCTGCGCGAGGCCGGCTACTGCAAAAAGCTCCTGCCCGTCTACCGCCGCGAGGACATCAAGGCCGGCGCCATGCGCATCAAGGAATGGGACTACTATCTCATCAACAACGGCCGCTTCGCCGTGGCGCTGACCATCGACGACAACGGCTACATGGGGCTGGACTCCATCTCCCTGCTGCACTTTGAGGAGGGCTGGGAGAAGACAAAAAGCCCCATGCGCGCCTTCCCCATGGGCAAGACCGGCCTGCCGGAGTCCTCGGCGGCGGGCGACGTGGCCATCTCCGGCAAGGGGTATCATCTGTCCTTCCGCCACGAGGGGGCGGAGCGGGTGCTGGACTTCCACATGGAGGATTTTCTGGACGGCACGCCCATTGACGGGCGCATTCGGCTCACGGACGAGCCGGAGGAGAGCATGGTCATCTGCACGCCCTTTGAAAAGCCCCGACATTTTTACTATAACCAAAAAATCAACTGCCTGCGCGCCTGCGGCACCGTGACGGCCGGCGGACGCACCTATGTGTTTGACCCCGCGGACGCCTTTGCCGTGCTGGACTGGGGGCGGGGGGTATGGACGTACCACAACACTTGGTACTGGGGCAGCGCCTCGGGGCAGGTGGACGGCGTGACCTTCGGCTGGAACATCGGCTACGGCTTCGGCGACACCTCCGCCGCCAGCGAGAACATGCTGTTTTACGGCGGCAAGGCGCACAAGCTCAGCCAAGTGACCTTCCACATCCCCACGAAGGACGGGCGGGAGGACTATCTGGCGCCGTGGCGCTTCAGCTCCGACGACGGGCGGTTTGAAATGGACTTCACGCCGGTGCTGGATCGGGCGGCCTGCACAGACTTCAAGCTGCTGAAAAGTGACCAGCACCAGGTGTTCGGGCGGTTCACCGGCACGGCCACGCTGGACGACGGGCGGGTGATCCGGGTGGAGGACTTCCCCGGCTTTGCGGAAAAAGTGGAAAATAAATGGTAAAATGATGCGGCAGATAAGGGGCGGGCGAGGTGTCCGCCTCTTTTTGCGCATAAAAAACCGCCTGCCGGCGTGTTTTCTGCGCGGCAGACGGTTTTTTTATTAATTTGGGGAGCTTACAGCCCACGGAAGGCGGCCAGAATGTCGGCGCTGCTGTCCTGCGTGTAGGAAACGGCGGTGACAACGGCCACATAGTCGCCTACCTTCACGCAGACGAGGGTTTCCTCCAGCGGCACATCCTGCATCTCGGCGGAAATGGTGATGCCGTAGTGCTCGGCGCCGGCGAAGGGCAGGGTGGTCTTGTTCACCACCATGTCGGTGAAGCCGGCGGCGGCCAGCTGGTCGGGCAGGGCGGCGATGGAGGCGTCCACATAGTCGCTCTCGCTGAGCTTGGCGCCGTTGACCGCGCCGAGGTTCTCCACGGTCACGTTCACCGTGGCGTAGTCGTCCCGCATGGCGTACATTTCGGTGATGCTCTTGCCGCTCTCCAGCAGCTTGGTGATGTCCTCGTTGTCTATCAGATCCGCCACCTGACCGGTGACCTGGGCGATCTGGTCGCTGTCAAAGAACGTCCAGCCGAAGCTCTCGTCCAAGGTCACGGCGAAGCCGAAATACTCATTGGTGTAGGTGCTGCCGTCCACCTTGCCGGCGGAAAAGGTCTTTTTGGGCTGGGTGTCGTCCTTGCTGCCGCAGGCGGCGAGGCTCAGCGCCAGCAGCACGGCCAGCGCCAGCGCAGCCAAACGTGTGGTTTTTTTCATGTTTTTTCTCCTGTTTTCTGTGTAATAAGGGGGGCGCCGGCCATGAGTATAGCACAGAAAAACGGCGCCGTCTATGGCGATTTTTGCCGAAAAGGCTTGTAATGGGGCGCGGGCTGTGCTATATTTTTTTTGAAAAACAAAATGCGGCAGCTTACGGGTGCGCCAACACCCGCAAGCCTGCGCAGGTGAACTCACCACCTACACAACGGCCAACCGGCCGCACCGCATGGAATATTATACGACAGACCGGCCTTTCTTGTAATGGGCGGTTTTGGCGGCATAGTATTTTGTGCATGTGTCGCATAAGGACGTTTGTTTCTTGCGTTGTGTGGGATAAGCTCCTGCACGGCGTTTTTGTTTTTCGCCCGGCTGCCCGGGGCTTTGCGCCCCCGCCGCGGCTGCGGTGAAAACGATATGAAGGAGAAAGAGAATGAAAGGACGGATCTTTGCGCTGGGGGTGCTGCTTGCTCTCTGCGCCCTGCTGCTGTGCTCCTGCGGACGGGGTGCCAAGTCGGAAAAGCAGATCAAGGCGGACATTCTGGAAAAGGGCGTCATGGATGTGATGGCCGTTTCGGATGTGCCCATAGAGGAAATTTCCTCTCTGAAGATTCTGAAGCGGCAGACCAACAAGGAGCTAAAAACCGACTATGTCTATGTCACCGTGGAGGCGGACACGGAAACCGCCCACTTCGTCCGCAGCATGAAGCTGACCTATAATTACTACGATGACCAAGGCTGGGTGCTGGACGGGTACGAATCCTATGCGGAGGGAGAGGAAAATACCACGCCTAAAAAGGTGCCGGACGAGCGAGTTTTGGACAATTTTTTTAGTCGGTTTTCGAGCGCCCATTGTACGGAACGCTATTTTGTCGACTATAGCTCTTGGACGCTGGACGATGTGACCGCCGATTTAGAAAACTGCAAAGCCACCATGCAAGTAACGGCCAGCAGGGAAACGAGGTATATCAAGACTACGGAATCCCTGACTATGACAGCCTACTTCATGCCCAATTTTTGCAGTTGGGTGGTAGACGGCGACAGTGTGGGGCCTTATCTGACAAAGCTGTCGTATGAGCTGAATGTTGAACCGGGCAATTACTACGGGACAGATAAAAATGGCAATGGCAATGCGTTCCTAACTATTCATAAATATTACTCGGATGACGAAGGCGCGACAGGTATAGCATTAGATCTAAAGACAAGTAAGTATGGGGATTATTCCGATACTTATTTTTTCATGTCGCCCATTTCAAAAAAGAAGGACAATGAAAATCTTGACTATAATAATATTCAAGAAACTGCCCAGAACAAAGATGAGTTGGATACCCTCTCTTTCCTTCAATTTTATATAACTATAGGGGTATACGAGCAGGAAGACTGGGGTAATAAAACCTCCCTTACAATTATTGCCATAGAAATGGATCCATCTACGAAGTATGACCCAATCCGTGAGACTTCTCCGTTTTCGCTCTGGATTGATAATCGTATTTGTTATATAAGATTCAAATATAATAACTAAAAAACAAACCGTGAGCAAACTGCCATCAGCTGTGTGCTGCTGTCATTTTTGGGCGGGCGAGGGGAATTGCGGCCACGCTGCCCCACAAAACCATTTCGTAGGGGCGCACGACTCTGTCCGCCCGCCGCAATATCATTCCAAATATGCGTAGGGGCGGGGTTCTGCCCCGCCCGTTTTTTGCCCGCACAGAATTAAAGGCTTTCCGTAGGGCGGGGCCGGTGTGCCCCGCCGTTGGGGGTGCGGCGCATGTCGGCGGCGGCACACATGGGTGCCGCCCTACGGAGGATATGAAAGTGCAGTGCATATCCATGAAATTGTCATTCCGAGGAGCGAAGCGACGTGGGAATCCGTTTTCCCCACATGGCAGGGGGTGCGGTGCAGGGGAGTACGGATTGCCACACCGGCGTGCGCGCCGGTTCGCAATGACATTTTTTGAGAGTGCGGCGGGGTGTGAAAACGGGCGGGGTTCTCCCCCCGCCCGTTTGGCTTGCAGCTCTTATTTTTTTATTTATATTCCGGAGCGTCGGGGGGGCGGCGATAGAGGAGGGGGCGGCCTTCGGCGTCCACCAGCACGGTGAGGCCGCCGGAATTGCCGCTGGCGTGATACAGGTACTGCACACCGGTCTGGGTGTCCACCCAGACCTCCGAGCAGGTGATGATCCCGCTCTCGTCCAGCACCTTGACAAAGCGCTCGTTTTCTTTCTTGGCCATAGTGCTTTACGCCTCCGGCTTGTCGCTGAGAATGGTCTTGGCGCTGGCAGCCAGACCCGCCAGACCCTGGATCTCGCTGGGGATGATGAGCTTGGTGGCCTTGCCGTCGGCCACTTTCTCCAGCGCCTCCAGCGCCTTGAGCTTGATGACCTGATCGTTGGGGGCGGCTTCATTGAGCAGCTTCAGGGAGTCGGCCATGGCCTGCTGCACCTTCAGAATGGCGGTGGCCTCGCCCTCGGCCTGCATGATGCGCGCCTGCTTGGCGGCGTCGGCCTGCAGCAGAACGGACTGCTTCTCGCCCTCGGCGATGAGCACCTTGCTGGCCTTTTCGCCCTCGGCCTGTAGGATGGACTCGCGGCGCTCGCGCTCGGCCTTCATCTGCTTTTCCATGGCGTTCTGGATCTCGCGGGGCGGCAGGATGTTCTTCAGCTCCACACGGTTGACCTTGATGCCCCAGGGATCGGTGGCTTCGTCCAGAATGGCGCGCATTTTGGCGTTGATGGTGTCGCGGCTGGTGAGGCTCTGATCCAGCTCCAGCTCGCCGATGATGTTGCGCAGGGTAGTGGCGGTGAGGTTCTCAATGGCGCTCATGGGGTACTCCACGCCGTAGGTATAGAGCTTGGGGTCGGTGATCTGGAAGTAGATCACGGTGTCGATCTGCATGGTGACGTTATCCTTGGTGATGACGGGCTGGGGGTCGAAGTCCGCCACCTGCTCTTTAAGGCTCACCTTTTTCACCACGCGCTCAATGAACGGCAGCTTCAGGTGCAGACCCACGCCCCACACGGCATGGAAGGCACCCAGACGCTCCACCACATAGGCCTTGGACTGCTGCACGACGTGGATATTGCTGACGATAAGGATCAGCACCAGCACGATCAGGATCACCAGCGCAACGGTTCCGGCATTGAAATTCGAGAATAAATTGCCCATTTTTGTTCCTCCTTGATTCTACATAATATGTGTATACTTTTTTGATTTTATAATTTTTCCACGAAGAGCTTCACGCCCTCCATCCGCGCGATGCGCACCATGGCGCCCTCGGGCAGCACCTCGCCGCTTTCGCTGCGGGCAGACCACGTTTTTCCCTCCACATATACGGCGCCGGTGGGAGCGTTATTGTCGATGGTTTCGGTCACGCGGGCTTCTTTTCCCAGCACGGCGTCGGCGTTGGTGGGGACGATGCTCCTGGCCATCATTTTGCGCACCAGCGGACGGGTGGCCAGCAGCGCCGCAATGGACACCACGAAAAACAGCGTCACCTGCAGCCAGACGGCTCCGCCGCAGATGGCGGCGATGAGCCCCGCCGCGCTGCCCAACACGAACCAGATGGACGTCAGCCCCGCCGTGGCCGCTTCCACGATGCCGAAGACCACCATGGCGGCGATCCAGATCACAGTTGCCATGTCCGTTGTTCCTCCTTTCAGGAAAAGCCCCATAAGACCCGCCAGCAGCGCCACACCCAGCAGGATGCCGCCGGCCAGCCACTTATTGCGGGGCGAGAGATTATTGACGAATGCGGAAACCGACGTCCGCAGGGAGCCGGCAGGCGCCGTTTCCCGGGAAATGGGGGCACTCTCCCCCTGCTCGAACAGGTCGTTGAGGGTGACGTGGTACTGCCGGCAGATGAACAGCAGCTTCTCCACCTCGGGGTAGCCCTTGCCGGACTCCCACTTGCTCACCGCCTGACGCGACACCTGCAGCTGCTCGGCAAACTGCTCCTGCGTCAGACCGCTGCTGCGGCGCAGAAGCTGCAATCGTTCTCCAAAAGCCATGGTTTTCCTCTCCTTCTTTGGCTTAATAGTACCAGAAAAGCAGGGGTTTGTCTATCAACCTGTAGTTACAGGCAAAAATTTTTCGCCGCAACCTTGGGTTGCGCCCCTTTTGGGGGTTTTTCGTGCGCCCTTCCCTGCTGCTTTCACGGATCTATCGCGTTGGGCGGCCTTTTTCTCCATTATACAGGAAGTTCGCCCCGCGCACCACTGTTTTTTCTTGCACTTTCCGCATTTATATCCTATACTGTTGGCAGAAAGAAAACGTGCTTGAGGTATGCTTTTATGGCAAGATATATGATCCCCTGCCTGCTGGGGCTGGAAAAATTAGTGGGCGACGAGGTGAAGCGGCTGGGGCTGAAGAATGTCCGGGTGGAAAACGGGCGCATTTTCTGCGACGGCACCGATACCGACTGCGCGCGGCTCAACATTAACCTCCGCTGTGGCGCACGGGTGCTGCTGGTGCTGGGAGAATTCCCCGCCCGCAGCTTTGAGGAGCTGTTTCAGGGGGTGAAGGCCATTGCTTGGGAGGACTATATCCCCAAAGACGGCGCCTTCCCCGTGAAGGGCTACTCCATCACCAGCCAGCTCCACTCCGCTCCCGCGTGCCAGTCCATCGTGAAAAAGGCCATGGTGGAGCGGCTGAAAGGGCGCTACGGGCTGGAGCAGTTTCCGGAAACGGGGGCGAAATACCAGGTGCGGTTCTCCCTTTTCAAGGATCAGGCGGTCATCGGGCTGGACGGCTCCGGCGAGGGGCTTTATAAGCGGGGCTACCGCGCCGTGGGCGTGGAGGCGCCCCTGCGGGAAACTCTGGCGGCGGCCATGGTGCTGCTGTCCCGTTATCGGGGGCGCGACCCCTTCTGCGACCCCTTCTGCGGCAGCGGCACCATCCCCATCGAGGCGGCGCTCATCGCCAAAAACCGCGCCCCGGGTCTGGAGCGCAGCTTTGACGCGCAGAAATGGGCATTCCTGCCCCAGAACGCATGGCTGGACGCCGCCGAGGAGGCCATGGACAAGGAGTTCCACGGGAAATACGACATCTGGGGCGGGGACATCGACCCCCGCGCCGTGGACATTGCCCGCAGCAACGCCGTAAAGGCCGGCGTGGAGGACTGCGTCCGCTTCGAGGTGGCGGACATGAAGAACTTCCGGCGGAATAGCCCATACGGCCAGCTGGTGACCAACCCGCCCTACGGCGAGCGGCTCATGGATCGTGCGGAGGCGGAGGCGCTGTATCGGGAGCTGGGGCGCGTGTGGCAGCGGCTGCCCGACGGCTGGCGGACGCTGGTGCTCAGCAGCCACACGGAGTTTGAGCGCACCTTCGGGCGTCCGGCGGACAAGAAACGGAAGCTCTATAACGGGATGCTGAAGTGCGACCTGTTTATGTACGGGAAGGTGTGACTTTTGAGGGGGACGGATTGCCACGACCAGTTTGCGAACTGGTCTCGCAATGACATTGCTTTTGCAAAGAGGTGCGGTGCGGCGGTGGGGAGAAGGTACCCCGCCCTGCGGACAACAAGCAGCGCCTGCAGGCGGGACGATGTGGGCATCGTCCCCTGCGCGGAGCGTGAGGTGCGGCGCATGAATGCCGAACGGGTTTGCCTGCATTTTGTGCGCAGGCTGGGGCGATTTGTTTTCAATTTATACACAAGTTCTGTTTTTTGCCTGCTATAATTGACCTGTGTGTTCTTATTCTTTTCCACATTTGGAGGGTCTTATGAAACATATTTTTATCATCAATCCCACTGCCGGCAAGTCCGACAGCCGCCAGCGCATTTATGACATGGCGGATTCTCTGCGCACCCGGCACGACCTGGACGTGCAGTGCATTCTCACCAAGCGGCAGGGCCACGCAACAGAGCTGGCCAAAAAGCTCTGCCAGAGCGGCGAGGAGCTGCGCTTTTACGCCTGCGGCGGCGACGGCACCGTGAACGAAGTGGCCAACGGCATCATCGGCTTTGATAACGCCGCCATGAGCGTCATCCCCATCGGCACGGGCAACGATTTTCTCAAGAATTTCGGCAGCGACATCAGCAAATTCCGCGACGCCGAGAACCTGTGGAACGGCCCCCAGTTCCCCATAGACGCCATTCAGGTCAACGACCGTATTGCCCTGACCATCGCCTGCTCCGGCATCGACGCAAGGGTAGCCAACGATGTGCATAAATTCAGCGAAAGCCCCATTCTGGACGGCAAGAGCAGCTACATCGTGGCGCTGGCGGCCAACTTCCTCTTCAAAGGCATCGGCTCCCACTGGACGGTGTCGCTGGACGGCGTGGAAGATGAGAAGGACTACTCTCTGGTGGCCGTGTGCAACGGGCGCTATTACGGCGGCGGCTTCATGCCCGTGGCCGAGGCGCGGATGGACGACGGCGTGCTGAACACGCTGGTGGTGGACAAGGTTTCCCGCATGACGTTTTTGAAATTTGTGGGGCCGTATTCCAAGGGCGGCTACGACCGGTTCCCCCATCTGGCGCGCTGCTCCACTGCCAAGGACATCATCATCTCCTCCAAGAAAAAGGACATCACCACCTGTCTGGACGGCGAGTGCATCACCACCGACTATGTGCACATCCGTCTGGCGGACAAGAAGCTGAATTTCTTCGGCCCCGAGGGCTGCGACTGCAACGCTACCGCCCGCAGCGCCGCTCCCGCCGCGGCGGAAATGTGAACTTTTTGTAATTTTCCAAATTACCCCTTGAAAAAACCCATAGATGTGGTATTATTATCAGCGTTAGCACTCCGGTGTTTTGAGTGCTAACGCTGAATTTGTTTTTAATATAAGGATATAAGGAGGAAATAATCATGAAACTGACACCGCTTTCCGATCGGGTCGTGCTGAAGATGACGGAAGCTGAGGAGACCACCAAGGGCGGCATCATCCTCACCGGCTCCGCCAAGGAGAAGCCCTCTGTGGCGGAAGTCATCGCCGTAGGCCCCGGCGGCCTGGTGGACGGCAACCCCGTGACCATGACCGTGAAGCCCGGCGACAAGGTCATCACCGATAAGTACGCCGGCACCAAGATCACCCTGGACGAGGTGGAGTACATCATCGTGAAGCAGGGCGACATTCTGGCCATCGTAGAGTAAGAAACTTCTGCGCTGTCATTGCGAGACCAGTCCGCAGACTGGTCGTGGCAATCCGTTCTCCCCGGCCTTATGCAAAGGGTATTACGGATTCCCACGGTCGCTTCGCTCCCTCGGAATGACATTCTCTTGTAAAATCATTATCTGCAATATAGGAGGCAATCAATATGTCTAAAATTATCAAGCGCGGCGACGAGGCTCGCAAGGCTTTGGAGTCCGGCGTGAACCAGCTGGCCGATACCGTAAAAGTCACTCTGGGCCCCAAGGGGCGCAACGTGGTGCTGGACAAGAAGTTCGGCGCTCCCCTCATCACCAACGACGGCGTGTCCATCGCCAAGGAGATCGAGCTGGACGACCCGTTTGAAAACATGGGCGCGCAGCTGGTGCGGGAAGTCTCCACCAAGACCAACGACGTAGCCGGCGACGGCACCACCACCGCCACCCTGCTGGCCCAGGCCATGGTGCGGGAGGGCCTGAAGAATCTGGCCGCCGGCGCCAACCCCATCGTCATGAAGAAGGGCATGGCCAAGGCCGTGGAGGCCGCGGTAAGCTCCATCCACGCCCAGAGCCAGAAGGTGAACGGCTCCGATGACATTGCCCGTGTGGGCACCGTGTCCTCCGGCGACGCCTTTATCGGCAAGCTCATTGCCGAGGCCATGGAGAAGGTCAGCGCCGACGGCGTGATCACCATTGAGGAGTCCAAGACCGCCGAGACCTACAGCGAGGTGGTGGAGGGCATGATGTTCGACCGCGGCTACATCACCCCCTACATGGTCACCGACACCGAGAAGATGGAGGCCGTCATCGACGACGCCTACATCCTCATTACCGACAAGAAGATCTCCGTTATCTCCGAGATCCTGCCCCTGCTGGAGCAGCTGGTGCAGGCGGGCAAGAAGCTGTTCATCATCGCCGAGGACGTGGAGGGCGAGGCTCTGAGCACCCTCATCGTGAACCGTCTGCGGGGCACGCTGAACGTGGTGTGCGTGAAGGCGCCCGGCTTCGGCGACCGCCGCAAGGAAATGCTGCAGGACATCGCCATCCTCACCGGCGGCCAGGTCATCAGCGAGGAGCTGGGTCTGACGCTGAAGGATGCCACCGTGGATATGCTGGGTCGCGCCCGTCAGGTGAAGGTCACTAAGGAGAACACCATCATCGTGGACGGCGCCGGCGACAAGCAGGCCATTGCCGACCGCGTGGCGCAGATCCGCAGTCAGATCGGCATGACCACCAGCGAGTATGACAAGGAGAAGCTGCAGGAGCGGCTGGCCAAGATGGCCGGCGGCGTGGCCGTCATCAAGGTGGGCGCTGCTACCGAGACGGAGATGAAGGAGAAGAAGCTCCGCATCGAGGACGCGCTGAACGCCACCAAGGCCGCCGTGGAAGAGGGCATCGTGGCCGGCGGCGGCACCATCTATGTGAACACCATCCCCGCCGTCACCGCATTGCTTGACAAGGTGGAGGGCGACGAGAAGACCGGCGTGCAGATCGTGGCCAAGGCTCTGGAGGAGCCTATCCGCCAGATCGCTGCCAACGCGGGTCTGGACGGCTCCGTCATTCTGGAGAAGGTTCGCTCCTCCGGCAAGGCCGGCTACGGCTTCGACGCCTACAAGGAGGAATATTGCGACATGATCGCCGCCGGCATTGTGGATCCCGCCAAGGTGACCCGCTCCGCTCTGGAGAACGCCGCAAGCGTCTCCGGCATGGTGCTGACCACCGAGTCTCTGGTGGCCGACAAGCCCCAGCCCCCCGTACCCGCAGCCCCCGCGCCCGACATGGGCGGCATGGGCGGCATGTATTGATTTTTCCGCAAAACGCGAGAAGTGCGCTGCTTTTGCAGCGCACTTCCCTTTTTATCCCTTAGCCAGCGCCTTTTCCAGCCAGTTTTTGCCGTCTACGAAGCGGGAGACGACGAACGAGGCCACATAGTCGCCGGAGGAGTTTATCATGGTGGCCGGCGGGTCTACCAGATTGCCGATGGCCACCAGTATGGGGAAGGCCAGCTCCATCTGCGTGGGGAAAAAGATGGAACAGATGATATACTCGCCTATGTAGCCGCCCCCCGGCACCCCCGACATGCCCACGGAGGACAGCACCGCCACCAGCACCACCGGCAGGAGCTTGCTCCAGCTCAGCTCCTGACCGAACACGCCCCACACGAAGGCCACCTTCAGCACGCAGCTGAAGCACGAGCCGTCCATGTGCATGGTGGCGCCCAAGGGGATCACCATTTCGGATACGTCGCGGCTGATCCCCGTCTGCTCCGCCGCCTCCAGATTGGTGGGGATGGTGGCAACCGACGAGCAGGTGCCAAGGGACACCACCGCCGGCTTCGTGATGTGGCGCAGCATGACCCCCAC
>OIGD01003149.1_pt1 | contig 11532 bp, 18 predicted proteins | sample 1582211 | NCBI WGS metagenome assembly OIGD01 (sample SAMN04414078, study PRJEB24778) | human gut metagenome | material: faecal | host: Homo sapiens
ACAAGGCCTCAAAAACCTTGCCTGTTACGGGAAAGCCTGCACCGTGTCAGGAAACTCCGCGATTTCAAGCGCGGGTTGTTTAGGAGCGCAGGTTCAACGGTTTCGGCGTTTTGAAACTCATCGAGAACCACCGTCATCGGTGTTTGGGCACTTTGTTTGAGCAGAAATTCGATCGTCCCGGCAATGGTTGCGGCAGGGGCGGAAAATATTCCAGACCCAATGTCGCAGCATTAAACCGCCAAAAAGCCTCAACGTTGGTTTTGGCTGTTTTTTCATCGCTGATATGGAAAAAAGGCAGGGCAGCGGGCCGTTCGTAAAGGCAGGGTTTGCGAGTGTTGTCCTTCCTATGCGGCGTCTGCCGGAGATGATGACCATGCGGCTTGCGTCGTCCTCAACCCGGCGGGAAAACGCCCGGAGATCCGCCGGTTCTTTTGTGCGGTCGTAAAACCTGAAAGTCATTTTCGTTACGTTCATAAGCTTATGGGCAAAAACTTATGGCTGAAAAATTTTTGCGTTCCGGACTTTGACTGGCGATTCGATTCATGCGGAGCGTCAGAAAAACCGTGTTGCGCATTGTCGTTTCCTTTGGCGGCGGCACCCGCGCAAATAACCGGCAGCACGTCTGAAACCGTCAGAGAAACATGACAATACAGCGGGACGCGCCCTCGGGCATGGTTTCAGAAGAGGGCTCCCGTGTGAGGCTCCTCCTTAACAATTGCTTTCAGCTGAAAGCACCGTCTTTGCAGCCGAAACTCCTATAGTAGAGGTACTTCGAAATTCTGTGAGGAGCAAACCATGGACACCCGCAGCGTCACCGCGAGCGTGATTTTGGCCGTCGGCATTGCCGGAGGCTTTGCGCTTTTAGGCAGCAACATCTCAAGCGGCATCGAAAGCTTCGTTAACCGCGACCGCATCGTGACCGTCAAGGGCCTCTCCGAGCGCCAGGTCAAGGCCGACCGCGTTATCTGGCCCGTAGGATTTCGTGAGCTCGGCGACGACCTGCAGGACGTTTACGGCCGCATTGAAAAGCGCAAGGACCAGGTGGTGGCGTTTTTAAAAGAGGCGGGCTTAACGGACGCGGAAATCGAGGTGGCAAGTCCCCAGGTCACCGACGCACAGGCTGAGATGTACGCCAATCAGAAAAGCCGCTACCGCTACTCGATGACGCAGACGGTGACGGTATCAAGCGACAAGGTGGACCTTGTGCGCGACCTTCTGGTGCGCCAAAGCGATCTCATCAAAGCCGGCGTGACGCTTGTGGGTGACTACAGCTGGCGCACGAGCTTTCAGTTTACGGGGCTCAACACCGTCAAGCCCGCAATGATTGAAGAGGCGACGAAAAACGCCCGCGCCTCGGCCGAAAAGTTTGCGCAGGACTCCGGCAGCAGTCTCGGAAAAATCCGCCGCGCCAACCAGGGCCAGTTTTCCATCACCGACCGCGACAGCAATACGCCCTACATTAAGAGCGTGCGCGTTGTGACGACGGTGGAGTATTTCCTCAAGGATTAACGCCATGCGCTTTTTTACCGACGGAGAACTGTCTGCCGATCCCGATACGGTGTTGGAGGGCCTTACTTCAGGCGGCGAGGCCGTCATTACCCGCAAAGGCCGGCGGCTCTGATACTGCCGCTCATAAACGGTGATCTCGAGCTCACGCTTGGCTGCGTTCGTACGGCAAAAGCAATGCTCGCATTTCAAAAGCTTCAGGAGCAGGCGGCCGAGGCCGGCATCACGCAGGCTGATGTTGATGCCGAGATCGCGGCCGTGCGGGCCAAAAAGAACCGCACCTGATTTACCGCCGCAAAATCCACCACACAAACCGCCGCAGCCAGTACATAAGGCGGGTAAAGACCGTGCGGTGGTCTTTACGCCACTGCCAGGGTGCGGTCGGGTTCTTTTCCTGCCAAAGCCCGCGCCCTTCGGTTTTTGCGAGTAGCGCGGCCTTTTTGTAAGCCGCCCGCTCTTTGGGGCTAAGCCTGTAAAAGTACTGATAGTACGGCCAGGCATAGCCCTGCCGGATCATCGTGAGGCTCATGTCCCGCTTATCGCACACAACGCGGCAGACGATGCGGCCGTAGATGTCGCGCGTCACTGCTTCGCCTTCAATTTTCTTGCCGAGAATGAGTTTTCGTAAGGCTTCGGTGGCTTGCGGCCCGTAAGGCTGTTCGGTTTCCGGTGCGTGCCATCGGGGGTTGGGGGTAATGCACCCAAAATCGGGCTCCGCGTGAATTTTTGCCATGATGCCCCCGGAATTTTCTCGATTTTTGATCTTGCACCAGCCTGCCTTTCTGAAAAAACAAGCTGCTGCAAAATTCAGGCTAGGCAATGGTTTCTCCAGATAAAAAAGTCCCCGGGTGTGAGCCGAGGGCTGGTAATGGTTCAAATTGGGCGGTTACTTCTTCTCGAGAAGTTCAAGCCGTTTCTTTTCTTCACGTTCAAGCTGCTTAATGCTCTTCTCCGGAGTCGGGAGATCTTCAGGCATCGTGCCGCCTAACCGCTTAATGGTTTCCCGCACCTCCTTCCCTACGGAATAGTGCGCTTGGTTCGCCTCCCTTTTCCCGACGATGTGTTCGCGTCGGAGTTTGGCTTCGGCCTGGGTTGCTCGGAAGAGGTTCGCGGCCAGTTCTTCGTGACCCATGTGGTCAAGAATTTCCTGGCTCTGTTTCAATCCCTTTCTAGCGTGGATCTCTTTTCTGCCAAGCCCGCCGTAGAGACCCTTGTATCCGTGGTTTTGGAAGATGGCATAGTCTTTGGGTTCGACGATGCCGGCGTCATGCGCGGCATCGCTTAACCGTTTGTTATGCTCCTTCATCTCCCTGCGCAAGAACAGACGCTTTTGATCCTCATCCAGTCGGGCGAAGGCTTCCTCGTCGGCGAGTTCCTGGCGGCGGGTTTGAACCGCGAAGTAGGTTTGGCCGGCGGCAATGACAGGCTTGCTCGGGTCGCCGTTCTGAACGATCAGGTAGCAGGCATAACGGGAGAGGGCGACGTCATCGACTTCGCGTTGAGCTCCTTTGCCCGCTTCGATCAATTTGACAACATTGTCAAAATGATCCGATGACTCTATCTTCATTGCGACGCAGGCGGTTTTTGCCCTATCCACGACCTCCGTGAATCTGCGCCAAGTCGTATATCCCAAGAGCGGGTAAAGCTCGCGCGCAAACCAGTACTCCCTGCCGTCATCGTCCAGATGGCGGATCGCGTCGAAGTTCGGGAGGGTTGCTTGTTCGTCGTTGTTTTGGGTATTATCCATACATACCTCGTCATAAAGGTTCGACCAAGCCCTCAGCGCATTGCTCTGTGTTGGGGGCTTTCCTATTTTACGATGTCGCCTTCATCGTGCCGCCTCCCAGGCGCGCAGCGCGTTTGTGAGCATGTACGCGGAGAGCTTCACGCGGCCTCCGATCGTGCGCTTGACCCACACCGAATCCCCGTCGCAGACATAGGTGACGGTTGCCTTAAAGCGCCAGGGCCACTTCCGGCGCGTGAGTCTCTCAAGGACAATGAGGCAGAGGATGAGTACCGCGCCTGCAATATACGGGTGCAGTACGATCCATGTAAAAGCGTCGGAGAGCATGATGATAGATGCGCCCCATCCGTTCTTTACAAGATTTTGGAGAACGGATGGAAATATGTCTTGACAAATACCGGGACTTTCTCAGTCTGCTGCAGTCCTGGCAGTTTCTGCAGCAGGTAAATGCAATCGTACGAGGCGTGATGCATCGACAGAACGTTCGGCATGCCATGCATCGTAAAGGCCTGCATTCTCAACCACATGGCGACAGAAGGGCCTGGCAGGACTGCTGCAATACGCACAGCAACTTCAGGTGTAACAGGACCTTGTTCGTTGAGAATTCTGGTAACAATTTGTCCTTCACAGGCTGCCGGTGGGTGCTTGCGTAACAGCAGGGGCGCAGGGGGCGATATCCTATAGGTGAAGAAAAACCCCGGCACGGCGGCCGGGGATGTGTGCTGAGGCCTCGCTATAGAGGATCGTCTAGAGCGCCGCCATGGACGTAATGAGAAGCGCGTTAATCAAGTCAATCAAAAAGGCCCCCACAACGCCCACAATCAGCCAGGCCTGAGGACAGGTGCCGTATTTTTCAGCAAGCGCCTGCATGTTCGCAAGGGCATTTGCGGTCGCCCCCATCGAAAAGCCGACGCCGCCAGCGGCAAGCATCACGGCCGTGTAGTTGCGGCCGATCAGAAGAAAGATCACAAGCCACCCGAAAAGAAGCGCCAGTGCCGTCTGCAGCGCCAGAATCACCACAAGGGGTCCGGCGAGGTTTATGAGTTCATGCAGTTTCAGACTGTTGATCGCCATCGTCACAAAAAGAATGAGGCAGATGTCCGCGACAGCGTCGAGCCCCTTGCCCGTTACCTTATAGGCGCCCGTGTAGTCTCCGACGTTACGCACAATTGCTGCCACGATCATGGAGCCGATGTAGGCCGGCAGCGTAATGTAGGCACCGAGCCACTTGGAGACAATCATGCCGGCAGCAAGCGTCAGTGTCACAACGCTTACGGCCTTCATGAGTTCCCGGGTAAAGGCCGGTTTATTTCCCGAGTGATCGTCCTGCACCCCCGTTTCGACTTCGGTCGGAATGTGAAGGGGTTCAGCCAAATTGCCGTGCTCGGCCGGAATCTGTACCTTATAGCGCCGGATGAGCCATTCGCCCAAGGGACCGCCCACCAGAAGCGCGGCCACCATCCCGAAGGTGGCCGCGGTGATTGCCATCGCCGTGCCCCCGCTGATGCCGTAGGTTTGCTCAAAATAAGGCCCGAAGGCAGCTGCGGTACCCAAGCCTCCCATCATCGAGACGCTGCCTGCCAAAATGCCGTAGTGGGTGTCAATGCCCATGAGCCACGCAGCGCCCATGCCCACGACGTTTTGCAGAAACGCAAGGACCGTCACGGCCATAAGAAAGGTCACGAGGATCTTTCCGCCGTTGGTGACAAGTTTGAGACTTGCGGTGAGCCCGATCGTTGTAAAGAACCCGAGCATGAGAACGGTCTGCAGCGTACTGTCAAAGGTAACGCGCATGATGCCCTGATCCTCGAGGCCCGAAAGGATCGCCGCACAGAGCATGCCGCCGATCACGGGGCTCGGGATGCTGAAGCGCGCCAGAACCGGGACGCGCCGCTTGATCCAGACGCCTAAAAAATAGGTGATCACCGCAAGCGCCACGGCCTGCACCATGTTGACTTTGAGCAAAAGCATGCCGCTCTCGGCAAAGGAGTATTCCATTGTTTTTCTTCTTTGGTTTCGGTGGGAGGACCCGCGATCGGGACAATGTGTTTTGGCTTATTATGCGGGAAAAACGCCCGCCGATCCGAAGTTTTTCGGGCTGATGCCAGTTTATCGGGGAGGGAATGGGGAACTTCTCTTAGGAGAAATAGGTAAGCCGCCTGCAAACCGAAGCTTTTTCTGGGTAAAAATACCTAACACCGCGTCCGGGCTTTCCGAACGCGGTGCCGGGCCGTGTTAAGCGTGTGCTTCTTTACGCAGAAACTCTTTGGTACGGGTGTGGGTGACAAACCAGGCCATGGCAAAAAGGGCAATGCCGGCTAAGGTAAGCCCGAAGGCCGTTGCCCCCCAGAAGCCTTCAGCGCCGAAAGGCCCGCCCACAATCTGACCGTCAAAGCCGAGCCAGTAGCCGCCACCGAGCCCCACGGCCCAAAGAAGGATGCCGTAGACCATCATCGGCCAGAAGGTGACGCGGTAACCGCGTAAGGCAAAGCCGCAGATCGTCTGACAGGCGTCCATGGCGTGGTAGACCACGCCGTAAATGAGAAGCGTCACGGCCAGCGTGTGCACCGCCGCGTCCGTGGTGTAAAGGCCGACGAGAGCGTCGCGCCCGAGGTAAAGCGCAAGCGCGCCCAATACTGCAAGCGTGAGGCCGATTCTGAGCGCTCTGAACGTCACCTGCTGCGCCACGGGCGGGTGCCCGGACCCAAGCGACTGGGCCACAAGGACGCTTACCGCAATCCCGAGACTCATCGGAACCTGATAAAGCGTTGCCGTGATGTTGCCCACAATCTGGTGCGCCGCGACGTCAATCGTGCCGATACGGGCGATAAAAATCGCCATGAGCGTAAAGGAACTCACTTCAAAGAAGGTGGAGAGCCCAATGGGGACCCCGAGCTTTAAGTGCTGCAAAAGGGCTTTGACGTCAGGCAGATAAAACTTCGCGGGTCGCATGGGGCTGTAAAACCTGTCGCACTTCCAGATGAGCCAGTAAGCAGCCAGCGACAACCAGGAGTTCACGGCCGTTGCGGCACCGGCGCCCGCACCGCCGAGCTCGGGTAAGCCAAAGAGACCGTACATGAAAAGCGCGTTTAAGGGCACTTTCATCGCGAGCATCCCAAGGGCCACATACATCGTGACCTTGGGGCGGTTAACGGCCGCATTGAGTGCCACAAAAGGACGCGAGAGGACCGCTGCCGGCAGCCCGGCGGCACTGAAAAGGAGGTACTCTCCCGCCATCAGCGCGACGTTGCCGTGCACCTGTCCGAACGCGACCCAAAAGTCGGTCTGAAGAATCAGTGCCATCCCGATCACGGTGAGAATGACGCCGAGCCAGGCTGACTGCGTGAGTTCAAAGCCGATCCTTTCAAACTTCCGCGCGCCGTAGTGGTGGCCCGCAATGGGGCTTAAGCCCTGCAAAATCCCCACAAGCGAAATAAAGATCATGACGGCCGTTGCGGACGCGAGAGCCACGGCCGCGAGGTGTTCGGCGCCGAGCCGCCCTGCCATGATGGTGTCAACGGTCGCAGAGCCCATGATGGAGAGGTTTGCGACAAAGATGGGACTCGCGAGTTTAAAAAGGGCGCCCACGCTGATGTCGGGGGGCGTGAGCCGCGTCGGACGGGTATTTTCGTGCGCGTCGGAAGTCTTTGTTTCGGCGCTAGAGGACATGGTCAACCTCAGAAACAGCACCGGGCTGTTTCTAAAAGAAATTACTTAGTTCGGATGCGGGACGCAGTTTAACCGATTGCGCGCAGCCTTTGGCGGCGGTTGGTATTGGACGAAAGGCTTACCTCGTGAGCAGTTTTGGGCCGCAAAGAAAATCAGTGATGCCGACGCTGAAAATCCCGTCATTGTCGTAATACGGGTAGATGCAGTCCGGCGTGATAAGGATCTCCGATTAAAACTTCCAGGACGTATTGAGCATAAACGCGTGGTTTTCGCTCTTATCCGACCCGTTAAAGCTGTAGGAGAGGGTGGAGGAGAAGATCTCACCGGTGATAAACCGTAAGCCCGCGGACACACCGTAGGAGAGATCCCCGATCGTTTCAGGCCGCACATGGTCGGTGCTCGTCAAACCCGCACCGGGGCGTTTCTGCAAAGACCGGTTTGACGCCAAGCTTTTCGGCAAGTTTCCGGCCGAATTCAACGTCGGCCCCGGTAAGTTTCCCGGCGGCATCGTGGTAGGTAAACGGCGGATAGACGCCTTAGGTGTCGATTCTCAGTTCCCCGGTGCGGGCAATTTTGTCGGCGAGGTCTTCAGCGGCAAGGGCGTTGGCGGCCGCAAGCGCGGCAAGGGTAAATAGCGAAAGAGCGGCGGCGGTGAGTTTGCGGCGGGTGATGGTGAATGGCATTTTGTCTTGTCCTTAAAAGTCTGTTTTAAAAGTTTGTTCGAATTGGTTTTGTTCGGAATCAGCGGCGATTGGTGCAGGCTGACTTCACCGAAGGAACTCGCACCGCGGCGCGGCGGGGCGAGCGCAGGCGCTCAGGGCTGCGGCTCCAGGCGGGCACGGGCGTTGCAGCAAGAAACGTAACGGCGTAGGGGGCGGAGAGGATTTTCGTGGTCATGGGTTTTCTCGATTCAGTTAAAAATTCAGTTCATAAAAAAACGCCGGCTTTTCTGGTGTGAGCCGGCGTTTGCAGGTGGTGTTGGTTGTTTGCGCTTTAAGTCTTGGGTTTCCTCACTTTTTGCGCGCACGACACCGGGCTCACGTGGATGGTCTGACACATACACATGGGCATACACATGAGGCGGGCGGTGATCGTGCTGGTGAAGTTCATGATGTTTTGTTTGGTTTGCTTGGGTTAACAAAAAAGGCGCTTCGGAAGTTTTTCCGTAAGCGCCTTGCGGTTTGCTTTTCTTCGCGTTATGCGGTTTTTCGCAGACAACAGACGCTTACCGGTGTGCAGCAGCACATCGGGCACATACGCATCATGTTGTTCTTGGCGGAGAGCATTTGGTTAACAAAACCTTTTGAGTCAAATTTGGTGAAAGGCCGTTGCCTTTCGGTGATGGGCATTATGCACGGAGTTTTCGCCGGCTGTAAAGCGAATTCGAACTGCAAGGGCAGGGTGGAAGGTGACGGGGTCGTCCGCTGATTTCAGATATTTGCGGAGAAAAATCTTTTAAGTTCAGCTGCCTTTTGTTCGACGAAAGCGCTTCGTGTAGTCACAACTGCCATCGCGCAATCACGGTATGCGGCATGGTAATACGTCGTATGCGCAAAGCCGAATTCTTCGCAAAGGGCATTGTCCTGTGCGATAAGGACGGCACGCGGCTAAGAGACAGGTCCGGACATCACCGCGCTCAATGTCCGGCTTCCTCTTTCTCGAAACAGCGCATCATGTCGGCGCCGGCAGTTTCCGTCTGCGCGGTTTCAAGCGGTTCAGGCTGAGTTGGTTGCGTCAGCCTGCGCATGACCGACAAGAAAAAAGGCCGCCCGGCATGAACGCCCGACAGCCTTTCTTTCGAAACCAATCCCGTTATTTTGTCCCGGTCGACCCAAAGCCCCCGGCCGCACGGCTTGACGCTTCAAAATCTTCGACGACATGAAACTGCGCCTGCACCACGGGCACGATCACAAGCTGCGCAATGCGCTCAAAGGGATTTAACACAAAGGGCTCGGCGGAGCGGTTCCAGAGGCTCACCATGAGTTCGCCCTGGTAGTCGGAGTCAATGAGCCCCACGAGGTTTCCGAGCACAATGCCCTTTTTGTGCCCGAGGCCGCTTCGCGGAAGGATCACCGCGGCGTAGCCGGGGTCGGCCAAGTGAATCGCAAGACCCGTGTGCACAAGGTACGTTTCCCCCGGGGCTAAGGTGCGGGGTTCATCAACCAGGGCTCTTAAATCAAGCCCTGCGGAACCCGGTGTTGCGTACTGAGGGAGCTGCGTGCGGATGCGGTCATCCAAAATTTTGAGATCGACTTTCATATCTATCTATCTTTTCTTGTTTCTGGCCTGGGCGGTGGTCACCACGCCGATAAAGACGAGGATCATACCTAAGGGGATGTTGTCGGAACGGTCAAAGGCAACGCCTGTGGCCATGAGAATGACGCCAGCGAGGGCAATCAAGGGCCCCGCAAGGCGGATGAGGGCAAAGGCCATGCGCACAACGGGTTCATTTTTAAGGTAGGGGTCATCGTCCGTGTCGGCGGGCACCGCGTCCCCCTGAAGAGGAGCGGGTTCAGCCGTGCTTCTCACGGTCACCATGCCGTTGTCTGCGGTGACGGACAAGGGGCTCAGACTCCCGATTTTGCCTTTCATGAGCTTATCGAGGTAGGCCACATAGTCGCCGCCGGGCGGCTCAAGACTGAAGGGATCACGCATGTTTTCCGTCCTTAAGGCTTGCCGCAATAAAGTCCGTGATGCGCTGCGCGGTTTCGTCTTTAGTCATGGTCGGAAGTTCTGTGACGCCGGTTTTTGTCACGAAGATCACGGTATTCTCGTTCTTGCCGAACACTGCCGGGGCGAGGTTGCCGACAATAAGGTCAGCGCCCTTCGTTACACATTTGGTCCGGGCATTGGCTTCTAAGTTTTCGGTTTCCGCGGCAAAGCCCACGGCAAAAAGCGTGGGCCGCGCTTTTTTAACGTCCGCGAGAATGTCAGGGTTTTTCACGAAGGTGAGGGTAAGCGACTCTTTCCCCGGCGTCTTTTTCATTTTCTGCGGGGCAACCTCTGCTGTCTTCCAGTCGCAGACCGCGGCAACGCCCGCAAAGATATCGGCGTCTTGGGTTTCTTTCAGCGCTGCCGTATGCATTTCGTCTGCCGTTTTAACGGAGATAACGCGCACACCCGCGGGCGCGGTTAATGCCGTGGGGCCTGAAATCAGTACTGTGTCGCATCCGGCCTGCATGAGGCTTCGCGCAAGCGCATAGCCCTGAAGGCCGGAACTACGGTTTGTGATCACCCGAACGGGATCAAGAGGCTCTTCGGTGGGGCCGGCCGTCACAACGGCTTTTTTGCCCGTAAGGGTTTTAGGGGCAAGCGCCGCGGCAGCCAGTTCCACAATATCTTCCGGCTCCATCATGCGCCCTGCGCCGGTTTCGCCGCAGGCAAGGTTTCCCGCCTGCGGTCCCCAGATCATGACGCCGTCATCAGCTAATACTTTGACGGAGCGCTGCACCGCGGGGTTTTCCCACATCCGTGTATTCATTGCCGGACAGACCGCGAGGGGCGCCGCACGCGCAATGATTGCGGTGCTCACAAGATTGTCGGCAATCCCGTGGGCGGCTTTACCGAGGATGTCGGCGGTCGCGGGCGCCACAATCATGAGGTCGCACGCACCGTGCGTGGCCGCAAGGTGCGGCATATCGCGCGTGAGGTTTTCAATGCCCACGGCGTGGCCGGAGAGCGCTTCAAAGGTTAAGGGCGTCACAAAGTGCGCCGCCGCCTCAGTCATGATGACCCTCACATCGGCTCCGGCTTTTTTTAGGAGCCTGACGAGTTCACAGGACTTGTAGGCGGCAATACCGCCCGTGACGGCAAGCGTAACGGAGCGGTTTTTGAGTGTGGGATAAGCGGGCACGGCAGGCAAACGATCGAAAAGTTAGCTGATGACGGCATTGTAGCGGGACAAGGCGGGCGCTTTTCGGGCCGGTGACGGATAATTCAGTGCGGCTGGCAGCGGCGCTTCTGTTCCGGAATGCGGCTGCGTTTCTGTGATTAATTCCTGAAGGAGAAGCAATGAGTACGCCGTACATCATGGTTTTGGGCATCGGGGTCGGCTCGCTGATCCTTGCCTGGCTGTGCGGGTACTGGAAGAAAAATAGCCGGAAAGCCAGTCAGCGACGGACTTTTTGCCTGCGCTCCGGACAAATCGCATCATCCTCAGTGATCGTGCCGACATGCCTCGTCGCAGCCCGCGCCCTTTCCACGACGCCCTAAAAGAATTCCGGGTGCTGCATGTAGTACTGGAGCTGCTCCCAGTCGCGTTGGGAGAAATCAAGCACCACATTTCCGGACGGTGTCTGCAGGGATGCGTAGGTGCCGGGCCGTTTGTTTTCTTTTTTGATGCATTGCTGATTCCTTGTTTCCATGCGGGTTCCGGCTTACTGAGCCTGCCGCATTGCGTTGTCTGGGATTGACCGGAGGAGATCTCTGATCCACGCCGGTGCGCCTTCAAGGACTTTCACGCTTTTGCTGTCGCTTCGGGCTCCCAATGCAAATTGATGCCCCGAGTTGTCAACGACCCAGGCGCGGTCGCTTAAGGCAAGTGCCGGCGTAAACAACACCCCGTCTGAAGACGGGGGCTTTATTGTAACCGCATCACACGGCCCAACATAAGG
>OIGD01003162.1_pt1 | contig 11496 bp, 7 predicted proteins | sample 1582211 | NCBI WGS metagenome assembly OIGD01 (sample SAMN04414078, study PRJEB24778) | human gut metagenome | material: faecal | host: Homo sapiens
TATCATAAGTAAAAAAAATAATAAAAAAGTTTTTGGATTTTTTGTGGAAGATAAAGATTTAGATAATAATATTTCAATATTTTTTTATATATTATTAGTTTATATTTTAGGTATAATAGCTAGTTTATTTAATATTATTCCTTTTACTGCTTTAATCATTTTAATTCTATTTATAGTTTTTTTGTTCATATTTAAAGATAAAGCTAAACTTTTTATTTTTCTTTATTTTATTTTTGCTTTAAGTATTTTAAATTGTAAATTACAAATTAAAGATTATGATACTTTATTTTTAAACTCTCCAAATAATCATGCACAAATAACTGGAACGATTTCAAGTATACCTGAAACTAACAATATAGATAAAACCCGTTTTTATTTTGAAATTGACGAATTAAAACTAAAAAATAATAAAAATATATTATTATCAAAGCCAAATAAGACATTTGTTAATTTAAACGAAAATAGAGACTGTTATAAAGATTTAAAAATAGGTGACAGGTTGGTTTTAAACGGCAATTTTGATATTCCTTTTGATTCAGTTAATCCTTCACAGTTTTCCTATCGTGATTATTTAAAAACAAAAGGTGTTTTTACGGTTTTTTATGTAGAATCTGGAAGTTTTAGTAAACTTGATTCTTCAAACGATTTTAAATGGTTATTTATGAAACGTATAAACGATATACGTGATAACATAATTTATAAACATTCAAAATATATAGGAAAGCATAAGCTTGAACTTTTAGGTGGTGTTGTTTTTGGCGATAATGCGATTAATCCTACAGAAGAGCTTGAAAATTCATTTCTTCATTCCGGCTTAACGCATCTTTTGGCAGCAAGCGGATTAAATGTTGGGCTTATTTTTGCTGTTTGTTTCTTTATTTTTCAACTTATTAAGACTCCATACCGGCTTAATATAGTTTTAAATATGGTTATTATTGTGCTTTATTTGTGCATGACAGGATTTCCTGTGTCTATTGTTCGTGCTGGAATTATGATTGAATTTGTCTTACTTGGTAAACTTATAAATAGGGAAGCTAAGTCAATAAACTTAATTTCACTTGCTGCTTTTTTAATGTTAATCAAAAACCCGCTTTTAATAAAGGATATAAGCTTTCAACTGTCGTTTTTAGTAACATTCGGATTAATTATTTCTTCAGATACATTTTTAAAATCGTTTCCTTATAAAAATAAAATTCCAATGGCTTTAAAAGGTGACCTTATTGCTCCTATTGTTGCTCAATTGTGGGTTTTCCCGCTTCAAATGTTTTATTTTAACTCATTTAATTTATATTCAATTTTCGCAAATATTCTTGTATTACCACTTATTATGATAGTTAGTTTTGTAGGTTTTGTAACAGCATTTTTTGCATTAATCCCGAATATTGGTGAAATTTTAATAAAAATTACAGATTTTATTTTAGATCCGTTTTTATTTTTAATAATAAGTATTTCAAACCTTTTTTTAACTATGCCCAATTCTATAATGGTAACATTTAAACCACATATTTACCAGATATTACTATATTATATAATTATAATAACTTTTGTTTTAAATTTAAAACAAAAATTTAAGCATATTTTAATGACAGTTATCATTTTAATTTTAGCATTTTCATTTATTGATTTTAAACCCAAAACATTAGATTTAATAACCTTTTCAGTTGGAAATTCTGATATGATGCTAATTAAGACAATGAAGAAAAAGTATGTTCTGATTGACACCGCAAAATCAGGATTCAATGGGTCTTCATCAAAAGCAGAAATGATTTTATATAAGTATTTAAAAGACAATCATATTAAAAATATAGATCTTATAATTTTAACTCACTATGATTCCGACCATGCAGGAGGCTTGATTGATATTTATAAAAATGTTAAGGTGAATAAAACTATTTTGTTAAAAACAAATCACAAAAGCAAATGCTATGATGATATATGGAAATATATTAAAGAGAATAATATAAATTATGAATACGTTAAAAACAATAATCAAGTGTTTGTTGAAGACGATATAAGTTTTACAACATTTTATAATGCAAATGCAATAAATGAAAACGATATGTCTATTATCACGCATTTAAATTGTAAAAATTTTAATGCTCTATTTATGGGTGATGCATCATCTTCGACTTTCTATGCTTTAAAATCTTATTTGCCCAAAAACATTACTTTTCTCAAATCTGGTCACCATGGCGGTATGAATACTATAAGTGAAGATATGATAAAATATTTAAATCCCAAAATAGTTGTACTATCGACTGGTAAAAATAAATATTACCACCCGCATTATTCAACATTGTACGTTTTAGATAAAAATAATATTAATTTTTTAAGAACTGATTATAATAATGCAATAAAAGTTGAAACAAATGGGATTGATACAAATATATTTGGGTATAAAAGCGATTTAAGAAAATTTTATATGTTAAATAAAATATAAATTACCCGATACGATAATAGACATAAAAAAAACTATGCTATAAGTGAATGAATAAACGAATAAAGTAATTTTTAATTATATTGTTACTTATTTATTTTATATTACTTAAGGAGAAATAAAAATGACATTTAATCCGCTTATGGAAAAGGGAATATCATTGGATAAACAGTTAAGAAGTTGGCATGATATAGTAAAACGGCCATTAAATAAACTTGATACAGATTGTTATACAAGAACAAGACAAATTTTAATGAACGGTATTGAAATTGAAGCGTGGAATTTTAAACATGCATTTGCACGATTGTTTGATCTTGATAATGATGTAAAAAAAATAATTTCGCATTCACGCCGTATTGAAGATATGCAGCAAACAACTGTAAACTGGCTAACACCTGCCAATCAAACAGTATTGGAGACGACATTAGGCTATGAGCAGGTTGCGGTTGATTTAACTGCATATTTGGCTCAAAATGAACCTGATGAATATGTAAAAGAAACATTTGATTTTGGTTTGCTTGAAGATTTTGACCATTTATACCGTTATAGTCAATGGGCATATATGAATGATGGTGTAAACCCAAACGATATCCTTCAAAACAAAACCGATGTTGTAATAAGCCGTCCAACACAAAATCATCATAATGACAACAGAATCCGTTTGAGAAAACATTACGATAAAAATACGGCATTACCCCAAACAAAAGTAAACATTTTGACTCTTGTATCAGGCGAGCAGCAAACACACAACTTCTATGCTGAACACGGTTTTATGTATGGAAATGACGATTTAAGCCGCACTTATGCTGAAATATGTGATGTCGAAGAAGAACACGTAACCATGTATGAATCATTAATTGACCCATCCGAAACTATATTTGAAAAATTGCTTCTTCACGAATTTACCGAAGTATCAACTTATTATAACTGCTATAAAGATGAGACAAATGAACGTATTAAACAAATTTGGGAAGAATTTATGATGTTTGAAATAGAACATTTAAAAATGGCAGCAGAATTATTTAAGAAATATGAAAATAAAGATCCAGAAGAAATTATTGGCAACAAAGTCGTTGAACCTTGTCATTTTGAATCACAAAAAGAATACGTTACAAAAGTTTTGGAAAATGAAATTGATAAACGTTTAGATGGTGATGTAGGATATACATCTATTGAAAAATTACCTGAAAATTGGGCAAGTTATTCTGCTCAAGAGATTGTTGGTAAAGATGGTGCACCAACTGAAAAAACTATTGAGCTTATTAAAACTTCAATTGGTACTGATTTAGTATATGCGGATAAAAAATTAGCTCAAATGCAACCAAAACTTCTTGAAAAAGGTCTTGAGAAAAAGGCTCAAGCTCCTGACACAGTAAGTGTTGAAGAATATAAAGAAATGCAAAAAATTGATACACCTGAATTATTTTAAATTTCTATAAATAATATTTTAAAGGTGCCGAGTTCATTTTGAACTCAGCGCCTTTTATATTTTATAAAAAATAAAATAGTGCTATAATAAAAGAATAAAAGAAAAATATAAAAGAAATAAAAAAGGTTATTATGTCAAACGAAATAAAAATATGTATGGGAAGTTCATGCTTTGCCCGCGGGAACAATGAAAATTTGGAAATTATTGAAAAATTTATTAAAGAAAACAAACTCGATGTAGAATATGAACTTGTTGGCTCCCGCTGCGAAAATAAATGCGAGCTTGGACCTACAATATTAGTTAATGAATGTGAATATAACAATGTCACAAAAGAAAAGTTAATGGAAATATTAGGAAAGTTAAAAGATGAACAAACTATTTCCCGTCTACACTCTTAAAAATGAGTGTCACGATTGCTATCGTTGTGTCCGTGAATGTCATGTTAAAGCAATAAAAATAAAAGACGGTCATGCTTCGGTTTTAAGTGAAAAATGTATTAATTGTGGTGAGTGTGTCAAATCTTGTCCATCAAATGCAAAACGAATAAGATATGATATAAACCGTGTCAAAGCAATAATGTCAAGCGGTAAAAAAGTTTATGTTTCACTTGCGCCAACCTGGGTAGGTGTGTTTGATTACTCTGCTTCAAAAATGATAGCTATTTTGAAAAAATTAGGATTTGAAGCGGTAAGTGAAACTGCATTGGGCGCACAGGAAGTTTCAATAAAAACAGCAAATATTTTAAATCAAAGTGAAAAGGGGCTTTTTATTTCTTCAGCTTGTCCTGTTATTGTTGAATATATTAGACTTTATTATCCAAAATTTGCCAAGAATATTGTTCCCATTGCTTCACCTGCTTTAACACATGCAAAAATGTTAAAGGAAGCTTATGGTAACGATATTGCTGTTGTGTTTATTGGACCTTGTGTTGCAAAGAAAAGTGAATCTGATAGACATCCGGATCTTATTAGCGTTAGTTTGACTTTTGAAGAATTAAATTATTGGATAAAAGAAGAATTTATTGATGTAAATAATTTGAATATTAATCAAAATGATGACAATTTTACGCTTGCAAACTCAAACGAAGGAGCCATTTATCCTATTGAAGGCGGAATGAATGAAACAATAAAACAAGCTGGTGTTGATGATTCAACCCAGTTATTGAGCATAAGCTCACTAAGTGCATTTGATAAATCAATAAAAAATCTTGCACCTGAGAAACTTGATAAAAAAATATTTATTGAAGCACTTGCTTGTTCAGGCGGATGTATTAACGGTCCTTGTATATCAAGTCATAAATCAAGTATTAATGTTACATCAAATATTTTAAAGAATGTAAAATATAGAGAAGATGTTCCCAATCAAGCAAATACGGTTGTTATTGAAGATTATGAAGCAAAACCTGTTGAAAGTCATATTTATCCTCTAAATGAAATTGAAGAAGCAATGAAACGTATCGGCAAATATAATGAAGAAGATGAGTTAAATTGTGGAGGATGTGGATATAAAACTTGTCGTGATTTGGCAAATGCTCTTATTGCAGGTGAAGCAGAACCTTCAATGTGTGTTTCATATATGAGAAAAATAGCTATGCAAAAAGCAGCAGCTATGCTTCGTTGTATGCCTTCAGCTATGGTTATGGTTGATAGTGATTTAAATATTATGGAAGCAAATGATTCATTTATGAAAATGTTTTGTGACGATTCTATGTACGAAATTTTAAGCCAGTCAAATGATGGTTTAAAAGGTGCAGCAATTGATAGAATTGTGGATTTTGGTGATGTATTTAAAGATGCATTAAAGTCTGGTAAAGATATCCATAAAGAACATCATATAATAAATAATCGTATTTATGATATTTCAGCTTTTACAGTTGAAAAAGGATTGCTCGTTGGTGCAATAATAACCGACGTTACAAAATCTGAAACAAACCGGGAAAAAATAGCGACAAAAGCTCACGAGGTTATTTCAAAAAATATAGCAATTGTACAAAATATAGCTTGTTTACTTGGTGAACATATGGTTGAAACCGAGTTACTTTTAAATTCAATAGCACAAGGATATGATGCAAAAAATGAAACACAACAAAAAGATGAGGTTTAGAAAAAATAGTGTTTATTGATATTGATTGCACCCAGGAAAAAAAATATAATCAAAATGCATATGGAGACTATTTTGTATCAAAAAGATATTGTGATACCGGGCGGCTTATTGCTGTTTTATCGGATGGTCTTGGAAGCGGCATTAAAGCAAACATATTGTCTTGTATGACTGCAACCATGCTGCTTAAGTTTATTGAAGCACAATCTGGCATTGAAAATGCTTGTGAAATTGTTATGAACTCACTTCCTGTTTGTCAGGTTCGTAAAATAAGCTATTCAACTTTTTCTGCTATTGATATAAGTGATGATGGTGTTGCAAAAATAGTTGAAGAAGGAAATCCACAATTTATATGGATACACAATAATAAAGTTATGGAACCAGAATGTGAAATAATCAACTCAAAAACATTTAAAAATAGACATATGCATATTTATAAAATAAAATTGGAGGAAAATGACAGACTTATTTTTTGTTCAGATGGTGTAACCCAATCAGGTTTGGGCACAAAACATTTGAAATTGGGGCTTCGTCGTGAGGGACTAATTGATATAGTATTAAGAAAATTAAATCAAAATCCAAATATTTCAAGTCGTGATTTGACAAAATATATTGTTAATGAGGCAAAAAATATAGAAGTTGACCGTCTTGCAAAAGATGACATATCAGCTTGTTCAATATATTTTAGAAAACCAAGAAGTGCTCTTTTGTTTACCGGGCCACCTTATCATAGTGAAAAAGACAGCTATTATGCTAATGTGTTTAAAAATTTTGAAGGTAAAAAAGCAATATCAGGGGGCACAACAGCAAATTTATTATCACGTGAGTTAAAAATACCAATTGAAACAAAGTTGACAATTGACTCTGGAAAATTACCCAAAGAGTCCTATATGGAAGGTGTTGATCTCGTTACAGAAGGAATTTTAACTCTAACAAAAACAAGTGAATACCTTGAAGCCAATCCTTGTAATATTTGCGAAGATGCAGCAGGGAAACTTGTTAAATTCTTTTTGGATTCAGATGTTATAAAAATTATGGTGGGAGCTAAACTTAATCAAGCTCATTATGACCCAAACTTGCCCATTGAAATTGAAATTAGGAAAAATATTATAAAAAAAATAGCTAAAATTTTAGAAGAAAAATTCTTTAAACGTGTTTCAATCCAGTATATGTAAAATTTAATTTAATATATGTCATTGACATATCAAATTTATGTTTTATTGTAATTATATATTTCTGTATTTTAATTTAAGAGGATAATATAATATGAAAGTTATAGGGACACATGTAGCTTTTGAAAATAATTATTTAAAATTTGATAAAGTTAAAAAAACACATGATTATGTTATAAATACAAACGATACAAATGAAGTTGATAAAAAGACACCTTTTGACACAAAATTTTCACAATCATATTTAATACAAAGAAATTTATTATCATTAAAAAAATATCCGTTCAAAAACGGACGAATTAGTTTTGGCAAACCTGTAACTTTGCCTATACCAGAAGATGTTGAATATTTGATGCGGTTACATTATATTAGTTTTGACCAAGCTTTATCGCTTTTTAATAAATTAAAACATGCAAAGTATACAGATACTTCAGAGAGGTATGAAGAAGATAAATCTACAAGAGAGACCGAAAGGCGTGAAAATAAGGCAATAAGAGCAAAGAATTTTAGTTTTTTAGATTGTATTGATTATGATAAATATTTCAACCTATGTAAAGATTTTGTCGAAAATTATATAAAATTAACTGGTTTTCCAAATTTAAAAGAATGCTCACAAAAAATTGAAGATGAATTTAAAAGAACAATTGGTGTAGCTGAAAAGAATACAAATAAAATGTTTAAATATTACGATCCTAATGCTGCAGATGTTATTATGTATGGTTACGATGGTGCGTGTTCAGTTGGCTTAGCTCATGCATGGCCAGGGAGTGATTTAGATAAAGCTTTTGTAATAATTAAAGGTTCTTCTAATTATAAATTAAGTGATGAAGATGTAATTAATGAATATCGTGGGCAATTGTGGGAAAATATGGACACCCGAATTTTAAGTGTAAATCATTATGCTGCATTTCCTAATGTTTATACAAAAAAACAAGTTCTGGCGATGATAAGTATCTTAGATCGGTATACAGAAAAGTTAGGATATGACGAAGATAAAGCAAGTTATGCAATTGAGAATATAGAAGATCCGATTGAACGAGCCCAATTTAATCTTGAACTATCAAAAATACTTCCCGTCTATCTTAAAGAAGATGCTAAAAACTTTGCTTATCTTATTGAACCTATTCGAGAATGCACTAGAACATATCGTATTGCCGCTGAAAAAGATGATAAGGAAATATTAAATAGATTTTATTCTTCAAAATTTTATCAAATGTCAAATATGGCAGGGTTACGATATTATATGAAGAAATATAAAAACGGATCTTCAGACGAATTAAAACCAAAATTAAAAGCTCGTGAAAAGGTAGAAAAACATTTTAAATTTTGGGAAAGCAACTTCCAATATTATTTTATTAAAAATGTAATCAAAAATATGTGTGATGATGGTGAACAGGATATATATTTTCAATGCCCAGATGGCTCTCGAGCATTGAAGATGAATGATATGGTAGCAGGAAAAATTCCAGCTGAAATGTCCTAAATATTAACTATCATATAATTGATGACTAAAATTTTTGAGGCTATATGATGCATCTTAATAATATACCTAATTTTAACAACAGCTTTAGAACATCAATATCTTTTAGGTCAAAAAACAATAAAACAACAGATGATATAAATGGCAAAAAAGACAAGACGAAAAAAGCTATAATAAGTTCCACCGCAGTTGCTGTTCCTGTTGTGACACTTGGTGTTGTTTTGGGTATTAAGTGTTTTAAAACGAAAAATGTTTATGATGATTTGCCTTGTGTTATGAAGAAAAAGGAATTTTTATCAACTTTAAAAACTAAAAAAAGAGAAAATTACGAAAAAACTTATCAAAATACACAAAACGGTATTTTTCAACTTGATTTGCACTCGCATTCAAATCATTCAGACGGGTATGGAAAAGTTGAGGATATTTTAAACCAAGCTTGCGAATATGGGAATAAAATTTATAATCAAACCGGTAACAAATTTATATTTGCACTAACGGACCATGATTCTGTTGAAGGTGTTGCTGAAGCTTTGAAAATAATAAGGAAAGAACCTGAAAAATACAAAAATATAAAGTTTGTACCTGGTGTTGAGTTAAGTTTTAATATACTTGATAAAGATAATAAAATTAAATCAGGCGAATTACTTATACATTGTATTAACCCGGATGATGAAAGAATACAAAGTCTAACCACAAAAATCAAAAATAATCGCAAAATAATGATTGATAGAACTATCGAAGAACTTGGTAGCGGATTTTCCATTAAAGAATTGAAAAAATATTTATTGAACGAAAACTATGAAACTTTCGCGTACAATTTGCATTATCGTGTTTATCATTATGCACAGATAAAAAATCGTGTTATCAAAATGGCAAAGGAAAAAAATTGCCAACCTGACGAATTATTTGACAAGTTAATGCAAGATTATGTTTTTAACTCTGATTTCACACGCAAAGTACAAAAACCTAATGTAACTTATCAAGGTTTTGATAAATTTTTAAAACAATCTGATTATAAAACGAAAACTCCTATGTTTGATGAGGAAATAGAGAAGAAATGTCAAAAATATTTTCCTAAAATTGTTGATGGGAAAATTGTGTGTGACTCAGAAAACAGTTTTGAAAAAATTATTGAAACATTAAAGGACTATAAAGATATTGTGATTGGATTTGCCCATCCTTACTATTTTGCAAAGGATTTAGCTGATCCAAAGGAAACATTAACATATATGGTTAAAAATTCAAAAGGGTTAATAAAAACAACCGAAAAATTTCATATGGCTTATCAAAATAAAATCGAGAAAAATAAAATTGAAGAATACAATAAAATACTTGATGATTTAAATTTAATCCCTTTGGGGGGGTATGATAATCATGATTCTAATTTTGTATAAATATAGCTTTTAATTCTTTAAAAAAAATATATTAGCAAATTAGGTCTTATTATATTATTAATCTGGGGCGGAAGGATTCGAACCTCCGAATGCCTGGACCAAAACCAGGTGCCTTACCACTTGGCGACGCCCCAATATTTAATTTTTACATCTTTATTATATTAAAACCTTAACTTAATTGTCAAGTTAATTTTTTCTTAATAGTAAAATAGTCAGATTTAATAATAGATTGGCTCATAATAATTTTTTTATTTTCGTAAAGACTATAAATAAATAATTATTTATAAGGAGACAAATATTTATGGATAGGGCTAATTCAAAACATCCACAATTGATAAAAGATATTTTACTTTTTACTAAAAAATTTAACGAAAATCCATTACCACCAAATGAAGATTATAAGAATCTACGTGAAGTTATTGATTTTGTTCAAAAATCACAAGAAGGTGATGATTTACCAGATTGTGAAATAAATGATGTTAATCTTCCAATCGGCTTTGAAAATAATTTACCTGTGCGTATCTTCAAACCACAAGACAGTAATGACAAAATGCTGCCCATAATTATATATCTTCATGGCGGTGGATTTGTATATGGCTCAAAAGATAGTTATAATAGAACCATTCAAACTATAGTTAACCAAACAGGTTGTGCTTTAATATTTCCAAGTTATAGCCTTTCCCCTGAAAATAAATTTCCAAATGCGCTAAATGAATGTTATCAAACTTTAAATTATTTTTATGAATATAGCTCAAATTACAACTTAGATAAAAATAAAATTGCAATTGTAGGCGATTCCTCAGGTGCCAATTTAGCTATTTCAACAAATATAATGAACATTGAAAATAACGGGCCCAAAGTATCTTTCATGGCGCTTATTAATCCAATTACAAATCTGCGGCTTAAAGGCAAATCTATGAGAGATTTTAAATATGGTCCATATTTAACTAAAAAAAATATGAAAAAATATGTTATAAGTTATATTTCAAAAAAAGAAGATGTTTATAATAAATATGTGTCACCATATTATGCTAGTGATGATAACTTGAAAAGATTACCTGACACTTTTATCATTACATCACAAAATGATCCTTTAAGAGATGACGGAGAATTGTTTGCTTCAAAACTTATGAATCTTGGTGTAAATGTTTTATGTGTTAGATATTTAGGTACCATACACTCATTTATGACAATTAACGCCTTAAAAGATACATTTGTTTCTAAAGCTGCCATAAACCAATTATGTTGTTTATTAAAAATTAAACTGCAATAATTATTTTTGTTTTTGTTAAAATTATAATTATGATTTTAACTATTGATATTGGTAATACGAATATAACATGCGCTTTATTTTATAAAGACAAAATACAATATAAAACGTCTATTGCTTCAAAAAATGTTGAAAATAATAGTTACTATGTTTTTTTCGACAATATTAATAAAAATTATAAAGTTTCTTATATTTATATAATTTCAGTTGTCAG
>OIGD01003163.1_pt1 | contig 11493 bp, 16 predicted proteins | sample 1582211 | NCBI WGS metagenome assembly OIGD01 (sample SAMN04414078, study PRJEB24778) | human gut metagenome | material: faecal | host: Homo sapiens
CGTTTTCGACAATCAGCTTACTTTGTTCTGATTCCTTATATCGAACTCACGTTAACATATGCCAACGATGCAAAAACACCAAAATACAACTATACTTTTCATAGCTTAACATATCAATCAAAAACTCCATATTTGAAAGTTTTTACGCAAAAGTAACTAAAATACAAAAGAATTTATCTCCTTTATATGAATTATTTTAATATTCATACAGTATATGTTCACACATTATTTAGTCTAAAAAATAATACTATAGCGTATTGCGATGGCTTTATTTAACAATTTATTACCAAAGCCATATCTGTTAAACTTATAACATAGAATTATTAATATGTTTTACTCTGACAATAAATGTATTTTCCAAAAATTATATTGAGCTGTGATAAATACGATAGTTATGCTTGTTTAAACAGACTACGAATCCTGCCATATTTCAATTCTCTTTTTCCCATATAACGATTTTCCCGTTTTTATTTATCCCGTCAGTAGCTCCACCTTGCGTGGTTCAGGGTGCGAAGCTACGTACGGGGCCCCTAAAAATCTGCAAGCCCGCTTCGCGCCCTGCGGGTTTTGGCGAAAATTTTTCAATCCGTCCAGCCGGGCGGTTGAAAATTTTTCACCAAAAGCCTTGCATATTTTCTCCCCGTCCGTATCTGCCCCCTGAAACGAGCAAGGTGAAGCCACCGACAAGGCATAAAAAAAAAGTCAATGTTATGAAAAAGAGAATTGAAATACAGCAGGATTGGAAACGAGGCTTCGGCTCCGCTCCAACCGGCATTAAAAATTGGGTGAAGTGGTCGCTGGGCGGCTTCGTGGTCTATGTGGCGGTACGTTTCGTGTGTGCCTTTTTGGGTGGTGTGGCGATTGGTTTGGGTGGTATGCTGCCCATGTTGGCAGTTTTGGCGGTGGTAGTCTTCCTCATCCGTGCCTTGTGGTGCATCCTTTCCGCTTTCCTTTCCCTTTGCGTGCTCGCTCTTTTCATCCTTGTTCTTTGCGTGATACTCTGAAACGAAATATTAATCATTAAAACAACTCATTATGAACAAAGTACATTTATTGGGAGCTAACAGAAGTTACGACAGAGACGTTCAGACCGTTTTAGTCAACCAAGTGGTAGTATTGGAAGGCTACAGCTATGACAGCTATGTTGTGTATGAAGTAACCCGTGACAAGTGGGGAATAACCTATCATCTTGTCAATTTGCGAACACACGAGTTTCACACTTCCGACCTTATCCGGCCATTATCAGAGAAATTCGGAATAGGCATCTATTACGATGATGCGAACCCCAGGTTTTTAGATCCGTTGGAAACAGCCGCTTTACTCATCAAGGCAAAAGAGAAGAAAGCCGAAGAAGAAAAGAAAGCGAAGGAAGCAAGAGAGGAATACGAACGTATCGCCAAAATCGGTACGGAGCGTTTGCGCCCCCTTGTCCCGACGGATGCAAAGGCGGTCATTATCGGCACACTACGGGTAAACGAGTGCGACAGCTATACGGACTATTACGACTACAGTATAGCAAGAACCGTCATTTTAGGCTTTTCCAAGCATACACGCAACCTCTTTTCGGAAATGCGCAAGCATGCCGCCAATTTTGAGGGAACGGCCTATTTGGTGGAATATAACGCAGATTACGAACACCGTGAAAATTACAGCATGGGAGACGGCATGTATCTGGGCAGGAACAAGTACAGCGGTTGGACGGTTGAGAAAGAGCCTATCTGTGACCTTGAAAAGTTCATAGAACGGTATGCGCACACCGCAGGGGATGAAGCCAACCTTTGCATGAAAGCACCGCAGAGGGAAAACGAAGCACAACAGCCGACAGCAACCGCAGACCTTTCAGCCCTCAGTCTTGAAATCGTGGAATACAGCGAAAAGGCGATTGCCGTATTCGGTGACACCAAACCGATAAAGGAAGTTCTGAAAGACTTGAACGGTCTGTTCCGTGCGAACCTCACCTATAAGGGCGAAAGGCGTGCAGGGTGGATATATTCCAAGAAGCAGGAGCAGAAAGTAAGGGAAGCACTCGCCACGTGCATCCGCGTATGACAGCATGAACGGCAGGGCGGAACAATCCGCCCCGCCTATCAAAGAACCCATAAAAAGTAACGACATGAGAACGGAAACAAGAACATACACCCTCTATCGGATAACCGAGTTATCCGAGGAAGCCAAGGAAAAGGCGCATGGCGAATGGTTATGCAATCGATACTTTTACGGTTGGACTTACGAGAACCGCCAAACCCTTGATGCCTTTTGCGAACGCTTCGGTATCGTGTGCCGTAATTGGAGATATGACGCATGTAATTATAGCTATGACTACCGCAGCAGGCAGGAAGACTGCATAGACAGCCTGAGCGGTTGGCGGTTGGTGGCCTATCTGATGAACAACCATTGGAACGACTTATACACCCGAAAATATTTTTGGAACGGAAGGAAAGGGAGAGAAAGCAGGATATTTGTAGATACCTGTTGTCCCCTTACAGGCTATTGTATTGATAACGATATTCTCGATCCGATTTATCGGTTCTTGAAATCCCCCACCGAGAATGTCACGTTTGACAACCTTATGGACGAATGTCTCGACAGCTTTTTCCGTGCTTGTCGGGATGATATGGAGAGCACCCAGACTTTGGAATACTTCACGGAAGAAAGCAACGCCAACGGTTGGGAATACCTTTCAGACGGAAAACTATTCAATTAATTATCAACATTTAAAAACTTACCATTATGAAGACGAACAAAAAAGTACAGAAGAACAGCGTACAGAAATCAGAGAAAGAAAATGCAGTAAAAGTAACTGCTTTGGCAGTTATCCCGAAGCCGATAATGTTACTCACACCGCAGGACGTGCCCACGGCTACCGAAGTGACGGCCCCCCTCGAAACGGCAACCGTTCCCACCGTTACAGAAGAAACACCGCAGCAGGTCACGTTCAAGACACCGCTTGCAACGGCCACAGCCGAAACAGACCTTGATATTACCACCGTACACCCAAGCGCAAACAACCACCGCAAGACGTTCAAAGACGCATCATTGCAGGAACTCGCGGAAAGCATTCGGGAAGTGGGATCTTGCAGGCCATTGCGGTACGCCCACGCACGGAAGGCGGTTATGAAATCATATACGGTGAACGCCGTTACCGTGCCTCATTGCTTGCAGGAGCAAAGACCATAAAGGCAACCATATATAACAATGTGACGGACGATGAAGCGGAAGACATGTCGTTAAGCGAGAACTTGCAGCGTGAGCAGGTACGCCCCACTGAAGAAGCAAAAGCGTTCAAGCGGTTGCTTGAAAAGGGCAGATATGACATGTATTCACTGACCGCCCGTTTCGGACGGAGCGAGAAATATATCTATACCCGATTGAAACTGAACGAACTCTATGCGCCTATCGGTGAACTGTTGGACAATGAAACAATCACTGTCAGCGTAGCCGAGGAGATAAGCACCTATGAACCCGATATACAAAAGGACGTGTACGAGAAGCACCTCAAAGAGGGGAACGGTGAGGATTGGACGGGATATACATTGAACCTCTTCAAAAGGTACTTTGAAAAATGCTATACCACCGACCTTGGGCAATACAAGTTCGACAAGACGGAATGCAAGACATGCGTACACAACGCAGCCAATTACAACCTCTTTGCCGAGCATAACGGGTGCGGACACTGCACCAACCGCAAATGTCTGGAAGCCAAGAACGCAGCCCATGTGGCAAAAGAGACGGAGAAACTTTTGAAATCCGATCCGAAGCTGGTTGTCGCACGCCCCTACTACGGAAGCCGTAACGATATGGCACTACAGAAATTGGACAGAAAAGGGCATGAAATCAAGGAACTTGACTACAACGTATCGGCAAGGGAATTCCCCAAAGCACCCGAAGCACCGAAGAAAGAGCAGTTCACCCAAACGAAAGAGTACGAACAGGCGGTGCAGACATTTGAGCGCAGAAACGAGGAATATGCCCGAAAGGTGGAGGAACTTGACCGCATGAAGGAGGAAGGCAGGATAAAGACCTATGTAAAGGTAGGGCAGACAGAACCCGAACTCTGCTACGTGGAGATAAACAGGAAGGAAACCGCCCCCGTCACTATCGGGACATTGCAGGAAAGGGACAAGCGTTTCAAACAGCTTTCCATCGAAAAGACTGTTGCCGATACGAAAAAGATTGTCCGGGAGAACGACTATCCCGAAAGCCCGTTCACGCAGTACGAAGACGGTATGGTCTATTTTGCCATGCTTGCCCAACTTCAAAGGAGACATTTCCCGCTTTTCGGCATCAAGGACCAGCCTTTCGCATTGGACGAGAAACAGCGGATGAAAATTGTAGCCAAACTGACGGACGCACAAAAGACGGTAATCAAACGGGACTTCATCAGCCACTTCCTTTGTGAGAACGGGCACGGGGACAACAACGCATCCAAGCTGTTAAGGGACTTCGCAAACATGCACTTTCCCGACCAGTACGGACTTACCAAAGCCACCCACGAGGAAGAATATCAGAAACGGCATGAACGTTTGGAAGAAAGGATAAAGGAAATGAAGAAAGCGGAAAAGAAAGCTGCCAGGGAAGCCGAAAAACAGCAGACGACAGAAAAGACGGAGAAGAAGACCACCGCCCCGAAAACAGAGAAGCCCGAAAGCGGAAAAGCCGCCTGACCCCAAGCGGAAAGCATGTGCCGGAAACAACATCCGGCACATCTTTTTCACCGCCCCAAGAGAACAGAGGGCAGGGCCGGACGACCCCACCCACACCGCCACCGTAAAACCTTTTAAAATATCAGCGAATGAAATATATAAGAATGTTCCCGGACGTGGAGTATTCCACCGACAGGGATTTTTTCCTTGAAAATCAGATTGTCTGCATTGTAAGCCGGGAGGGCACGAAGTTTTGCAGCCTGATAGAGAACCGTCTGTTCATGCGTTCCCAAGGCCGCCATATCAGTAAGCGGATGCAACTGCATATCATGTGTGAAATCCACGAGGACATCTGCCGCTTTCGCTATGGCGGCGAGCCCGTGGAATGACCTGCCACACCCCACACCTGAATATCGCTTTTTAAAAAAGTCGGGCAATCCCTATGCGATTGCCCGACTTTTTTCTATTTTTGCAGGGTTGAATCAAAAAAGAAAGTTATAAGATTAAAGAATTTGAATGATAACATATTAGAATAGCTTTTAGCTGTTTATTCCCGGACACGAAACGACCAATTTTAATGCAGGAGAATAAACGAGCGGAGTCCTTGTCATACACTAATGGCACGGACTTAACTCGTCTCCTGCGAGGCGCTTGGTCGTGCCTGTGTTCGGACTTGTTAAGTTCCGTGCTTTTTTTCGGCACTTGACAGCAATTACGGACAAAGTATTAATAAAAAACTCATAAAAATGTACGACAAGAATGTTGCCGTCATCGGCTGTACCATTGAAAAGACAACAAAATACGACCAGTTCAGAGAAGATAAAATCCGTATGGAACTTTACCGTGTTATCCTTGCGCTTTATGGTGAAGGATACCGCACGTTCACCTGCAATCTGAATACCTATATCGGATTATTGGCGGCTGATACGGTTATCATACTCCGTAAAGCGGACAAATGCCCGGACATACGCCTTTCAGCCATTATCACCGGCATACGCTATCCCAAAGATACCGACAAGGTGTATTGCGCCTTGTATGACGACCTGATAAAGCAGGCGGACAGCAAAGAGACGCTTCCGGAAAAAGAGAGTTTCGGCAATATGCTTGCCGGCAGCCATATCGTCTGTTATTACGATGACCTTTCCAATGAAATGCAGCGGATACGCACATCCGGCACTCCTTATATCAATATCCGTCAAAGGATATAGGCGGCAGACTTTACGGCAGTTTACAACAGCTTTTCCAGCCGTTCAATCCGCTTTTCGGTGGACGGATGCGTACTCATGATATATTCGGTGAAAGTCGGACGCTCACCGTAAACGTCTTCCGTCTTTTTCAACCGACGGAGGAAAGAAAGCAATCCTTCGCCGCAACCATATTTCACTGCATAGGCATCACAACGGTACTCGGCATATTTATTGATATTCACGTCAGTTATCCGGCTGATGCCGTATATAATCCGGTGAAGCAGTTTGTAAACGGCCCACCATAACTTCGCTATGAGTTCACCCACAAGGCCCAAAGCCGGAACCAATGCGAACACCATGCTGCCAATTATCCCGAATATCAGAGCCGGAATAAGAAATATACCATAAAGGCAGCGGTAACCGAACGACTCCATCGAGAATAAAAGCACCTGATAGACAAAGTCGTAATGGGAGATATGTCCTACTTCATGGCTAATGACACCCTTCAGTTCCTCATCCGAAGTTGCGGCGAGTACTCCGCCCGTCAGTCCTATCGTATTGAAACCGAATGCGGCGGCATTTACCCGTGCGTCATTGTTACGATAAAGTTTCAGCCTCCGGTTCATACCCATTTCTGAAAGCAACCGTTCCAGCCTCATGCGATCGGAACTGTTCAAAGGACGGTATCCTTCTTTTCTGCGTAGCACCCACACATTTAGCGGAGAAATGGAATAAAGGATGAATAACAGCAAAAGATAATACGGTAACGTATTGACTAAATACGGAATCACCCCCTCATCAAACAGCCCCGGTATATATGCCGGCCATATATGGCGCAAGATTGAAAGTAGCAATGCGTAAAACACCGTAATAAAGACAAAATTCACTATCGTGACATAAGCCAGCAGCAACAGCTTGCTGATGATACGGAATATTCTGAGTGTTGTTTTCATGCGTATATGATTGAACTATTAACTTCCGGCTAAATATAAAAACAAATTTTGTGCAATCCGGAACAATTACTTATTCATTTGTTTTCATTAAGCAAATTTCATAAAACAAAGACGACAGGTTTCCCCACCGTCTTTCTTGATAGATAATGGTAGCAGTTATTCCTTTGCCGTAGTGTTTTCTAAATCGAACGTCACCGTCATTTCTCTTTCCCTGCCAAAATTATCCCGGACAAAGAATTTCAGTTCCGAACGTCTGGCGCTTGTCGAACGGTAAAAGAGGGTGAATATCTGCCTGACCGGATTTTCCGTATCCAGTCCCGGCACCTCTGCCAGCGGCCTCACTTCCCGGTTCACAAGTTTTATGCCTTCACTATCGGACACTTCTCCCTTGCCTTCCATCTGAATGTAACCTATTTCATACTCCGCCTTCTCATAGTCCCCTTCACGGTCAAGATAAAAGCGTATCTCCACCGTTTCACCCGTTGCAATCTGCTTTTGCAGATACCATGACGAGAGGCTGAAATCATAATCCTGCCGGATGTCTATTTCATCGTTACAAGAACTGAAGACCAGCGCCGCAAGCAGTGCGCCTATACATTTATATAATACGTTTTTCATTTTTTGTTTCTCCTTTCTCTTTTTATTAGTTAATAATAAGGCGAACGCCCAATCCTATCTGGGTATGGAAGTTACCCGCATCCGTTCCGAAGAGCGCCCTTTCCTTTACCTGCATCAGCAGGATAATCCGGTCTGTCAGCCAGACATCGAAAGCCGCCGTCAGACCGCCGCCATAAATAAAGCAGTCACCGTTTGTCACCGCCGCTCCGTCAGGAAGCAGGGAGGTTCCCCAGTTGACTGTCTCGAAGCCGCCCAAAACGGAAAGTCCGATACGGAAACAGACGTTCCGGCCCTTGTCCGACAATACGGGAATAAAGTAACCGAGTTCCCCCGTGAACTGCGCTTTGGGTATTGCCTTATTTTCGTAGGTGTACTCCTTTATCTGATAATCCAGACCATACAGCCAGTAGGTACGGTTACGGTTGGTATGTGTAAAGGCCAGCGAGGTGAAGTAGTGGCGTTCGCCGCCACTCTTCCATGAAAGGAAATGATTCACCCCGCCCGATATGAACTGTATGCCTGTCTGTCCCGGCAGGTCACGCTGTGCGTGTGCTTCGCCCGCAAAGAGCGACAATACGGTAACTGTCAGTATGAATAGTATTCTTTGCATATACATTATATTATATATAGGTTATTATTTCAGATGCAGTTCACTGATTGGTTTTGCCGCCACAAGGTCTGTGTTCTCTATGCGGAACGACTGGTGACGGGCACCGCCCTTTTCGTAAACCTCCACCACGAGCAGCTTGTCATCCGGCAGGGTGAGCTTGGGCAGCACGAATATACCCCGCACCGTGGCTTTCCCGTCCACCGTTGTCAGGCGGTTGTATGTCCTTACAGGTTCTATGAAGTTCTCCTGCATGGCCGTGCGCTTGGCTACTTTCTTGTCCACCACTTTGAAACGGATATAGTCGATGTCGAACGATATATCCGAACTGTTGCGCAGGGAAGTATGCAGGTACAGCAGGTCATTGTTGATATAAAGCCCTTTGAGCAATGTCTGTATGCCGTACTTCTTGCAACCGATATGCCTGATGTCCCTTTTGTTCTTCTTATACAGCGTGTACATGATACGGTTCACCACCAGCGGTGTCTCCCCGCCGAGTTCTTTCAGCTTCACGAACATGCGGTCGCCCGCAATCCCGCCTTCGGGATTGTCCCGGAGCCAGTCTTCCATCTCAATGGAAAGCCAGGCCGGTTCGTCCTTATAAACCACATAAAAAGAATAGAAACAACCGTCGGCAGTGATGACGGAGAAGTTCGTTTCCCCTTCAAAACCTTTCACCGCCGCCTTGATGCGTACTACATTTTCCGCTCCCGTGGCCTTGTCCGCTATGATGTCGAACGAGCCCAAATCCACATATTTCACTTCGGAAGGGAAAAGAATATGTACGGTTTTCTGAAAAGTCACCTCAATCTTATGCGGTGAGATAATCTGGTTGGTGGGGAAAATCTTTGTTTCCACCGGTTCCTGCGCCTTTACCGACAATACGGTTAAAAGCATGACTAATGATAAAATAATTCTTGTCTTCATCTGATTACTGTTTTTTGGATATTAATAAAAGTTGATAATTCGCTTTCACGGACACTTTCACCTCACGCATCTTTGTGGCCAGATATTGTGATCCGCCGCCAAGCACGCCCCTTGTCACGTCCATGACGAGTTGTTGCGAGGCACTGCGTGCGAACGAGATGCTTGTTCCGAAACTGCCCCCGATATTGGCGGCGGCTTCTTTCATGGCGGTACGTTCTGCGGTATTCGGAACGAAAAGTCCGGCCTGCCCGTCCATATCGTAAGCCGTTAGTTCCACCGGCAGGATATTCCCGCCGCTCTCTATGGAGTTTACTGTGACTGCCATCCGTTGTCCTTCGATACGCACCGTACCATATAGCGGAGTATTGGCAGGTACAAGCACACCGCCCACTTGCAGTGGTTCCAGCAACCGGAACTTCAGTCATGCTCCGGTGGTCACTGTCTGGTCTTCGGCCACGCAGGCACGTATCGTATTGGCTCCGGCAAGCTGTCCGCCGCCCACGGCAGTGGCAAAACCGTAATTGCGGGGTATCGTGTCGGGTACCGGAGGTACGGCCAGTGACGAAACCACATTCTTCGTAGCACGTCCGGCAGCTATGGCGGCAGGATTGCCGGTACCGGTGCCCCCGGCAGGCTGTATGTTCTTCACCTGTCCGCCCGTTTGTCCGGGGAAATAGCGTGCCGCCATCTCATACGACTTTTCCATCAGTTCCAGCGGGTCTTGTCCTTTCCGTTCGCGTTCCAGCTTTTCGTTAAGCTCCTTCACCTGCCGTTCCAGTTCGTCCACCCTCGGACTCTCCTTCGGTTCCTGATAGAACGAGGTGATCTGCCTTGAAATCTGCCGCTGTTTTTCTCTGGACTCCCGGATAGCATCCGCTTTCGGTACATCTTCTTCCGGTTTCAGCCCGTCCGTTGTGTCCGGTGTCAGATAGCCCCCGGCCATGTCCTGCAAGGTTCTCACTTTTTCTTGCCTGCGTTTCTTCATCTCTTCCAGTTCGTAAGCCTTCTGTTTGTCGGCCATCGTCTCCGGTGCGATAGCGTCGGGTATCGTCGTATTGATACCCGCCATTCCTTCCACCGTTTCGGGCGCGTCCGGTTTGAAGATAAACCAGATGAACCCGGCACAGAGCAGGGAGAGGAATGCCACTACGCCATAGAATTTCAATTTCTCTGCGGTCTTGCCGCCTGACTTCTTTTCGGATGCGGGTTCCACCTTCTGCGCTTCCCGCTGTTTTTCTTTCTCTTCTTTTTTATTGGATTGTGTCATTGAATGAATGTTTTAAAGGTTTGATACTGTCCGTTTGGGGTAGCACAACCCTGTGGATGTGCTGTACCTCAATCGGATATTGGTCCGTTCCGCAAAAAACGCCTGCGATGTAGGCGAGGTCAACGGCGGCAAACAGGCCGAGCAGATAAAGGATAATCAACCTTTGCTGCCGGTAACTTAACCGTTCCCACCTTTTGCGGAGCTTGCTCACATAGCGGCCCTTCCTTGTTCCGAACTTCCGAAGGGCCTTTTTAACGGGATTATCTCTCATACTGGCCGATGTCTTTGTTTTCTACAATCGTGAAACCTTCTATCAGGAATCCCTGCGGGTTGTTGTCGCTCCGGGTCACGTTCCTCAAACGGCAGGTGGTGACAAGTGACCTTTCAGTGACGCTGCTTGACCGGATGATGTGCTGGCGGCTATAGGTTTTCATTTCGTACGGATAACTGTTGAAATTCCCCTGTATGCTGTCCACCGTCAGCGTTTGTGAGATGTTTCCCGCTATCATCCGGTTAAAATACCCTTTCTCCTGCAAGTTCCGGTAATATCCGATAGCACTTTCATCCGAAAGGTAGAGGGCACGCCCCACATTGCTTTCAATGGCATCCTTGTCCGGTGAGAGTGTAAAAAACAGTTCGTGAAAACGTCTGATATGTTCCCGTGCCTCTACCGGACGGTTTTGTTGCGCATCCTGCGAGAGAGCCAGCATCAGCGATTTTCCGTTGTCCAATACATAAATCTTCTGCCGTTGGGCCTCCGCAAAGTCATAAGCCTTTCATACGGCAAAGACCGTTATCAGTGTGCACGCCCCTAAGAATACCATCCCGAACAACCGGAGTTGGCGGAATGACGTCTCGATGTTTTTTAATGACTTAAATTCCATGTCTTTATTCTATTTTTATTTTAATGTTATACAATTATTGATGCACGGTTAGAACATTTTCTTGATACGCCCGGCTACCGTTCCACCCACAGCACCGCCTACCGCCGCCGCACCGCTTCCGGCCATTTTCCCGGCTCCGTTGGCCTTCTGCCCGTAAGCTCCGGCACCGCCCGCCTGAATAATCCACGATGAAACGGTGGGGACACAGAAGTAACCGATGATGCCTATAATCATAAAAATGCAATAGACACTGTTGGAGGCATCCGGTATGAATGTCGGGTCCTGCATCTGCTTGATGTCCTGCTGCAACATCAGTATCTGTATGCGTGAGAGGATAGCCCCGAACAGGTCACCCACGGGCAGCCATAAGTAAATACAGATATAGCGTGACAGCCAGGTGGTGAGCG
>OIGD01003164.1_pt1 | contig 11491 bp, 10 predicted proteins | sample 1582211 | NCBI WGS metagenome assembly OIGD01 (sample SAMN04414078, study PRJEB24778) | human gut metagenome | material: faecal | host: Homo sapiens
AGCTGCTCTTAACCCGTGAGATTTTAGCAGATGGCGGAAGCATTGCACGCATCAACCAGCGTACGGCGACGGCTTCAATGCTTCGGGAGTTGGGCGTTCATCTCATTCATATTCATGGACAGCACGACAATCAAATTCTGATGACACCGGAACGACATATGGATATGATTGATGCATTTGGTGGAAACAGCGCTGTGCTGACTGCTTATCAAACCAGTTTTCGTGCTTTGCAGCAGAAAGCCAAACGCTATAGTCAGCTTCGAAAATCCGAACAGGAAAAGCAGGAACGGGCAAAGTATCTGCAAAGCTTGGTGGAAGAAGTGGAGCAGTTACAGCTGAAGCCTGGGGAAGAAGCTACCATGGAAGAAGAATTCAATCTTCTGCAACATACGGAGCAGATTGCATCTGCCTTACAGGCTGTTCAAAGCGCATTGGATCAGGAGTCGGATATCGGTGCAGTGGATTTGATTCAGCAGGCATCTTCTGAATTGCTGCCCTATACGGAATTCAATCCAATTTTTCAGCAGCTGCAAGAGCGGCTGGAGGCTGCAAGCATTGAGCTGCGGGATATTGCAGCAGAATGCAGCAATGTTCGGTCTTCCATGGAATTCGACGCGCTGCGGTATCAGGAATTGCAGACACGGATGCAGGCGCTTTATCGCCTAAATCGGATGTATCAATGTACGGGAGATGAACTGCTTCATCGGTATCAGGAAGCCAAAAAAGAATTACAGAGCATGCAGAGCGATCAGGCAGAGTTGCAGACGCTGCAAAAGGAAAAGGAACAGCTGTTAGAGGAAGTTTCTAAGCGGGCAAAAGAATTGTCGCAGTATCGCATACAAACGGCAGCACAGTTTGTGGCAGCTGTAACGGAACAGCTGGAATTTCTCAATATGCCCAATGTTGTATTGGATGTGGCACATCAGACCGGAAAGTTAACCATTCACGGCATGGATACGATGGAACTGTTGATTTCCGCCAACAAAGGCGAAACGCCGAAGCCGTTGGCGAAAATTGCATCTGGCGGTGAACTGTCTCGTATCATGCTGGCACTGCAATGTGTCACTGCCGATCAGGATGCCATTCCGACGATGATTTTTGATGAAATTGATACAGGTGTCAGCGGAAAGGCTGCACAGAAAATCGGCATGAAACTCCGGGAGGTTTCCAAAAATCATCAAGTATTGTGTGTGACGCATTTGGCACAAATTGCAGTGATGGGGGAACATCACTTTATGATTGAAAAAAAGGTGCAAGATGGCAGAACGCAAACATTTGTGCAGCCGCTTGATGCGGCAGGACGTATTGCGGAGATCGCTCGTATCATGGGCGGTGAATCGCCCAGTTCGTTGCTGCTGAAAACAGCACAGGAAGAACTGCAAAAGTGGAGGAATCTATTATAATGTTGGTTGCTTCTGCATGAAATAGGGTGTTGTGGATATCGTAATCAAGAACAACTTCTCAAAGTATCATTCCATTATAGTTTCGGAGTGGATGCTTTCGTTTTAAGGAAGGCTGATGTTGTATGAAACAAGATAGCACACATAAAAAAAGAAATGTGATTCTTGCAGCTGTTATTTTAGCGGTTGTATTTTGTGTCACGTCAATTGCCATGATTCCGTTGATTCGTCTGCTTTCTTCGGAAGAAGGACAAGCAATTATTTTGCAAAAAATGCAGACGTTTGGCATTTTTGCCCCAATCTTATTTGTTTTGCTTCAAGTTGCGCAAGTGGTCATTGCTGTAATTCCAGGTGGGCCAGTTCCGATTATTGGCGGCTTGCTCTTTGGAGAGGGGATTGGACTGCTGCTTTCTATGGTGGGCTTTTTCTTTGGAACAGTTATTGTCTACTATTTGGTGCAGAAGTTTGGCCGTCCTATTGTCTCTCTGTTCGTTTCGGAAGATAAAATGCAAAAGTATGCATATCTTGCAACCGAAAAGAAGCTCGAAGTTTTGGTATTTGCCTTATTCCTTTTGCCGGGACTTCCGAAAGATGCACTGACCTATATTGTTTCCTTTAATACCAAAATCAAGCCCATGCGGCTATTTGTTCTGACAACGCTTGCGAGACTCCCATCGGCGGCGCTTTCTGTATTTTTAGGTGGAAGCATTTGGAAAGGCAGATACTGGCTCGCGGTTTGTTTCTTATTCGCCATGCTGCTGCTTGGTATTTGCGGATATTTTATAAAGAAAAAATGGGATGCGAAAAACAAGTAATTTCAAAGACTAAAAATCAGTTTATTTTTCTTTATTTTACATTTTATTTACAATCAAATCTTGACAATAATGAGAAGATCTGATATAATAAAATAGTTGAGTCAAGGAAAGATGGCTGAGCTGGTCTAAGGCGCACGACTGGAACTCGTGTATACGTTGATAGCGTATCGAGGGTTCGAATCCCTCTCTTTCCGCCAGATGAAAACCGCGTATTTACTGGATTTTCTAGTATTTACGCGGTTTTTTCGTGTTTACATTTCCATTCCGGACGACTTTTTTCCATCAAAAACGGCAGATTTTGCACTGAATCGGAACAGTATGCAACACGAAATGCAACACGAAAACTGCGCAAAACAACGGTGGCATTATTACAAAATGCTGCCGTTGTTTTTTTACGATGTCCCCTGCCTGCAAAACGCGCAGCAGCATGATAAAAATATTTTAAATGGTGCAAATTGTACAATTGATTATATGATTATTTGTGCATTCCTACAAATTATTATAAATACGGTAATTTCTCTTGACAAACGATGCCAAATGTGCTATAATATAATTACAGAAACGGGGAAAAACCCGAAAACAAAAAAAAGAAAAGGAAGTAATCACTATGAAAAAATTCGATCTGAGAAACATCATGACAAACGCTTGGGCGCTGGCAAAAGGATTCGTCAAGGCTTACGGCTGGACGCTGCGCAAGGCTCTGAGCAATGCGCTGAAACAGACATGGGCTGATGCAAAAAAAGCGGCTGAAAAGGAAGAAGAAAAGCCGCTGGATCGCAAGGGCTGCATCGACAGACTGCGCGCAATCATTGCACACAGTGCGACAAGATACACATTTTTCGAAGATGTACGGGATTGGGAAAATTACGGTAAAAACCGCACCTACCTGAAAATTGTTGAAAAATGTACCGATAGAACCAGCCGCCACTACAAGGTACGTGAATACGGATATTTTGACAATGTTGATGGCGTTTATGTTCCGGGTAAAAACGACCTGACAGAAAATTTCAATTTCAGCGGCGCATCATTCTAATGCGCCGAGAAAAGAGAGGAACCGCATATATATGATAAATTTCGAAGAATTTCAAAAGTTGTACACCCACGTTGAGGGAAAGAAGTTGGATCCAGATCAATTCGCCGAATCCTACAAATGGAAAGATTGGATGTGTGGGCAAAGCATCGATGAGGTAGGGCGAATTCTGCGCTGCACAGTTGATATTGCAAACAACGGATTTCAGGCAATCAAAAAACATTTCAAGAATTTGAAACAGATTGGCGATATGTTCCGGATCCCGTACTACACGCTGGTGAAGTGGAGCTGCGGCGAACGTGAACCGTCCGAAGCCTGGATGATTTTAATGGCATACGCAACTGTAAATTTTGTAGATGGTCAAAATATACAAGAATCAACATGCTATTTTGTATAATCATACAAATATTTATAAATACGGTAATTTTATATTGACAAACCGCTTGAAATGTGGTATAATTATAACAGTGGAAGAGATGAATTCCACAAAAATAAAAAGAAAAGGAAGTAATCACTATGAAAAACATTAGATTTGTAGGTATTTGTGGAGGCGGATGCATTTACACGGCTGACGGTTTCGACTGGATTTGGGTTGACAACCTGCGGAGTGATGAACCATTCATTTGCAGCAGCAAGGACCCGAAGGGACTGACCGATGATGAGATCAAAAGAATCATCGATAACAAAACAACCTACTGCTACCCGGATTCAAAGGAAGATGCCGAAAAAATAGCAGAGCTGATGGGTGAAAAGTTAGAGTGTGAACGTGTAAAAATAAGTTACCGGCGCTATGATCCAAATACGGATACATGGGACGGCGGAGATCCGTTTGTTTTCGGGGAAGGCTATACGTTTAAGGATTTTTTGACAGATAATGACATCCCGTTCGAAGAAGACGAAACAATAGAACAAAGATACTATATCTTGGACGAATTCTGGGGCGAAAGAACAGGTGTTATATATGAAGTTTTTGACGAAGAACCGACTGATGAAGATATAACCGATGATATCTTGGACTAATATAATTTTGATTCAAAATGATTAATTACGATGATTTCAAAAAGCTTTATCTGGATAGCTTGTGCGATCCAGATAAAGCCCTTTATGTGATGGAACACAAACACCTTGATTGCTTTTCCGAGATCGATCAAGAGGACGCTGTTTATATTTTACGGGCGATATACAACATTTCAGTGGACGGTGCTTCCGCCATTTCGCAGTATCTAGGCGGAACGAATAAAGCCAGCAAGGTGGTCGGCGTGTCTTACAGCACACTAAAAAAATGGGAAACCGGTGAATGCGAACCACACAAAGAAAAATTTATGCAAATGGCGTATAAGGCGATTTTGGAAATTGAAAAAGAGCGCAGCAAGCGGCAGTGATTACTGCCGCTTTTTGCCGCGTGGTTGACATTCAAGATTAAACATGGTACAATATTATTGTAATATAAAAACTGAATCAGTTTTAAATGGGGCGGCGTTGCGATGGTGCCCCAGATTTTTTATCTAAACAAAAAAATAACGGCAGTAACATGATAGTTACCGCCGTTTTTTTGTTTTAAATTTTTTTCGTGTAGTCTAGGCAAATCCACCCAGCCTTTGATTTCAAAAATCCCCAGTTGTTGCATTTGTCTACGATTGTATAAACGCCGTGGTCTCTGATCGTACCCACAATAGGGTATTTTGTCCCGGCACCTTTTCGAATGTTCAAAACGTCCGCTGTAATTTTCACCCGATACGGGGCGAATTTCCCGGCTGCTGGTTTCGCTGCTGCTGGCTGTTTCACCGACTGCGTTTTTCCATCCAGTTTGTTTTTCACATCCCACAGAAACTGCGCCCAGTGTTCGCAATTTTCTGTGTCGCTGCCGCCCCTGGATTTTGGGACGAACCACTTCGGGCAGTTCTTGCCGGTTACATCAAAATGCCGGATTACACCACGGTTCATTGGATTCAATCCGTATTTTTTACACAGATTAGCAGTCAATTCCACCAGGCTATTGTATGTAGCTGTACTAAATTTGCCCGTCCAATCGGGATGACAATTTTCAATGCTGACCGTGTAACTGTTTGCCTGATTGGTGCACCAGGAAACCTCTTCGTCCGGGATGCAGCAGATCACTTCACCTTGCAGCCCGATAATGTAATTCGCAGATACCTCTACATCTGTATTCTGAAAATAATTCCGGTTATCCATGGCAGAAGAACCCTTGTTCGCCACCCAATGAATAGCAATGGCGGTTGTTCTGGAACGTTTGGTATATGGTCGATTGTGCGTTAAATACGCATTGGTAATGGTCATATTTTGTTCCTCCTATTTATTGTTTTTCTGCTGGAGCAGTTCAATTGCACGGGTCAACACGTCCGGCAGTCGAATGCCCATCAGGCCTGCGTTTTCCAATATGGAAAGTAACTCGTTACACATAAATGCAACGCAAACACCTGCACGCACATAATGAACGTCCAGTACAGCATCCAAACGAGCTGCGACTAGAACCAACAATAAAACGATGCATTTTTTTGCAAGCCCTTTCCATCCAATTTTACTGGATAACCCGCCGCCCTGCGTTTTGGGCGATTTGCCCGCCGCAGCCACAATCACACCGGTTAGATAATCGACCCCCATAAAAATCAACAAGGACAACATAGCGGCGTCCCATCCACCGAACATCCATGCCAGCCAGCCGCCAATGGCACCGACTAGCGCACAAATCCACTCTTTCATTTTTGCCTCCTTTAATTTACAAAATATGTTGCATCGAACATGTAGGTTTGATCCGTCTGTTCCGCTCCAGTTAGAAAATCGAATCTGAAATACGTCTGATCCCCTGTTGTTCCATTTGCCGTCATCTGAACCCCTCGGACATTTGTTTCTGGAATATGATACGGATACGCGGGTGCACAGGATGTTGGAACGGTCAATTTTCCCCCTGTCGTAAGCATGATAGAGGCTGCACCTTTTGGACGATTGACCACAGCGTGCATAGATGCAACCGCGCCCACTTTGCGGTATGCGATGGTAACATTTGTTGTCACAGTATCGCCATTGACCGTTTCATCAAAATTCGCTGTTTTGGTTATCCAACCGGTATCCTCCACAGGCGCAACCCGTGTACCATTTACCCATATGATGCCGCCGGATTCCACTGCGGTATCGTGGATGGTGCCGTTTACCGTATTGATAAGCCCCGTTGTGCTGGCACGCAAAATGCCAGGAACTGTACAATACCCCAGACACACCAAAGCCCCTCCGCTGCTGCGCACTACCGTCTCCGTATCGTTCGCAGTAGTGAACACCGAACCATCCAAATAGCACTGGCTGGCGGTTGTGACACGCAAGCATTCTGCGCCCCCGGTCGAAGTGAAATTCGCACGATAGCCGTAAACATGCGATCCAGTGGAAGCTGTTACAATCGGTGTTGTACCGTCTGCAACAACAGTTAATGCAGACAGCGTAAGGGTACAGCTGGTCAGATTGATTCTGCCGTTGAGTGTAGTATTTGCAGCGGATGCACCCACTAAGGCGATTTTCTTGTTTTCGGCAGTTATGGTACCAATGTCATAAGAGCCGGCAGCAAACTGTAGACGGATGTTATTGTAATCCACATATTTGGCGAATGCCGATGCTACGGTTGCTAGTGGTTTATCCACAGATAATCCATTATTAGCATCCGACCCGGTTGATGCGTTTAAATATACCGTCACCCTATCGACAATAGGCGGCACATATGGCGATATTTGCACACCGTTTCTGTATATGACACTGCCAGATATTGCATTGGATTGTGTCGGAAACATAACCGTGGTATCGTCAACGATTTTTGATGCCATTTTCGCCTGTATAATGCCGTATGATGCAGTACCGCCATAATTGCATGCAAACGTACGCACAACAGAACCATTTTCAGCGGATAGTAAAATTTTAGAAGATTGACCTCGTGCGCTAAACGTGCAGCTATTCAGAAATGCAGTGCTGTTGCCGGACACCAGAATTGCCGGGATAGTATCGGAACCAGTGGATGTAATCCCTGCTTTGGATGCAACTAGACAGCCGCCATTTTCAATAGATATTGCCGTTCCGCTAGACATTACCGATGCAGCATCCGACAAAATCAACGTTCCGGATTCCACTGTGATGGATGATGTGAAATTTATGCCGCCAGAATCATCAGCCGCATGAATTTCAACACATTGATTTTTTATGTTGAAATTTCCTGTATAATTTCCAGATGCAATCTGAAAAATAATAGTTGGGATATTAGGGTATTTGGACAATGCACCAGCAATTGTTTGCATCGAATTATTAGTTGATAATCCTGAATTAGAATCTGAACCTGTTGCGGCATTTAAATAAATCGTTCTGTTCAGCACTGTTTCCTGTGTGACAGGCTGTGTTGTGCCAGTTTTCGGTGCAATCTGTATACCATCCGCCACGATGATACCGCCATCATCTGCAACATAATTGCCATACAATGTGCCGTATAAATAAATGCGCCCCGTAGATTCTGCCTGAATTTGCCCGGTATTGATGTTGGAATTGTTTACAGAAATCACAGAACCGCCGGAAGACATTAAAACATTATCGCCGGCAGACGGCGGCTGGAATTCCACACCATCCAAATACACGTGGCTGTTGGATGTAGCTGATATTCCTACCGTGATTGTTACCTGGCTATTTGCACACGCATACAATCTGCCGCATTCCGAAACAGCCACCATCCGCACCTGCGCGCCGTCCAAAATCAGCGTGCCAGATTTCACAGTGATTGCGTTAATTGTGGTATCGTTTCCAGTTCCAACGATTGATACACGTTGATTTTCAATTCCTATGTTTGCGTATTCGCCAGCCGTCAACTGTAATTCCAAATTTGGCACGGCAGAATATTTTGAAATAGCTGCCGCAAGTGTTTTCATTTTTGCAGATTTCGTCAGCCCATCGTTTGTGTCGTCCCCGTTTTCCGCATCCAAATACACTGTTTTCTTTGCGGCACGGTCACCGGTTGTCCCTTTTGCAAATTCTTCAATTGCTTCTTCGGCAGCTTTTTTTGCTTCTTCCGCTGCTTTTATTGCGTCCTCTGCCGCTTTTTCCACTCTGTCAACAGCGGCTTCCGTTGTTTCTGGTGTCGGAATCGGTTCTGTTTCATCGCTGACAGATTCCAGCACCGTAAATCGAACCATATCGGATTTTGCAATTGTAGTTCCATTTGATGTGCGCGCCACCCATTGCAAATATCCTTCGCCCGTTAACGCTGTAACAGCTGCTGGCACATCACACTGGAACGTGTGTTTTTTATCACTGCTGGTGACATTTTGCAATGCGTTTTCATAAACTGTTTCACCATCCGGAATCAGAAAACGGACATAGTATTGCGATATGCCAGCAATTACATCAGCATCAAAAACCAATCGCCTTACACGCACATCACCACGATGCCCGATGATGATGCGCTGCGGATATGCGGAATAGGTTTCGCTGTCTATTTTGATATTGATCGGTGTACTCATTCTCCTAGCGCCCCCTCTTGTGTTGTTTGCCCGTCCGAACAGGTGACGTGTACATTATGCACGCCAACCCATGCGCCGTATTTATCGTTTATAGATTTCCATTGTGCAATAGTTCCATGGTATACGATTTCTTTCAGGTTTACGCAGCCGGAAAATGCTAATGGTGATATATAGTTGGTATCAATAGGGAATTCCACAATTTTCAAATTTTCTAAATTTGGAAATAGTGCCGTTCCTGTCCAGGAATTACCATTTTTGGTTGCGGTGCTGCCGATTTTTTGCATCGATGGCATAAAATGAATTTCTGTAAACAATTCACTGTTTTGCGATTTGCCGCCATCAATAACGGCACCATATGTTCCAATTTCCCTGCCGGAAGATACTGCGGTCAGCGTATATTTTCCAACATAATCATAGCCGTGAACCACATCCACGCTGTGATTATGGTCGCATAGAAATTTATCATCAGAATCCCCAAAATCATAGTATACCATTCCATGCGGTCGCAGCTGAATACCAGATGAATCACTTGATTTTTTTTCAATTACGGCAGTAAACCCGTACGCATTTAGCCATTGTTCTGTTTGCCCTACCATCATAGTTGCATTTTTCACTCGCGTTGTGGATTCTGGAATATTACCCAGCGTGATTTCTGTATAAATGCCTTTCAACACATCCTGCACGGTACGTGTGATTTTTTGATAGGTAGATATGCCTAGCGGTTCGGAATCTACAATTCCAATATCGCCAATGTCGCAGTTCATCAGCCCATTGACATCAGCATATTCAACAGCATGCTGCAAATCGTTCAAATTGATTGTATAGGACAAATCTGGATGATTTACAGATTTAAAATGCTGTGCGATTTGTTTGAATTTTTCAGAATCCGTTTCCGCATCTGCGGAAAATGATTTCACAAAATCACATGAAAATCCACAATTTGAAATATCCAGAAATGGTCGGTAAATTGTGTTGGTTTCCAGATAGGTAATCATATTCGACCAGTCACAATCTTCTTCGATTTCCGAAAATTCTTTTCCGTATAAAAAACGAAACGCAGGGACTACATTATTTCCAGCTGCGCAAACCATTCGTTTCCGCAAACCAATCGTGAAATTATCACGATAAATTTCAACGCCAAACAGATCTGTCAGCCCACCGCTGCCCATAATCATTTCAACGGCGTTTTTGTCGTCTGTCAGTTCAATTTTTTGGAATTCCGAATCATCCGTAGGATCCAGTACCGTAAAATCATAGTGGATTCCACGTGCTGTATATTCTGCTGTGGTTTTTTCACCGTATTTTTGCATCGTATTGATGATGTTGCGCGCCAGACCACAACAACCGTTCCTAACCGGATTTTCAGAATTCCAGAATTCAGCATTTACATTCCTAGCACGCAGAATGTAAAACGCATGTTTTGCCTGGATTTTTATAATCCTGTTACCGGATCCGTCAACTGATCTAGTGATACCGTCAACGAAAAATAATTGATATTTTTTTCCGAATTTTTTTGAATTATTTTGCCACCATCTGCCTAGGATTGGTGCACAAATCCAATCAAACTGGCGAATAGATGCCAATGTTTCATCATCCGCATATCCTTCCAGGTACAATTCAAAACATCCGTTCAATTCTCTGGTGCATGTACACGTATATGGTGCGATTGTGTCGCCATAGCAAACGTCAAATTTTGGTTGCAGAATATCCTGGCTGCATTCCCGTTTGTAAACAAAAATAGAATTCATATGTTCCACCTTCTGTTCGGTTTAATGCAAATCCTTGTTACAGTTTCCGGTTCCTGGATGCTCCAGCTTACAGTGTGCTTCCTGCCGGCTGATAAAATAGGAAATTCGCCGCTAACCAGATACGTTTGATCTTCTTTGGATTGCGCTTTTTCAAATTTTCCGTTTGAATCGATCCCGCCAGCACGGAAAAATATTTTTCGTTGGCTGTCGATGCAATAAACACTTTTGGCGGTCAAACCGTGAACCATAAACGATTTCCTATCAACAGAAATTATCTGCATCGAATTGCCCTGAACGTTTTTGTTTTGCAAAAAATAAATGCACGGTTCAGACGTTTCATCACTGAATGGGTATGGTAGGATAAAATCCCATGATCTCCCGGAATCCGCATTGAATTCCGGCGATTTTATTATTTTTTCATTCAGCAGATATCTATATACAGACGCTGTGTAGGTGATTTCAATAATGGAAAAATACCGGGATGTTCCGGATGCTGGTTCCGATTGCACAATATCGCTGGTTGTTACGTTGTAATACAAATCCGGGTGGGTACTGATTACCAATTTTCCACTGCCGCAAAAATTGCGCAGGACGTTTTCCGCAATTCGTTCATCCGCTACGCCTATGGAAATGGTAATCGTTTTTGGTTTTCGCTGATCGGTTACCATAACTAACGGTTCTGATCTGCCGTGTACATTCGCTGTATTGATTGTTTGCGGCGACCAGCATACACGTGGGGTGTTGGCTAGATGCCCGTATTCACGGCTATCGTGGACGTTCTCGGCGCTATCTATGAACCGAACCCACCCCAGATTCGGCCTGCCATTCAAAACGCCGCTGCTGTTCATTTGATTTTTGTCAAATTTGATTCCTTTCGGAAATCGGACGTTTCCAAACATAAATTACCCCCCTACTGCTGCGGAATAGCGCCGTGTTTGCGCTGCCAATTTTCTAGCGATTTGCGAAATCAGTGCGTCTGATAGCTGGATAGCAGTTT
>OIGD01003165.1_pt1 | contig 11480 bp, 10 predicted proteins | sample 1582211 | NCBI WGS metagenome assembly OIGD01 (sample SAMN04414078, study PRJEB24778) | human gut metagenome | material: faecal | host: Homo sapiens
AGAGTTCCCTGACCATGGTAACGTCCTCGCGCAATTTGGCGACGGCATGGGTCGGCAACAGATTGTCAAGTTTGGGATCGTCCAACCCTTTGCAGGTTTCAATGGTCGCATTAATGGTTGATTTGTCACCGGTTTTGTTCATTAAAATCAGTTGGTCGTTAATCAGGTCGTAACAGCCGAGGAAGTCTTTTCCCATGCCAATTGGCCAGCTGGCAGGCGTGCAGTCCATGGCCAGCGTTTTTTCAATATCGTCCAGAAGCAGGAACGGATCCAGCCCTTCGCGGTCGAGTTTGTTGATGAAAGTTAAAATCGGCACGTTGCGCAGGCGGCAAACTTCAAACAGCTTTTTCGTTTGGGTTTCGATACCTTTGGCCGAATCCAGCACCATAATGGCGGAATCTACGGCGGTCAGCACGCGGTAGGTATCTTCGGAAAAGTCTTCGTGGCCCGGTGTGTCCAACAGGTTAAAGGTAATGTCGCGGTAATCGAAGGTCATGACGGAGGAGGCGACGGAAATGCCGCGTTCCTGTTCCACTTTCATCCAGTCGGAATGGGCGCGGCGATTTTCACCGCGGGCTTTGACGGCTCCGGCCTGCTGAATGGCACCGCCGAAAAGCAGCAGCTTTTCGGTTAACGTGGTTTTACCGGCGTCCGGGTGTGAAATAATCGCAAAAGTTTTGCGGGGATTTACTTTATTCTCAGGCATTTGTTTACTCTGTTTCTTAAAATATCAATTTAAGCAGTTATTTATCCGAAATAGATCTAAATTGCAAGATTTATATAAAAACAAAGGGCAGGAAGTTCCCGCCCTGTATTTATTCGGATATGCGGCTCAGCCGTTAAACGGGCTGGAAACATCCGGCAGCAGCGGACGGGGTTCAACCGTCGGGGGGCGGGCCGGAGTAATTTCGGGCATGGCGGGAGCCGTGTTTACCGGAGCGGCTCCGTTGGCTTCCAACGACTCTGCCGGAATGATTTCAATGTCTTTGACAATCTTGGTTGTGGTGGCTTGGGGCGCAGCCGGTTTAGCGGGGGCGTTGATGCCCAAATTGCGCTCAATGGCAGCCTGTTCCTTGGCTTTTTCTTTAGAGGTTACCAATCCCAAATCGTAAATGACTTCCAATTTGCGGAGGTTTTTGGCCGCTGAGAGAAGGTCTTTGGCCGGAGCCTGAGGTTTCAGCCGCTGGCGCGGAGAGGGAGGCAAAATGGCTTCGATAATCAAATTGCGTTCGGCCGAGAATTCGCGCGGCGTAATGGCACGGTCTTCGGTTGCGGTTTTGAGCGCGTTAATCCGTTCAATAATCATATCGGGCGAGGGAACCGGTTTGTCAACGGTGAAGCCGGCCGGTGCGTTAGTCAGCGGCAGCAGGCCGCCGATATTGGACTGGCGCGCTTTCAAAAACTCCTCTTTGGTAATCATATCGTTTTCGGCCAGTTCTTTCATAATCAGAAAGCGGGAAATGATATTTTGCTCCTGCGGCGTAAACAGAACTTCCACGGCTTTAACGTCAGCTTCGGAAACGGCTTTGTTGTTGGCGGCGTTTTTCTGTTCACGGATAAACAAAGCTTCTTCCAGGGCAGAGCGTCCCTGTTTGGCAGCTGCTTCTTCGCTGATGCTGAAAACTTTGACGCCGCTGTCGTCTTCAATAATCAGTTTGCTTTGGTTGATGTTTATCAGACGCAGGCGTTTCTGGGCAACTTCGGTCATCTTGCGGGGCTGCATGTCTTCGCTGCCGAGAACGGTGGTCTGGTCGCCGGCGGAGAGAATAATCTCTTCGTAATACTGGCGGGCACGGTTAGGCAGCCCTAATTTTTCGGCATTAAGGGCGCCGACCATCAGAGCCTGAGCATTTTTGGGGTTTTGGCGCAGGGACATTTGGACATGTTCGTCCGCTTCGGTAAAGTTTCCCTGGGAGTAGGCAAGGGTGGCTTTAGCTGCCTCTTTGGCTCCTTCGTCGCCGAAAGTCAGCGTGTTGTACGTTTCCGGGCTGGTGTTCTTTTCAATGTAGGAACAGGAGCTCAAAAAGCCGGCGGACAGAGCCGCGGAAACAAGAATTCTGGTTATCTGCACAAGTTTACTCCCCATCATAACGTCATGCTCCCGGCAGCCTTTGTCTCGGCCCGGAAACTTCTCTTGCCAAGCATATTATTAAATATATTCAAAGAATACAATAATTTTGTTGGCGTTGTGAATTTTGCTTGATTTAAAAAATTTTTTATGTAGTATGCAAGCAACTATAAGTGTCAGCGCGGGCGTGGTGAAATTGGTAGACACGCCAGATTTAGGTTCTGGTGCCGCGAGGCTTAAGAGTTCGAGTCTCTTCGTCCGCACCATTTACGTTCTGATACTGTAACGGTTTCAATCAACAATAAAAAGAGAATATTTATGAAAGCTACTGAGTTAAAATCCGAAAGTTTGAAGAAAGAATACAGCGTCGTTATTCCGGCGGCTGATTTTGAAAAAGAAGTTGATGCCAAAATCAACCAGATTGCGAAAACAACCAAAATTCCGGGCTTCCGTCCGGGCAAGGCTCCGAAAGAAATGCTGAAGCAGAAATACCGCGCTTCGGTTTTGGGCGAAGTTTTGGATGAAACCGTTCGCAACGCGACTGAGGAAGTTATCAAAAGCAACAAGTTAAATCCGGTTATGATGCCGAATATCAAAGTTACCAAATTTGAAGACGGCAAAGATATTGAATTCACACTGACGGTTGAACTGATGCCGGAAATCAAAATCGGCGATTTGTCGGCGATTAAACTGGAAAAACTGATGGCTGAAGTTCCGGCCGAGGAAGTTGAGAAAGCTTTGAACTATATCGCTCAGAGCCGCCGCGAAACCGTTAAGGTTGAAGAAGATCGCGACGCAGCCAAGGGCGACACCGTTGTGATCGATTTCACGGGTTCGATTGACGGAGTTGAATTCCAGGGAGGCAAAGGCAGTAATTATCCTTTGGAACTGGGGTCCAATTCCTTTATACCGGGTTTCGAAGATCAGCTTATCGGCAAAAAAGCCGGTGATAAAGTTGATGTCAATGTTACTTTCCCGGAAAATTACCATGCCAAGGATTTGGCCGGAAAAGCTTCGGTCTTTGCGGTTGAAATCAAAGAACTGCGTGCAGCCAAAGAAGTTGAAATCAATGATGAATTTGCCAAATCTTTGGGCGAAGAAAGCCTGGGTAAGCTGAAAGCGGCCATTGCCGAACGTATTAAGGGCGATTATGAAGCCGCTTCAAAGATGAAACTGAAACGTCAGCTGCTGGATAATCTGGACAATGAATATAAGTTTGACGTTCCGGCCGGGTTGGTCGATGCCGAATATAAGAGCATCGTTGATCAGTATGAACAGGCGAAGAAATATAATCAGCTGGACGAAAGCGAAAAGAACAAGTCAGAAGAAGAACTGCTGGCTGAGTATAAAGATATTGCCGTCCGCCGGGTTAAACTCGGCCTGTTGCTTTCCGAAATCGGAAAGGACGCCAAAGTTACCATTACGCCGGATGATATTAACAAGGCTATCATGAATGAGGCGAAGAAGTATCCGGGACAGGAAAAAGCTGTCTTTGATTATTATCTGAAAAACAAGCAGGCAATTGAAGCTTTAAAAGCTCCGGTTTTTGAAGAAAAGATTGTTGATTATGTTATCGGCAAATCCAATGTCAGCGAAAAAATCGTCAGTATTGAAGAGTTGTATTCTTTTGACGAAGACAAAAAAGCCGGAAAGAAAACAACGGCGAAAAAGTCTGCCAAGAAGTCAGCTTAATAATCTGTTGATGCAATGCAAAAGCCTCCGTTTCGTCGGAGGCTTTTTTTATTTTCGAAAAGAATAAAAACGGTGAAGTATGTAGGTAATTGCTGTTGAAAGAATGGTATAAACTGCCTGACTGAGTAATATATTGAGCTGAAAACGGTCAATCGTTATGTATAAAAACAGGTAGTTGAACGCAAGCATTAGAAGGTAAACGCTCCAAGCTTTGCTGTATTCTGTTTTCAAAGAGTGTGTCGAACGGAAAACGTAGTATCGCATGCTAAAAATAGAAATGTTGACGGTTATCAGGTATTGAGCGATTAAGCTAAACTGATATGAAAATGCGGCGATTTTAATCAAAAAGACAAAAATCAAATAGGATAAAAGAGTGTTAAAACCGCCCAGCAGAACAAAGCGCAATTGCTGAGGCAGTTTAAACCAGTAATTTTCAATCAGGAAATATAAATTTTTCATCGTATCAGGTAAACCTCGAATATCCGGTTTTCAAATACCGGCGGCAAGTTTATGTTTTGTATGTCTTTTTTGTAATCCGGGGATGTTTTTTTTATGATGTAATAATCTCCGGAAGACGGTGGCTCCGGTGAAATCTTTGTCATTTTACCGGCTTCAAAATAACGACGATAGAAATACATGGAAGTTTCAATTCCCTGAATTTTTTGAAGCCAAGGAAATTTGAAAGTGATATTCTTGTCCGGAAAATAGTATTTGAATGCGGCACTCCAAGTTTCGTATATCCAAGGCAAAGGTTCGGCTGTTGGGGCGAAGGAGATGGTAATTTGGGATTTTACGGTTAATTCTTTGGCCATAAAATCAGCTATTTGGTGATAATAAATGCCGTTTTCTTTGTGGCGAAAGTAGTAATTTACGACAGAAGACCAGCAGATTATGATTATGAAAATTATATATAAAATACTATTTTTCAAATTTGACGAAATATAGATGAGGCTGAAAATGCTACACAGAATCGCGTAGTAGGTTTTGTGAGCCGTATGCGGAATTCCCGCATCCATTTTGAGAATAAAAAGCAGAAATAAAAGGATAGATGTAGCACCAAATAAAAATGCTTCATTAATTAATATGGAGTAATCTTTTTTTTGAAAAAATTTTTTGATAAAGACTATCCAGGCAATTACAGTCAGGATAATTTCTGTTTTAAATAGTTTTAGAAGTTCTAACAGGGGCTTTTGTCTTGATTGCACATAAAGGTTTTCACTCATGCTGTTGTTGGTATAAAAGTAAAACAGAGCAAAGCTCAGACCAATTAAAAATGTTATGAATTCAAACGGAAAGTCCTTTGCCATCAGCCAAGGACGGAACAAGTTGTGATAGTTTATTTTGTCGTGAAAAATGTAATATAACAAGTTGTAAATTAGTATTCCGAAGTAGAAAATTATGGCTGTTTCTTTTGTGTAAACGGCTAATAAAGCCAAAAAACAATAAAACCAAAGATATCGAAATTTATAGCTTTGAGTATAACGGCGCAGACAAATGAAACTGCCCAATATGAAGATGAGTTCGTTTTGTTCGGGAAAGATAATATTATTTACCCAGAATACGGCCGGCAATAAAGTTATAGTGCCGATGAGCAGCAGTCTGATTTTGGCGGGGATGTAATTAAGCAAATTGTATAAAAGCCACAATATAAGCGCTTGTTTGAGAATGACGTATATATTAATCAGCACAAAGTTATGGGTTACGGCATAGAGAAAATTTAAGTCAAAAAAGGAAATGGGAGCCAGCCTGTCGTTGGCGTAGGTAGCTGCGACTCCTTTATCGAAAATAAATGTCGTGTTCACACTCATCAAATCGTAGTTGTTAAACAGAGTATTGTCTAAAGAGAAAATATTAAAAGCATATATGCCGAAGCAGAGCAGGCAGAAGAACAGTCCGTTCTGATTTTGATGAAGAGAAAGGCAACAGCTGGCGGGAAATAGATAATTTTCTTTTTCGGCTCTGACAAGTTTGAGAATAAGTACTGTTAAGCTTAAGAAAATTAATACTCCTAAGGCATAAGGCAACCAGTCTGAACCAAATAAGTAAAAATTAAAATTGCGGAGGATTGTTGCTAATATGTTGTTTTGGACTAGGGGTTCCTGCAGCATCAAGGTTCTTTCATTGAATTTAATATATAAATTTCAAAAATTTTATTTTCAAAAACTTTTTGGTAATTGAAGTTTTGTATATCCTTAATATCTTTTTCATATTTCGGCGATGTTTTTTTGGCAATATAGTAGTCACCTTCAGCCGGCGGTTTGGGAGAAATTTTTGTCATTTTCCGGGCCAGATAATATTGGCGATATGTTTGCATATTAGTATAGTAAGTTTTGGTTTAGCCAGTCGAATTTGAATATTATGTTTTTATTGGGAAAGTAATAACTGTATGCAGAGCTCCAGGATTCGTATATCCATGGATTTTCTTCGGCATTTTTTGCAATACAGATGGTTATGTTTTCAGAAGTTTCCAACCGTGAGCTTATGAATTCTGCAACTTCTTTATAGTGTTTTCCATTCTCTTTTGACAGGTTTTGATAGTTTATGATAAGTGATATACTGATTATCAAGGTTAAGAAAAGGATAATTGCTTTATTTGATTTTAAATTGCGCAAGGTGTAAACCAAACTGAATGTGCTGCATAATATGGCATAGTAACTTTTGTGGCTGTGAGACATCCCCGGACTTATCTGCAACAGGAAAAGAAGGAATAATATTATTCCGGTTGCCGCAAATAACAATCCTTCATTGAATATTGTTCCCTCAAATTTTTCTTTATAAATTATTTTTTTTGCGAAAGTCAGCCAACCTGTTATCGTGAGTATAATTTCGATGATGTATAGCCGGAAAAGCTCAGAAAAACTGAGACGCCGCATTGTTACATATACATTGTCATCAATGCCGAGTGTTGTAAACAGGTAAAACAGGGCAAAGCTTCCGAGGGCAAGAAAAGTTGTAAATTCAAAGGGAAAAGAATGAGCCAGTTTCCAAGGGCGGAAGATATTAGAGAGGTTTATTTTTTCTTGGTAAATATAGCAGAGCAGGCAATAAATTAACAGTGCTCCATAAAAAATGACGGCCAGTTCTTTGATATATATTGCCAAAACCGTAAAAAAAACAGACAGCCATAAATATCTAAATAGGCCTTTTTGCGTATATTTTCTTAAAAAAATAAATCCGGAAAGCATAAATATTAATAGGTTTTGCTCAGGGAAAATTATATTATTTACCCAGAAAAATGCGGGAATTAGTGTCAAAGTACCGATAATGAGGAGTCTTCTTTGCACCTGAATATCTGAAAGAAAGCAATATAACAGCCAGAGGACAAGAGCTTGTTTGGCAATAATATAAATATTAATTATTTGATAATTATGAGTTATTGCATATATAATATTCGTATCAAACGAATTTAAAGGGTTGATTCTATACATATTACAGACAGCCGCAACGCCGGTAGAAAAAATTGAGGTATTGTTGACGTTCATTAAGTCATAGTTGTTAAAAAGAGATGCTTCCTGATAAAAAGTATTTATTATGTAAATTCCGAAGGTCAAAAAGCAATATATTATTCCGGCAAAGATGTGTGCGGAATGTTGATTAAGTGGAAAATAGCCGTTTGCAAAAAGATAAGTTTGTTTATCCGCTTTGGTTATCTTGAGCAGCCAGACGGCAACGGTTACTGTGCTTATAATGCCTAATCCATAATAAAACCAGTTTGTGTAAGATAAGTAAAAACCGAAGTTACGTACAATGGTTGCCAATATGTTTTTTTGGAAAAGAGGTTCTTGCAGCATTAGTATTTCCTCAACAGTATTTTCAGACGCAATTTTCTGAGAATAACTTTATAGTAGGGGTATGGCGGCCGTGTCGTTTGTAATATGTTTCTGACATCGGCTTTGACTTTGTGATCGGCAATTTTCATTGCCGGGCGTCTGGTGATTGAGACGTTGCTGCCAAACCAACGGTATTTGACCAGCAGTTGCGGTATATTTGCCAATTTAAGTCCGGCGGACAATATTTGGCGGCAGAGGTCATAGTCTTCGGCAGGACTGTAGTCGGAGTTATAGCGAATCTGATGCTGTTCAATGTGTTGGCGCCGCAAAACGGAGGTCGTGTGCATAATAGGGTTGCAACAAAACATTTCTTCCCAGCCGGGAGAGTTTTTTTGCGTCCATATCCAGCCGAGATTATAAAAACAGTATTTCAGATAATTAATTATTCCTTTATCAGGTTTGCGGCTGAACAGTTCGCACCAACTTCCCGCCATAGTGACGTCAGGGTGAGAATCCATGAACTTAATCTGTTCTTCCAGGCGGTTAGGCAGAGAAATATCGTCATCATCCATGACAATCAAATATTCTCCCCGGGCTAAAGTCATAAGTTTATTACGGCTGGCCGAAATGCCAAGGTTCTTTTCATTACGATAATAGCGAATACGTGCATCTTTAAAAGTTTTAATTATTTCTTCAGAGTTATCAGGGGAGGCGTCGTTAAGCAGGATCAGTTCAAAGTCTGTGAAAGACTGGTTCAAAATACTTTCAACGGCTTCTTTTATAAACGGAGCTCCGTTATAGACGGGAATAAGGACTGATGCTTTTACGCCAGACATAATGTTTCCTTTATATTTATTTGATTTTTATTAAGAAATATCATTTATGATAAATTTTACAATTTTTTATATGCGGCAGCTTATTTTTTGGGGATATTTATGCTTTACAGCCATGGCAGAATGATGAAAACAGCAAATGACAGTTTGGTAATTATAGCAAATGAAGTTAAATCGGGCAGTTTAGTTTTGGATGTCGGATGCGGTGCCGGAAATCTGGGAAAATTATTAAAAGAAAAAAGCTGCAGAATCTGGGGAATCGAATACGATGATGAAAATGCAGCGGCAGCCCTGGCAAGCGGCTGTTATGAAAAGGTTTTGCGGCTGGATTTGAATAATTTTACCGAAAAAGATTTGCCCAACGAATTTGATTATGTGATTTGTGCCGATGTTTTGGAACATTTAATTTCTCCGGAGCAGGCTGCAGCAAAGTTAAAGAATTGCTTAAAGCAAAATGGCGGATTTATTATTTCTGTTCCTAATGTGACGCATGCCAGTATAAAAACGAATTTGTTGCTCAATGATTGGACATATACTGAGTTGGGGATAATGGATAAAACGCATTTGCGTTTTTTTACAGCGGCGTCTTTAGCCGATTTTATCAGTAATCAGGGATTGCTCATTGAGCGTTGGCTGTATACGACTTTACCGGCAGACGGTTATCAGCCGTATAAATTAAAAGATCTTCCCGTTGAAATTGCCGACTATATCCGGCAAGATCCTTATGCTGAGGTTATGCAATTTATCGTAATATCCAGACCGGTGATGAGCGGATATGAGACAATCCGACAATCGAATAAAATATTTATATTTCCTTCCGTGCGGCAGAAATATAAAAATTCAAATTTTATGTTTAAGATAAAACGCCTGCTTCTGGTAAAATTTCCGGGATTGGTTAAATATATTCAGAGATTGCGTTAACAGAAAGAGGAAATGAAAATGACAGAAAAGTTACCTAAACTGGCAATAGTGGTTCCCTGTTATTATGAAGAAGAGGTTCTTCCTAAAACATTGAAAGTCATCGGCGGTTTGCTGAAAGATATGATTAAACAAAAGGAAATCAGCGGTGAGAGTGTGGTTTGTCTGGTTAATGACGGCAGCAAAGACAAGACTTGGCAGATTATTCAAAAAGCGGCGGCAAAGGAGAAAAATATATTCGGTGTCAGTCTGTCAAGAAATTTTGGCCATCAAAAGGCAATAATTGCCGGTATGTATGAATGCGATGCCGATATTTATGTAACGATTGATGCCGATTTGCAGGATGATTGTTGTGCAATCAGAGAAATGTTAAAAAAAATAAAAGACGGTTGTGATATTGTCTATGGTGTGCGCGACAGCCGGGATACTGATACAATTTTTAAAAAATATTCCGCTCTTGCATTTTATAAGCTTATGAAGCTGTTGGGGGTCATTATTGTTTATAACCATGCGGATTTTCGTATGATGACTCGGCGTGCCGTTAACAGTCTGAAAGAATTTCCTGAGCGTAATTTGTTTTTGCGGGCTTTAGTGCCTTTGGTCGGTTTTAAATATGATAAAGTTTATTATGACCGCAAGGCGCGAGAAGCCGGAGAAACTAAGTATCCGTTGATGAAAATGCTCGGCTTTGCCTGGAGCGGTATATCCAGTTTTTCGATTGTTCCGCTGCGATTGGTGACGTTTACCGGGTTTGCGGTGTGTTTTTTAAGTTTGATTTTTATGATGTATTTGTTGTATGGCTGGGCTCACGGCAAAACTTTGGTCGGTTGGGCTTCTTTGGTAACTGTTATTACTGTTTTCAGCGGAGTGCAGTTGTTGTCGTTGGGCGTTATCGGTGAATATATGGCGAAAATTTTTATCGAAGTAAAACATCGCCCTTTGTATATCATTGATGAAAAGACAACTCCGGCAAAGTAATCGCGGCGGTTATTAATAATTTATTGATTATATTGGTGTAGTCTTGTATAAGTTTGAAATGTTTTTGAAATAAGGAAGCTGTAATGACTGAGAGAAGTCCTTTAGAAATATATAACAGCACTTTGGTGCCGATGGTTATCGAGCAAACCTCTAAGGGGGAGCGTTCTTTTGATATTTTTTCCCGTCTGCTGAAGGAGAGAATTATTTTTCTGACCGGTGAAGTTAATGATGAAGTTTCTTCTCTGGTTTGTGCGCAGCTGTTGTTTTTGGAATCGGAAAATCCGAAGAAAGACATTTCTTTGTATATCAATTCTCCGGGAGGGGTTATTACTTCCGGCATGGCGATGTATGATACGATGAAATATATCAGCTGTGACGTGGCGACAATCTGCATCGGTCAGGCCTGTTCAATGGGGTCATTCCTGCTGGCCGGCGGAACCAAAGGCAAGCGTTTCTCGCTGCCTAATTCGCAGATTATGATTCACCAGCCCTCCGGCGGAGCCAAGGGGCAGGCGGCGGATATCGAAATTCAGGCCAAACTGATTTTGGATATGCGGAAACGTTTGAATCAGATTTATGCCGAAAATACCGGGCAGAAGCTGTCGGTGATTGAAAAAGCGATGGACCGCGATAATTTTATGACCCCGCAGGAAGCATTGAAGTTCGGTTTGATTGACCAGATTGTAACCTCCCGCAATGAGATGAACAAATAGGATAAAGCAATGAGTGACGATAAAGAAAACAACGGTGAAATGCTGCATTGTTCTTTCTGCGGAAAGAGCGAGGACGAAGTGCTGAAACTCATCGAGGGTCCCAACGGGATTGCCATTTGCGACGAGTGCATCGAGGAGTGCAACGATATTCTCGAAAGAGAGTACGAAGAAGCGGACACCCCGAAAAACGACGCCTTCAAACTGCTCACGCCGGAAGAAATCAAAGCGCGTCTTGACGAATATATTATCGGTCAGGACGCCGCCAAAAAAGTGTTGTCGGTTGCCGTTTACAATCACTACAAAAGGATCGGAAGCAACAAAAAAACCGGCGACGACGTCGTTTTGGACAAAAGCAACGTATTGCTGCTCGGACCTACCGGTTGCGGCAAGACTTTGCTTGCGCGATCTCTTGCGAATATCCTTAACGTGCCGTTTGCGGTTGCCGACGCAACGACGCTCACGGAAGCCGGCTACGTCGGCGAAGACGTCGAAAACATTCTTTTGAAAC